>OCVV011339210.1_pt1 | contig 19371 bp, 13 predicted proteins | sample 1539721 | NCBI WGS metagenome assembly OCVV01 (sample SAMN02144230, study PRJEB22623) | gut metagenome | biome: sheep rumen | host: Ovis aries | place: New Zealand
AAAAAACACCGAGATGTTACTCTCGGTGTTTGCAAACTTGGATTGGAACCGTGGTTCACACAAGGTGGAACGGTCGGTGCGAAGTTACATAGAGAGCTTTTCTTCGTTCCTCAATATACGTTTTTTATGTCTTTTCGACAAGGTTTTTGAACGAAATGATGCATTCATGCTAAGCAAGTTTTACAAAGACCCCTCGATTTTCCAAACGATAGTTGACACTCAAAGGGGGCAAAGGAAACTAAATTTAAAGCTCTAATTTTATGAGAGGCAATTCGATTATGAAAGAGAGAACGGAACGTGAATTGTGCTTGGATGATGTTGCTGAGGGTCGTTACTTAGACTATGCACATGCTAAGTTGGGAATGCCGTTGACAGAAGCTGCAATGGAGTTGTCAAACATTCTCGATAATTTTGCAAGTAGTAGCGTTCTGGAATCTTCAATAAACACCCATTCAATAGAGAATATAAAAGAGTATATTAGGTTGACAAAGGATTTCATTAAGCAAACAAAACGGTTTCAGAAGCCTTTGAAGAAAAATAAAGGATAAAACCCCAAAAGGAGGCTGACGCCTCCGTTATTATTTGATACTCATGATTTAATTTATGCCTTTTTCTGCTTTAGAAGCGGCACTACTATCCAATATGGAAATTTTTAGCAATAACCTATTGACAGCAATAACGAAATTTTGTATATTGAGAACATACAAGGAGTTTTATTATGGGTAGACCCAGTAAACCACGCCGTTCAATAGCCTGTTCGTTCAGCTTGCCGCCCGAGTTACGCCCGCAACTGGAATACGTGCAGATGGCATTCGGATTATCCGCCTGGATACAAGGGATGCTTTGCAACTTAAAGATTGATTCCGTTTTAGCGGAACAATATGGAATCATCAAGGAAATCATAGAAAAGAATAACCTATTTGTTCGGCGCCTTGGAATTGACGACAAGAACGCCTCACGTTACCAATACGACTTTGTAGTCAGTGGCCTTGGCGAAAAAAAGGACAAGAATATTGCCGTAGACGTTCAGTCGAACAAAGAAGTCGAAGGCAATGCACGCTCTGAATACGAGGCAGTCAATCGCACTATTGAGGATATCAAAGCCCAGGGCTTTAAAGTACAGTGGTTCTAATTCCTGGCAGATAAGTTAAAGTCTGCTGTTTTGTTCTGACGACAAGGCATGCCCGAGTCGTCTTAATTTAGGCCAAAATTTAGCAATAACGATATAAATTATTACTACTCACAATTAAAACAAGGAGATAATCCCATGAAAAAGCAAAAAATCAAAGCACAGGATAAAGGAAAACGCATCTGCCTCTCCACGCTGAAAAGTCGTGGCTGGACAGACCATCTTATAAGTAGGTTCGCTCCCGAACCGATGCTGGCTCCAAACCCGCATTATAAGAGCTCACATGAGATGAAGCTCTTCTACCTCAAAGACATTGAACGTATCGAGAAATACAAGCGGTTCAAAGCCGAGGCCGAAAAGAACACGAAACTGATTGAACATCGAAAGCTTCTCTACGAAACTAGAGGCGAAAGATGTCTGGTCGAGTTGAAAAAACGGCTGGATTCCGCATTCGTACACCACGTTCCTAAAATTGAACTGAAAAAATTAGCCATGGAATCCAAGCTAGAGTATTTCCAGAAACGATACAATAGTTGCTTATGGGCTTACTATAACATTCCATGGGTAAATCAGTCTTCCTTACCCAAGCCGTATGACTTTGGTAAGGACGGGTACTACGCTTTCATGGAGGAGACCGCCAAAGCCTATGTATATGGAGGGGCTCCTGAAGAAAGAATCTTGCACTGGATGGTCGACTACATCTTGTTCTATGAACTGAAATTCGGGAAATCAGTCAAGGTCAACTACGGGACCCTTCGGAGTGAAATTGCAAGGAAACGCATTCCAGAGGAGTACCGTAAAAAACTGATGGACTTGCTCAATATAAGGGCATATTCCCTAATTGAAGAGGCGTATCCCTTTTTAGGGGACAAGTGCAAAGAGCAGCTTAAATTCAAGGGAGTTGCTTTGGCGGCATAGCAAGCAATTCTCTGGAACCTATAAACTATCAGTATAACCATGACTCCTGCCGACTGTGGCTAGCCTGTTGGAGTCCATTCGACACACAGTCGGCAGGAGTTCCTTTATGGATTGTATTCAATCAAGACCTAACCTCAATCCCCCCATAAACTTCAATGCACAGTCCGCAATGGTCTATAATGACTTTGTGGACCCATATTCCAGCAAGGCCGTTAGGGAGATGCTTGCCAAGAATGGCTTCGAGATTCCACCGATTGGGTGGCCCTATGCTCACTTTCATATACGAGTCCCTAAGAATGTCCACAATGTAGTTGGGGAAACAACCAGAATCTTCCATGAAATACTCTTTAATCGACTATCTCTGCTGAGAAATGTCTTCATGAAACTGCATTCGGAGGGTATATATTTCGATTACAGACTCTTTAGTTACTATGCTAGTGACGAGACTGTCATGAAGTCCCTGTCCTGCTACCTAGGGAAGTGGAATATACCCGATTTCGAGACATGGAAGAAATCTTTCACGTACAAGGCGATTCTGGGTTCGCTTGCCAAAGAGTTTAAAACCGACGCCGAAAAAATGACGAAAATCATCTACAAGGAATACGCTGATATGAGGGACTATGGTAAGGTACCTCTTGGCAGGTTTGGGGATGATTTCCACAGTACCATGCGTGACCCTAAATTCAATAAGCCGCCAAAATCTAGGCACAGGAAAGGCAAGCTTGATAGGCTGGCAAAAAAACTCAAAGGAAAGGACGATGCTAAGATTCTCGAGGAAACCAAGGCTCTTAGTAAGGATGCAAGAAAAAGGCTCAGGAAGAAGGGTGTGAAAATTCCTGGGAAATACGATAAAATCAGGAATATGACAGATGAGGAATTTGACCAGTGGTGTATAGACAACCACATCTCTAAGCAAAACAAGTATCGGATAAAGAAGACTTATCGAAGCCTATTGGAAGCGAAGAACATAGCCTGATTGCCTGGAAAGGATGCCCTCTCTGAGGGCTTTTTCTTTTGTTCTTCGGTAAACGAAAGTGGCTTTTTAGGTAAACGAAAGTGGCTTTTTAGGTAAACGGATGTGGCGATTAAGAAGTAAATGAAAGTGGCTATTAAGGCCGTATTGTTTTGTTTATAATAGAGACGAAACAGTTGAGAAACTGGTTGGCAGCAAAGGAACGTTGCCAACACGGTTCTCAACAATATGAGTAGATAAGAAACCTATAAGCGAAGCGACGAAACATGGCGGCTCTGCCGCATTGGGGCTTCGCCCTAGCCGAAAGGTCGGGCTGTCCTTACGCTTTGCTTTTTTAGAAGGACAAGGCGATGCTTATCGGGTGATGTATCGACAACTATCATGCTTAGCAGGGGATTGTTCTCCGTGAAGAGCAGAATCGTTCTTCCAGGTGAATAAAGTTCACGGGTGCTCATCTTATGGATATTACACTCCATCATGCTTAGCAGGGGATTGTTCTCCGTGAAGAGCAGAATCGTTCTTCCAGGTGAATATAGTTCACTGGTGCTCTTTGTATGGATATTACACTCCATCATGCTTAGCAGGGGATTGTTCTCCGTGAAGAGTAGAATTGTTCTTCTGGGTGAATAAAGTTTACTTGTGCTCATCTTATGGATATTAAACTCCATCGTGCTTAGTAGGAGGATAGTCCTTCGTGAATGCCTGAGTTTTTCCCTTAACAATACAGCTATGGGGCGCCTTTTGGTATTGTGGGACGTTCTTACCCAATACGGGACATTTTTCGTACGTCTTGGCGAATTGCAGAGGTTCTTTTCTTCTACGTTGTCGTTTGGGGTTGATTGACCTATGCATTGGCCTAGATGGCGTGTATGCGCCTGTATTGTGGTGGAGCGTATTCCTGATTCGATTTTGCTTAATCGTGTTCCTGCTTCTTTGCCGTGTTTTGCTGGAAAACGGAAATTCACTGATTCCTCCCGATACGAGTGTTTATGCGTGTCTTGCTCGAAAAGGACACGCCTTTTTCTTGTTATATTGTGTTATGAATTATATTGACGGATTTTGCACTTTTGAGAAAACAGATTAACAGTCCTTACAGCTCCTCCTTGACTGGGGGAGGCTTTCTCCAGGATGAGTTCGACCGCATCCTTCCGCTGATGCTGTCGCCTGATTCGGATGCATTGCTCAGGCGGGAGGCCGAAAGCAATGCCCTTCTGCAAATCAACTCCATGAATACCCGCAAGAGGGCGCTTTCGGAGCTGAAAAAACGTTTCGCTGCGTGCTCTCCCGAGTTCTGGGAACATTACCGAGGCTTGGATGGCAAGGCACGGCAGCTGGCCTATTTCTTCGTGCTTCTGCGAACCTATAGAATCCTTTTCGACCTGCACCTGAGTGTGACGGTCAAGCGGTGGATGGCCGCTGATGATTCCGTTTCCCCTGAGGCCCTTCGCCAGGAGTTTGCGGAAATCGCCGCCAACGACGATTTCGTTGGTTCATGGACCGAGCTTACGATTAAGAAGGTCCAGGGAACATACCTGTCCATCCTCCGTAAGGTTGGTTTCCTTGAAGGAATGTCCGATGTGCTTCACCAGCCCTCGTTGAACGCCGAGGATTTCAGGTACTACCTGGAAAACGGGGAGGGATGGTTCCTTGAGGCGTGCCTTTTGAGGAAATATGAAATATCCAGGATGAGGAGTGAGCTGAAATGAGTTCCATGTCCTTGAACGACCTATACGCCAAGCTCAGAAGCAAGGCCTTCAGCGACCCCTCCAACGGGGACCTGTTCTACAACTTTTTCATGTTCCAGTATCCTGCCGCCGAGGAATACAGGTGGCGCCGTGACATCCTTGATGTCCGTGACAAGCTGGAGAAGCCCGCCGATTACCTGGATACCCTGGTCCTGAACATCTTCGACGAGTTCTGCGACTATCTCGACAAGAAGCCCTTCGGCACAAAGAACCCGTCCATGCTGAAGTACCTCCTGGACAAGGAGGGCAAGGGAGGTCCTGCCATCGACCAGGTGCAGAAGTCCCTCACAAAGCATGCGGAATCCGACGAGTTCATCCAGTACCTGCACAGCCGCATCGAGGAACACATAACCAAGCAGGATGACGTGCACCAGAGGCCCTATGTGTTCATTTACGGCATGGGGCAGATGTTCCCCTATTTAAGGGCGAACACGCTTTTGACAAAGTACGAGAAGCTTAACAGGAGCAGCGCCTACAAGGTCATCCTGTTCTATCCTGGAAACACTACGAATGACGGAACCCGTTTCAGGCTCTTTGGCCTGCTTGACGACGACCATACCTACAGGGCACACCTTCTGATTAACGATGAGGACTAAGGAACTTCTATTATGCAGCTGAAAGACCTTTACCAGAAGAGCATCGAACGCAACCTCAATCCAGTGGTGAACGCTGAGAACCTTGACGCCGAGACCGTCAAGACCGAAATCGAGGAATACGTCTTCACCGAGGAAATCATAGACGGCCTCTACAAGATTCTCGACGCCATACGTTCGAGAAGGTACAACCATGACGGCATCTGGATTAACGGCTACTTTGGAAGCGGTAAGTCCCATTTCCTGAAGTACCTGAACTACTGCTTTGACCCCAAGTACCGTGATGCGGCCCTGGAACGCCTGAAGGAGGGCGTCAACGAGTTCGACCCGCTGACGAACCCCAAGAGCAAGCTCTATGTCACCCCCGCCGAGGTGAAAGACCTTTGCGAGTGGCTGAAGAAGGCCACGGTGGACACTATCCTCTTCAACATCGGCCAGGTGAGCAACTACCAGGGCGATGCGGACAAGGTGTTCCTCAACGTATTCTGGAACGAGTTCAACCATTTCAGGGGCTACAACAAGTTCAACCTTGCCCTGGCCCAGCATTTCGAGAAGGCCTTGGATGCCCGTGGCAAGCTGGGCGAGTTCAAGGAAAAAATCAGCGAGGAAGGATTCGACTGGGATACCGAGGCGAGTGACCTGGCCATCAACGAGCTTGACCTTGTGATGGAGAAGGGCAAGGATGTGCTCCCGACGCTTTCAACCGACATCATCCGCAAGAAGGTGGAAGATGACAGCATCTTCCTGAGCGTGGAGACGTTTACCAACGAGCTTGCTGCCTACCTGGATACGAAGGACAAGGACTATCGTCTGGTATTCCTTGTGGATGAAGTTTCCCAGTTCATCAACGACCGCAAGAACCTCCTTTTGCAGTTGCAGAGCATCGTGGAACGCCTGCATACCGCCTGCAAGGACCAGGTGTGGGTGGCGTGCACCGCCCAGCAGGAACTGAACGAAATCGTGGAATCCTGCAAGATGAACGACGTGACCGAGGCCATTGGCAAGATTATGGGCCGATTTGAGGTCCGCATGAGCCTCAAGGGAACGAAGCCCGAGTATATCACCCAGAAGCGTGTCCTTGAAAAGAACGGGACGGGCGAGAAGGAACTGGGCAAGATGTACGACGACAAGAAGAACGCCCTGGAAGCCCAGTTCCAGTTGCCTGCCACTTACAACGCCTACGGGAACCGTGACGAGTTCATCGGTTACTATCCGTTTGTCCCATACCAGTTGCGCCTGATACAGCAGGTGTTTAACAGTTTCGTGGACCACGGTTTCGTCGATACCGAGGTCAAGGGCAACGAACGTTCCATCATCAAGGTTACTTACAATACCGCCCAGCTCACGAAGGACGAAAGTATTGGCCATTTCATCGGTTTCGACCAGTTCTTCCATGCCATGTTCCAGAACTCCCTTACGAACAAGGGACAGAAGGCGCTCACCAACGCATCGAAGTTCGCTGAGGAGTACCAGGGCGACACCGATTTTGCCATGCGTGTCGTGAACGTGCTCTTCATGGTGGCGAACATGGGCGAGAGCGACAAGCTCCTGTTCAAGGCGACCGTCGATAACCTGAGCATCCTACTCATGCGTGATGTGGATGCCCAGAAGCTGGCCCTCAAGGAGCAGGTCCAGAAGGTTCTCCAGTTCCTTTGCGACAAGAACGCCATCCGCAAGGAAACGGACAAGTCGGGCGACGAAATCTACCTCTTCTACAACGAGGAGGAAATGGAAGTCGCCAACCTCATCAAGAACAAGAGGGTGGACGACTCCTACATGGCCGAGAAGCTGAAGGCGATTATATTCGAATATTTCGGCATGACCGCCAAGGAAAACTATTTCAGCCGTTCCTTCTCCGTATGCGCCGAGATTTTCAGCCGCACGTTCCTATCTACGAACAATCCCGAAATGAAGGTGGAGTTTGTCTTCGACAGGGACGGCGCGGAAAACGCCGAGACCTACGCCCTGAAAAATTCCGAGAAGAGCCGCATGGCCTTCTACCTTGCCGATTTCTATAACGGCGATTCCAAGTTCAAGGCCAATTTCTTCCGCTACTGTCAGACATTCAAGTACCTGGAGACGGAACAGGCGACAAGCGATTTGCGTGCACGGACCAATGCGACGTTCCGTGAACGTGCGAACACGCTTTTGAACACCAAGCTCCTGAAGCAGCTGCACGATGCGCTGGACTCTTGCCAGATAGTCTCTGGCGATGCGCTGGTGTCCGCTGGCCAGGTGGGACAGAAGGGAGGCAAGGACCGCTACAAGAATGCGGTGAAGTACCACCTAGGACAGATTTACCCTCAGGCGCCTCTTGTGGACAAGTATCCTATGGACCAGGCGTCCCTGGCTAAAAAAATCCTTTCGCCTCTCCCTGACGACCCGATGGGGCTTGGCTATCCGCTTGGCGAAGCCGAAAGGAAGATGGAGACCTACTTGCAGAACAAGGGCAAGGCATGTAGCGTCAAGGAGGTGGTGCATTATTTCGGGAGGCCGCCTTACGGATGGGCTGAAACTTGCACCCTGCAAGCCTTGAACGAGCTTGTCCGTTCCCGCCATTTCGAGTTCTCCTTCAACAACATCCCGAGACCCGAACCCAAGGTGGTTGCCGACAACCTCCTGAAGTACCAGGAAAAGTTCGAAATCGACGTTGCCGAGGCCATCCCCCAGAAGCTGGTGAACGACTTCATCGATGCATGGAAGGACTGCTTCAGCGTGGTCTCCGTGGGTAACAGTTCCGATGCGAACTCCGTATTCGACTATTGCCGTAACACGGAGAAGAACGACGACGCCCTGGGCAACAAGATTAAGGATTACCAGGATTTGCGTTATGACTTGGGGCACCGTCCCTTTACGGGATGCCTCGACGAGGCCCTGGAACGGCTTTTGGCGTGGGAAAAGATTCACGACCCGAAGACCTTCTTCGAGACGGTGATTGCCTCCAGGGATGCCATGGTGGAGCTATTGGGCAAGTGCCGTGACCTTGCGGAGTTCCGTGACGGGAACTTCGAGAAATACAAGGACGTGCTCGACTTCATTTCCAACAATGAGGAAAACTTCACTTACCTTGGTGAAGATGAAAAGGGGGCCGTGGCCGAACTGGAGGCCATAAAGACTGACGAATGGCCCATTGGCAACATGAAGGCCTACATCAAGTTCAAGAGGGAGCTTTCTGGAAAGATTGAGGAACAGAAGGAAGCTCTCAGGAAGGAACTCAGGGATGCGAACTCCGTGGCCTATGACGAACTCGTTGACATGGTGGGCAAGATAGGCTTGAAGAACGCCCCTGAATCTTACCTGCCGACAAAGGATTCCTTCGTCAACTATGGATGTGACAAGCAGAGTCTTGCTGGTCTGAAGGGCGCCTTGCATGAAGTGGATGACCAGAAGAGTAGATGGATTGCCATTCTCATGCAGAAGCATGCTCAGGAAAATCCTGCTCCTGTTGAACCTGGACCTGGAAACGTCCCTCATCCAGTTAATAAACGGAAACCCGTCATGGTGAACGTCAAGAAGGACATGGTGGTGCATTCTGGAACCCAGTTGAAGAGCGAGGCTGATGTGGACGAATATCTCGCCAAGCTGAAAGTCCAGCTCATGCAGCATGTGAACGACGACGAATATACCATCATCCAGTAGTTTTAGGTTTTTTCATGGATACCTCGAATCTCAAGAAGTTTGCTACCGAAGCTAGAGCTAACCTTATCAAGGGCGTCATTGACCGTCTAAGGACGCTGGGTTTTGATGAAAACGGCCATGTCGATGATGCTGACCGCCCCGAGCGTTTGCAGGGTGGCGCCCTCTTCCATGGTGAACTGAAACAGGGCGACGCCTTCTACAGGAAATGGACCGCCCTGGAATCGGCAATCAAGAACCACCCGCACGGCCCGAAGGTGGGAATCCGTCAGGTGGCCGAGGCTGCTGCCTACACCTGGTTCAACCGTTTCGTGGCCATACGCATCTTGCAGAAGAACAGGCTGATAGAACCCCAGCTTGCCTATGCCGACGGTGGACGGATTCCGATGATTGTGGAAAACGCCCGTTCGGGCCGCTTGCCCGTCCTGACCCCTGATGAGAAAATGGAGTGGGAGAGGCTTTCAGACGACGATTCCAAGGTCCTCGAACAGTTCTCGTTGCTCATAGTGGCCTACTGTCATACGACTCCGATTCTCGAAAAGTGCTTTGGCCATATCGACGACTACACGGAACTTTTGCTGCCCAGGAACGTCCTTGCCGACGGGGGGTTCATTGACCTCCTGAATACCACGGACTACATTACTGAAGAGGATTACAGGCAGACGGAACTTATCGGCTGGCTTTACCAGTTCTATATATCCGAGAAAAAGGATGAGGTGTTTGCAAGCTTCAAGAACAAGAAGAAGGCCGAGGCTGAGGATATTCCCGCTGCAACCCAGATTTTTACCCCTAACTGGATTGTAAAGTACATGGTCCAGAATACCCTTGGACGCATCTACCTGGACAACAACAAGGGTAGTGACCTTGCCAAGGACTGGAAGTATTTGGTTGATACTCCTACTGCGCCTGATTCGATATACAGGTATGCGGAACTGGAATCCTTGAAGGTGGCCGATTTTGCAAGCGGCTCTGGCCATATCCTGAATGAATTTTTTGACATGCTCTATTCCTTCTACGAGGAGGATGCCTACGATTCCAGGGAGGCCGTCGAGTGCATTTTCAGGAAGAACCTGATTGGCATAGACCTGGATACCCGAGCAAAGCAGCTATCCATGTTCAGCTTGCTGTTAAAGGCTTGCCAGAAGAATGCCAGGTTTGTTGATGCGAAGGTTTTGCCCCGTGTCTATGACATGCCTAGTGTTTGTCGTGAAGATTTCCGTGATACCATGGGGCATTTCTTTGCTGCATACAATCTGGATGATACGGGCTATTCTTATCAGGAATTGTATGATGCTTTCGCCTTGATGGAAAATGCATCCAATTTTGGCAGTACGATGAAATTCAAAATTTCAAGTGGCTGTCGTAATTTTATTGGGATTTGTGTAGCTCAGTATGAGGATAATCCCCAACATGTTGAAGCATTTGGACCATTAGTTGATGCTTTTAGGATTATCCTTGCCTTGACCGATAAGTATTCCGCCATTGCCATGAACCCGCCGTATATGGGCAATGGCAATATGAATGCTGAACTGAGTGATTATGTGAAGAAGGAATATCCGAATGGTAAAACAGACCTTGCGACTGTATTCATTGAAGTAGAACAGACTCGTATTGCAAATAATGGCCTTTTTGCCTACATTATTCCGCCTAGTTGGATGTTCCTAGGAACATTCGAGGATTTACGCAAGAGTATTATAGACAATAATTCGATTCAGTCTTTGCTTCACTTGAGTCGAGGTGTATTTGGTGCTGATTTTGGTGCTTCTTCGGCTGTAATCAAGAATGCGAAAATCGAAGGCTCTACAGGCACATACTTTAGGCTTGTGGAACGGACTTTTCAGGAATTTGAACAAAGCCATTTGAGAATGCTCTTTGAACAGACCTTGAAAAATCACGATTTCAAGTACAAGTTCAAGGATTACAACAAGGATGTAACGGAGTTGCCATATTCCGAAGAAGGAAACAAGATATACTATCCGAATGTTTCCCAGAGCAATTTCGAGAAAATCCCTGGTAGTCCCATTGGCTATTGGGCCTCAGAAACTATACGAAATCTATTTTGCAAGCCGACTATAGCTTCAAAAACAGCTCCCCGTTTAGGAATGGCTACTGCTGATAACAATCTATTTCTTCGTTTAAATTGGGAGGTAAGTAAAAAAAATCGGTTCTTAGATTGTGAATCAATTGCTCAATCTGAAAAAAGCCCGCTAAAATGGTATCCATACGCAAAAGGTGGTGAAAATCGTAAATGGTATGGTAATAATGAGTTCTTAGTTAATTGGCTGAAAAATGGTGAGGCTGTACGAAATTTCACGGATGATAAGGGAAAAGTTCGCTCTCACAATTATAATCTGGATTTTATATTCAAAAAAGGTATTACTTGGAATGCTCTTTCTTCTGGAAATACGAGCTTTCGTGTACTTGAAAAAGCCTTGTTCGATAATGCAGGTAGTTCGTTGTTTTGCGACGAAGAAGATTATTTTAAATTGCTAGGGTATTTGAATAGCAAATTACCATGCCATTTATTTCCTTTGATTAATCCTACTTTTAACTACCAACCAGGGACAATAGCATCGTTACCATATCTTATATGTGATGTTGAAACAATCGTTCAACAAAACATCTCTATCTCTAAAGCTGATTGGGATGCTCACGAAACCTCCTGGGATTTCCAGAAGAACGAACTTCTTGCAATGACCCTTGAAGACGAAGATGCCAATGTTCAATTTGACATCGACGAGGCCGCAAAAAGAGGCGAAATGATGTGCGTTGACCGTGCCGCACCTGAGCCAGAAAGCCTATCTTGGCGAATGAGAGTCTATCAGGGTAAATGGGAGCGCCTGTTCAAACAGCTCCATGCTAACGAAGAAGAGCTTAATCGACAATTTATCGAAATCTATGGCTTGCAAGACGAATTGACACCCGATGTGCCGTTGGATGAGGTGACTATCCTTCAGCAAGGCGAAATCTCAATCGGTAAACCCGCCGATTGCAACATGAGTTGCAATGCGCCTCTTGTTGATTATGACCAAATAGAATGGCATGATGATGTAGTTATTAAGCAGTTCATCAGCTATGCCATCGGCTGCATGATGGGCCGTTACAGGCTCGACAAGCCAGGCCTTGCCATTGCGCACCCGAACGCCACCGCTGAGGAAAAGGCGCCCTACCAATATAAGGGCGAGACTTTTGCCATGGATGATGATGGCATTATCCCTCTCATGAGTAGGGATTCCGCTTTCTCAGACAATGCTGTGAACCGTTTCACGGACTTTTTGCGTGTGGCCCTGGGTGCAGAATCCTTGACCGAAAACCTGAACTATGTAGAACAGTGCCTTGGCAAGACCGTGGAAGACTACCTGGCAAAGGATTTCTGGACCGACCACAAGAAGATGTATCAGAACAGGCCCATTTACTGGCTTTTCAGTTCCAAGAAGGGTGCTTTCAAGTGCATCACCTATATGCACCGCATGGATGCATACACGGCTGAACTTGTCCGCAAGAACTACCTTCTGAAGCACATCGACTACCTGGCTGGCAAGATTGCAGGTCTTGAACAGGATGAAGCTAACCTTTCCTCTGGGGACCGCAAGAAACTTGCTAGCTATCGTAAAGATTATGCAGAATGTATCGAATACGACGAACGCTTGCAGCTTGTCGCCTCCAAGCAGATTGCCTTTGACCTGGATGATGGCGTAGTCGTGAATTATGCCAAGTTTGGTGATGTACTAGCAAAGATTAAGTAGTGGTTTGATTATGGCGTTACTTGACAAGATATACGAATACTTTGAACGCAAATCTGATTTGCATGTGCTTTTCATTTTCGACAAGATGGAAGAGCGTGTTCCTGAATTGGAAGGCGCCGAATGGAAGGATGGCTTCCACTACGAGGTTTTTGATGGTGGGGCATTCAGGGTAAAGTATAACCTGGAGCATGACTGGAAGGATTTGAAAGTCGTTTTGCTTGTCAAGGATTATTCTCCGTATGACGAGAAGAGCCGCCTGGATTTTCCCTTGCTGGATGTGCTGGCCTCCAATATGGAGTTCAAGAACGATTCCGCTGAGCTCTACATGCAGGAACATGGCATCAAGTATGACCTGATTGACTATGTGAAGCGAAATGTAGCCAAGTTGCAGCGAAAGAAAAATGATGAACTCCTCACAGGTCTTTACAAGGACCTTACCACTGATATCCTCAACAGGAGCATCATCAGTGCCGAAATGGATTCCAAGAAGTTGCTGGATTGGACCTCCATATTCCTCAAGCTGATTCAGCTTGGACGTGCGGAGAACGAGACCCGACGCAATAAGGTCCTCTTTGCTATCATGGGATGCAAGGACGCCTTGACCGCCCTTGAAAAGGCAGCTTCAAGGACGTTTGGCTACAAGAGCTCCGATGGCAGGACCTTCGATGCCGATTCCATGCTCCAGTTCATAGCCAAGTCGTTAAAGTACAATTCGATTTGCGGGAACCTGACCCTGGCCAAGGGGGATATTTATGGGGAGTTCAAGGTGAAAAGTTCCCTGGAGGCCCTTAACGCCGTTTGGGAACAGGGAATGAATGCGGACGCTCAGCTTTCCGAAGCCCTTGACGAAATGGCCGCTGACATCAAGGAAGACTATATCTTGAACACATACGGCGCCGAGGCCGATTATTTCCGCTTGACCCGTAGCCTTGCTTTTCCGATTGTCCAAAAACTCTTGGAAGAGCGCCTTTGGGTCGCCCCAGCCGAAGTGAACGAGCGCATCCGTTCCATGCTTAATAAGGCTGTCGATGAGGATGTTAAGGCCACCTTGGATTTTGCTTCCAAGTTGTGCGATTTCTATGCAACTAAGGCTGCTGTAAAGACGGGACGGCTCTCTGACCCCAAGGATTATGTCCAGGCCTATACTTCCGAAATCTACATGCTTGACATGTTCTACAGGCAGGCCCTGGAACTCTTTACCTCTCTTGGGGAGGTTCCGATATACGAAATGCTCGAAGAAGCAAAGAGGCGCCTGAACCTGGATTACGCAAAGTTCATGAACGAACTGAACCTGAACTGGATGGCCTCCGTCAACAAGTATGGTTTTGATGGCGTTGATTTGCTCCGTCAAAAGGATTTCTACGACAAGTACGAAAAACCTGGTGTAAAGCTGGTCGTTATCGTGAGCGACGCTTTCCGTTACGAGCTTGCCCAGGAACTTGTCCAGGAAATGGCTAAGTCCAAGCATAAGGCTTCTATTGAAGCTGCTATTGCCCAGTTGCCCACGGAAACGAAGTTCTGCAAGCCCGCCTTGCTCCCTCATGAAACGCTTGAGTTCGATGGCTCTGATGTGCCTACGATGAAGGTGGATGGCAAGGTCCTTGGTTTGACGGGTCCACGCACAGAACAGTTGCTGAAGTATGTACCCGATGCTGCCTGTATTGACTACAAGCAAATGGAGAACATGCCCCTTGCCGAAAAAAGGGAGTTCTTCAAACGTCCCCTGGTCTATATTTTCCATAACAGGGTCGATAATGATGGCCATGACGTGATTCCGTCCGTTAAGGACTGGTCCCAGGCTTGTAGGCAGTCCATAGATGAGTTGGCCGCTTTGGTGCGTTCGCTTCATGCCTCCATCAATGTCTCTAACGTGATTGTCACTGCCGACCATGGCTTTATCTTCAATGATATCGAAATTGCTGACAAGGACAAGCATAGCGTTAGCGAGGAATGCCTGGAAAAGAAGAGCCGTTACTATCTGACCCATTCAGGCGCCAAGGTTTTCGGAATTTCGAAGTTCCCTCTGTCAAAGGTTTCTGGCATGGAGACCGATGACGTGTATGTGGCCGTTCCCGATGGCACCAACAGGATTGCCGTTCCAGGGGGCTATAACTTTGCCCATGGCGGGGCGTCGTTACAGGAAATGATTATTCCCGTCATACGCTCCAATTCCATCCATGACGATACGAAGAACAAGGTGGAAATCACCCTCATGGATGCCAAATTGAAAATTACTTCCAGCATCCTCAAGTTCCAGCTGCTTCAGAAACAGGCCGTGTCCAAGGAATACAAGGAACGTACTGTGTCCATAGCCATCTATGACAAGTCCAACAGGGTGACTGAGGAAAAAAGACTTGCCTTGGATAGCACGGATGCGGTAAACCTGATGAACCGTCTTTTCGAAGTCAAGCTGGCCCTTAACAAGCCGACATCTTCGAACATCCTTGAGCTTCGAATTTACGATATTGAGGACATGTTGAACCCGATTGTCAAGACGACCGTTATTAACGACACTCTTATTGAACAGGATTTTTAGGACTAGATTATGACGCTGCAAGAAAAAGTTCTGGATTTATTCTCTGGTAAGGTTGTCCGCAAGGACCTTGCTTTTTTGGTGAAGGGAAACCTGCCCGTTCCTACCTATGTGCTGGAATACCTTCTGGGGCAGTATTGTGCATCTTCCGATGAGGAGGTCATTGCCGAGGGTATCGAGAAGGTCAAGAGTGTTATCCGTAATAACTATGTGAACAGGGCCGATTCCGAGATTGTGAAGGGCAAGATTCACGATGTGGGTGCATTCAAGGTCATCGACAAGGTAAACGTGGTCCTCAATGACCGAGCGAACATCTATGAGGCATCCTTTGCGAACCTGGGTTTGAACCATGTGCCGATAGACGAGCAGACGGTCCGTCAGAATCCGAAACTGCTTTCTGGCAATGGCGTATGGAGCATCGTAACCCTTGAATTTGACGGCGCCGAGGATGCCGCCCAGAATCGTTGGCGTATTTCGTTCTTCAAGCCCATCCAGGTCTCTAACGTCGATGTGGACGACTTCGTGAGTAAGCGTAAGGAGTTCACTACAGAAGAGTGGATTGACTTCATGGTACATACGGTGGGCCTGAATCCCGAGCAGCTCTCCGAACGAGAGAAAATGATTGCTCTTTGCCGTCTGCTCCCTCATGTGGAAAACAACTTCAATTTCATGGAGCTGGGGCCCAAGGGTACTGGCAAGTCCCATGTGTTCCAGGAACTTTCCCCTTATGGCGTCCTGGTCAGCGGGGGAGACGTTACTTCGGCTAGGCTTTTTGTGAAAATGTCAGGTAACAGGGAAATCCTTGGCCTGGTTGGATACTGGGATGTGGTCGCCTGGGATGAATACGAACAGCAGCCTGGTAAGACTGTTGATTCTGTCATGATTGACACCATGCAGAACTATCTTGCAAACAAGAGCTTTAACCGAGGCAAGGCAACCCATGAGGCTTCTGCATCCATGGCCTTTGTTGGAAACACAAAGCGTTCCGTGGACAGAATGCTCAAGGATGGACACCTGTTTGAATCCATTCCGCACCAGTTCATCAAAGGCGCCTTCCTGGACCGTATTCACCTTTATAACCCAGGCTGGGAAGTAAAGATTCTTAAGAAGGCTTCGTTCTCCAATGGATATGGCCTTATAACGGACTACATTGCTGCGGTGCTTCATGAGCTCCGTAAGCGTGATTTCTCGGGCGAGCTGATGAACTATGCCCAGTTCGACAAGTCCCTCTCTGAACGTGACCATTTGGCCATAAGAAAGACGTTCTCTGGTCTTGTAAAGCTGATTTACCCAGATGGCGTATTTACCGATGAAGAAGCCTTTAAGCTGATTGATTTTGCAGCTGAAGCACGTAAACGTGTCAAGGACCAGCTTTACATCATCGACGAGACGTTCCGCAATGAGCCTGCAAAGTTTGAATACACCAACCTAAAGACTGGTAATAAGGTGTATGTGGAGACGCTTGAACGCATCAACTATGCCATGGCAGAACGCAATAGGGCGGGCCAGGATGATTTCTCCTTGAATGCCCAGGTGCAGGTAAGTGAACCAGAAACGGCAGGAGCGACGGATAGAACTGATGCTCCTGCTGAATCCGTCGCAAAGCCCGTGCAGAATCCAAGGCTGGAAGAAAAGGAAATAAATCTGCGCTCTGGCATGACTGGGTATTCCTATACGAATCTTTTTGCCCCGTATCTGCACGATGCTGCCGAAATCACCATTGAGGACCCTTATATTCGCAAATACTGGCAGATTAGGAATCTTTCGGAGTTCATGACGATGCTTGTAGAGACCCGTGACGTGGAGGGCTTGAAGGTCCATCTGGTAACGGATTCTGAGGAATATGAGAGGGCCGATGTCCTTGAAGGTTTGAACGAAATCAAGGATGAAATGGAATCCCTCGGGATGGAGTTTTCCTATGAGTTCCAGGCTGGACTCCATGATAGGCTAGTCTCTACGGACAATGGCTGGAGAATACACCTTGGCCGTGGCCTGGATATTTTCGAACCCTATGGCAAGTATTCAGTAGCCGCTTCTTCTGCGACACGGCGTAAATGCAAGGAATGTAATATCGTTTATAGGAGAGGGTAAGGATGGCTCGTCCTCAATATGTTAAGAAATATGTGACGACATATAAGAATTTGTTTACACCAGCTTCAGCTCCTGTATCTTCAACAACATCTGCTTGTCCTATTGCAGAGTCATCTGATGGGTTGAATTTTGAAGCTGTAAAAGCTCATCTGAGGGCTACTGTTGCTGGTTTAAAGTCTGAGGCCCCTAGAGGAGCTTGGTTCTTTGCTATGGCTTGCTCTTTTCTCGATGTACTCACTTGGGGGGCGTTTTACGATAAAATTGTTGTTCGAGACAAAAAGAAAATGTCTGTTTTGGAAAAAATACGTTTTATTTTTACAAAGAAAGCGAAATGTGTATCTAAAATGGAGGACTATGTTAAGTTTCTCAAGAAGTATTTCTTTGTTGCCAATCCCCGCTATGCAACTTGTTATTCAAATTTAACAGGTGGTTCCTCGGATAAATTGGCAAAGAAAATATATCAAACATTACGATGTGGGGTTTTGCATTCCTTTTCTATGAAACAATCAATGGATTCTTGGGATAAAGGATATTCAATTCTGTTGGCTCGGTATTGTGATTTTAATGACTCTGTAAATCATCATCTGGAAATTGTTGATTTGTTTATGGATGATACAGGAACTAGCATTGAATCCGTCATTTTTGTTGCTGAAGAAATGGTTAAAGATATAGAAAATTGTGTTGAACACATGATAAAGTCGGCTGAATCGACAGAACCCCAACTGAAGCAGAATTTCATTAATTTGTATAAAAATAAACCCCCTTTGGGATTTCTTGATATCGCTTTGGTATAGCTTATAAAATAAACAAGGGGAGGTATAACCACCCCCTGTTTTGTATTTAGGTTGCATCCTGATTTCCAAGGATAAATCGGACTGCTTTTTCGGCTTTGCTTGCGGCACTTACAACAAGCTGGGAATCACCCTTGATGCTTTCAAGCCAGTTCTGAACGTAAGCCGCATTGTTCGTGTGTGTGGTTTTTGTTTCAAGGCCAAGCTCAGCAAGCATCATTGCCGAACCCATTTCGGCAACAAGTTCTTCTTTCCCGTAATCCTTGCTCCCAAAGGGCTGAGGCCCTTCTTTGAAGCGATTCAGACGTTCCGTTGTTCCTGTTGAATGTGTGAGCTCATGGAAAAGAACGCCGTAAAAATCATTACAAGAATGAAAGTTTTTCATTGGAGGTAATTGGACCAAATCCTGAGAGGGAGAGAAAAAAGCCCTGTCATATTCACAGAATGTAAGTTTGATTTTTTCACGATTTATGTAATCGTTTGTGACTTTATCCGCATGTTCATTGGGCTTGTTGTCGGTTCCGCATGTTTTTTCTGTAGTCCATTTGGGCTTTAGCCCTTCGACATCATCCAAGTGGAACGTGACATATTTTCGTAAAATCAGAATATTTTTGGACTCTTTGGTTATTACACCGTCTTTTTCTTTTTCGGTTTCGATGATGGTGGGCTTGAAAAAATAGATGTGCTCTCCCTTGGCTCCCTTCTTGACACGGCCTCCAGCTTCTTGGACCTGTTTGAATGTAGCGTATTCCCCAGGACGCTGCAACAGCATGCGATTCAACAGGCTGTAAGGCTTTCCCGTCGCATGACTGAGAATTTTCGTGTTGCAAACCCAGGGCTTTGTCCACGGGATGATACCCTGTTGAAGCTGGGCGATTATCTTTTCGGTGATTTCTTCGTAGATGCTCTTCATGATGTTACCCCTTTTTGCTTTTAGTTGTAGTTTTAGTTGTTGTTGTCTTTGTTGCGTATAAGTTCACAAGACCCATTTGATGTGCAGTTTTGATGGCTTTGATTCGTTGTAGTTTGTTCATGTGTGACCCTCGTTTGTTGTGTGTTTTTGTTGTGTGTTTTGCTTTGACCTGAATGGCCGTTTCACCCTACCTATATAGGGTGGTGTCCCTGAATGTGGGGTCGTGTTAGGGGGTGGGCCGTAACCTATGTTGAACATTTTATTTGTAAAAAATGATAACCGACGGCCTTCCATTATGGAGGC
>OCVV011351539.1_pt1 | contig 19371 bp, 17 predicted proteins | sample 1539721 | NCBI WGS metagenome assembly OCVV01 (sample SAMN02144230, study PRJEB22623) | gut metagenome | biome: sheep rumen | host: Ovis aries | place: New Zealand
ATTAGATATGACTTAAAGAAACAAGACGAAGATGGTGAAGAGAAAAAAGACTTAGAAACTAAGTATAATGATGTAAGATATAATCTAGCTAAATCTTTAAATGAGAACTTGGAGTTTCCTACTTATGTTATTCAATATGATGAATTTAGTGTTAAACCACTAAAAAAAAATCCATCTAATTTAACAAGATAATTAATTAATATATATGATAAAATAGATACAAGGTGATAATATGAAATTTAGTATTATAGTTCCAGTTTATAATGTAGAAAAATATATAAAAGACTGCTTAACTAGTATATTAAATCAAACATATGATAATTTTGAAGTAATAGTCGTTAATGATGGTTCTCCAGATAACTCTGAAGAAATCATTAAAGACTTAGCTAAAAAAGATAAAAGAATAAAATACTTCAAAAAAGAAAATGGTGGAATTTCAGATACTAGAAACTTTGGTATTGAAAAATCTACTGGAAAGTTTTTTCTATTTGTTGATAGTGATGACACTATCAATGAAGATTTATTACAAAAAGTGAATGACGCAATAGATGATAAAACTGAATTAGTAAGATTTGGAGCTAAAAAGATAAATAATAAAGATGTAACATATGAGTCTCCTCAAGTGTTTACTGATATATCTGGATCAATTGCATTTGAAAAACTAATTAATTTATCTTTATTTGCAACAGTTTGGTCTTTTGCATTTAAAAGATCATTCTGGGATAAGAATAAGTTTAAATTTGCTAAAGGAAAAGTCCATGAAGACTTTGGTCTTATGCCACTTGTGGTAATGAAAGCAGAACATGTATCATCAATTGAGTACCCAGGATATAATTACATTATAAGAGAAAACTCAATCATGACTTCTAATTCACTTGATAAAGAAAAGAAGAAAATTGATGATACATTATATCACTATGATTATCTTATTAAAGAAGCAAATAAATTAGATACAGAAAATGTTGATTTATTTAAAAGCTATGTTGCTAGTGCTTTAATTAATAAAGCGATATATGCACCTAGTGAATTAAAATCTTCTTTAATAAATGAGATTAAAAAAAGAAAAGTTTATAAGAATCTTTTAAGTGATACACTTAAAAGAAAACTTAAAAAACAGTTCTTTAAAACTTTTCCTAATACATATATAAGCATAAGTAAAAAGAATAAGTGTTGATGAATATAAATTTTGAATAAAAAGTAATGAATATATATATTAAAATAGAAAAGCTTAGATTCGAACAATCTAAGTTTTTTTCTTGTTTACTATTATTGTGTTATAATGATTATTGTAAACTACAAAATGAGTATAACAAACTAGAAAAAGACTATATACAAATAATAAATAGCAAAAGATGGAAAATGATTAATAAAATAATAAAAAATAAGTCGATTGATTCAGTTTATTTTTTTATAGTATGTCGAAGATAATTAATTATATTAAAACTAATACAATTATGTTATAATATTAAAGAAATTGATAGTAAGGAATGATTCCTAATGAACAAAAATATGTTAAAAAAAATAATTATATTAACTATAACTACTATTATTGCTTTAGTAATATATGTTATTGGAATGTTTTCAAAAAGAATTGTGCTGGTTAATATTTCTTTAATAATGTTTATAATTGAATTTATTGTTTGTTTATACAAATTGATAAGAAAGTGCCGCGGAAAAATTATTATTGATACTTCAAAAAGAACACTTAAACATAAAAAAATAAAAAAGGTTAGTGTTGTTATTCCTAACTATAATTATGCTAATTATATAGAAAATAGAATTGATTGTGTTTTAGAACAAACATATCCAATTTATGAATTAATAGTATTGGATGATTGTTCTAATGATAATTCTATTGAAATAATTAATAATAAGATCAAAGAAGTTAAGAAAAAGTATAAAAATGTGATAATCAAATTTATTCCTAATAAAGAAAATTCAGGGAATGTTTTTAAACAATGGGAAAAGGCTTTTAAAGAGTCAACTGGAGATTATTTATGGATTGCAGAAGCGGACGATTTATGTGATAAACATTTTTTAAATGTGGCAATGCAAGGATTTGACAATCCTGATGTTGTATTATCATATACAGAGTCTAAGGGCATTGATGAAAACGACAATGTATTTAGAGCAAACTTTAGAGATTGGGAAGATCCGTTCAATATTAAATTATGGAATAAATCATTTAATCTTGATGGAATAGAGTATTTGAATAAATCCCTATGTTTAAATGATTCAATAGTTAACGCATCAGGTGTTGTATTTAAAAAGAAAGAAAGTATACCTGTAAGTGAATATTTGAAAGGATCTCAATCATTTAGATTGTCGGGCGACTGGTATTTTTATTCAAAATATTTATTACATGGTAGCATTAGTTTTAGTACTGATCCATTAAATTATCATAGAATACATTCTAATAGTGTAACAAATACAACAAGTGATAAATTAAAGATTGAAGAAATGATAAGAATACAAGATGAAATCATTAAGAATGTTAAATTAACACCATTAGCAAAATACAATATAAAAAAAATTAGGAAATACTCAAAATAGGAGGTTAGTAAATGAAAAGACTTGGACTGTTTGTGTTTTATGACAAAGATGGTATAGTCGATGATTATGTCATATATTTATTGAAAGATTTAATGAATAATCTAGACCACCTTTCAATTGTAAGTAACTCGAAGATTCAAGAAAAAGAAAAAGAAAAATTCTATCAATTTACAGATGATATAATAATACGCGAAAACAAAGGATTGGATGCTGGAGCATTATATGATTATTTTAATACTCGTGATGATTATTTTGGCTATGATGAAATTGTCGTATTAAATGATACATTTTATGGACCTTTATATCCATTTAAAGAGGTTTTCGAAAAAATGGACAAAAGAGAAGAATTAGACTTTTGGGGATTAACAAAAGGGTATAAACAAATAGATGGTTGGAACAGATCGGATGATGGCTATTTACCTGAACATATACAAACTTTTTTTATTGTGTTTAGAAGTAGTGTAATCAATAGTGATGCATTTAAAGACTATTGGGCAAAATATGATATTAATAACATGAATACGTTTGTAGATGTAGTTTCAGGGCATGAAACACAATTTACAAAATACTTATATGAACATGGTTTTAAATATGATTCATATGTACAAGATTCTAAATTAGATCTGAATCCCAAAAGAAATTATTGCCATTATGCTTATAATACTAGTCAACAAGTTATCGTTGATAATGCTCCTTTTATTAAAAGAAAGAACTTTGTATTTAGTTTTAAAGAGTTTTCGTATTATATCGATGATCCAAACCTAAAAAACACATTGAATTTTATTAAAAATAATACTAATTATGATATATCTCTAATATGGAAGAATTTATTAAGATTATACAATATCGACGATATTAGAAATACCATAGGATTTAACGAAATAATAAAACCATCAGAACATAATATTGAAGTTAAAAACACATTGGTTGTTAGATTAGACAATATATATAATGTTCAAGATGTCATAAAAAGAATTGATTATTTTGATAGATACATTATTTATTCCTCAAACGATAAAATAATAGATATATTTAAAAAGAAGAATATTAAAATCAAAAAGATTAATAAGAATTTTAAATCGTTATTTTTGGATGATTTAAAAAGTATTAAAACTGATTATATGACATTTTTAGATTTTGAGGATAATAAGAATGCAATTAATTTAGTTAGTATTGAAAAAAATGAAACAATATTAAACAATCTTGTCAAAGATAAAAATTATATTAATGGTTTATTAAATAAATTAAATAATGATAAAAACATAGGAATGGTTTATGCCCCTGATAATATTTCATTAGATAATTTTTATCAAAACATTTCATGGGATAAATTATTGTTGAAAGAATTACGTGATAGTTATACAGATTTTAATAAAAAAATAGATAAAGATAAGTTGCCAGTTTCAGTATCTACAAGTTTTGTTTGTAAAACATCTATATTAAAAAGTGTAGATAAAGTTAACTTCAATAAAATAAATAACAAATTTTTTATACAAGCATTTTCTATTTTACTTAGCTATTTAGGAACAGATAGCTATATGTATCCTATAATAGGAATGAATGAAGAATATGCTATATATAAATTAAATTTAGAATCGTATATAAATAAAAGTACATATAAAAACTTATATGAACATTTTGCGTTCCCAAGAGATTATTTGAATGTGTATAATACAATTACTCATTTAACTTTTAAAAGAATAGTTAAATTATCTATTCGTAAAACATTAAGCAAAAATAAAAGGTGGTTGTTGAATCATATTTATTATCCGATTAGAAATAGGTTCAAAAAGTATGTTTTAAGAAGAAAGTAGATGAAATTAAATGAAAAATAAAATGATAGAAAATATTACAAGTATATTAAAAACAATTGATGATAAGTTCAAAACTATTATTTCAAATAATGTTGTGTTATCAAAAATGTTTATGGTATTACCTAAGAATATTTTTCTTTTCATTTTTTTTGTCATAACTTTTATATATATTGGATTCATTTTTAATCAATCAAGAATGATTGTTACATCTAAAAATGATTCATCAAATAGCAATGTTGGACCAATTATAACAAATCCATATGAAATAAAAACTGAAGAACTTGGCATTGACTATGAAAGTGACTATGTGTGTTTTAAGTTTGCCACATATAGCAGAAAAAACAGTTCAATATACAGTTTTGATATAAAAAAGGATAACACAGTTATCTATTCGCAAAAATTTAACTCATCAAAGCTTAAAGACGGAAAGTATAAATGTTTTTCACTTAAAAAGATAGAAAAAAATGAAAAATATATTATTAGCATAAACCCGTTGGAAGTTGATTATGACAATGCAATTACAATTTTTTCTGATAATAATAATAAAACTTCATATAAAGTTATAAAAAAAAGATTATTAACAAAGAATAGTTTATTCGTTTTGATTTTTGCTATTATTGGTTTTATAATTAATTTTTTAATAAATAAGAAAAAAATAAATGTTTATAAAGTCTGGACTATTTTCTGTATATTATACTTAATACCTGTGGTTTTCATTAATCCCGCATATGAAGTACCCGATGAACCCGTTCATTTTTACTCAGCTTATAAAATAACACAGCTAGATTTAACTAATTTTAGAGATAGTTTAAAAACTATGTATATTATTGCTCCATCAAACATTAATTGTATAAACTACGCCACTATTGAAGTTGAAGATAGAGTATATGATTATGACGATATTTTTAATTGCTTTAAAAATAATAGGAATTTTGAAGATCACAAATATGAAGATTATAATTATGTAAAAACAAAATTAGGTTACATTTTTTCTGGAGCGGGAATATTTATTGCAGATAAGCTGACTAATTCGCCATTAACTATATTTTTTGCTGGAAGATTATTAAATGCAATTGTATGTATGCTGATTATTGGTTTGGCTCTAAGAATAACACCAAAATATAAATATTTCTTTTTATTATTAGCAACAATGCCAATGTTTATTCAACAATTATGTTCGTACAATTATGACTCTATTGTATTTTCGTTAAATCTTTTAATTATATCCTTCATTATGTCAATGATATATTCTAAAAAAAATACAATAAAGAAATATTCAATGCCTTTATTATTATGTTCTATTGTTATTTCGGATATTAAGAGTATTTATTTGTCGGTATTGTTATTATTATTATTTATTCCAAATAGTAAATTTAAAAACAAATACTATAAGTATTTATATACATTTGTTTTAATTATAATTTCATTTATTATAGGTAGAGTAACATTAAATACAATGAGTTTGCCATCTACTGAACCATATTTAAATGGTAATTTTAATTATTTATTAAGTAATCCAACTATGATATTTAGACTAATTTATAATACATTTAAAATTAATGGATTGTTCTATTATCAAAGTTTAATTGGGTATTTTGGATGGTTTAAGATTAAAATACCATATGTATTCTTAATAATGTACCTATTAATGTTTATTTATATTATTAGAAATAATTCTCGAAACAGTCATACTACTATTGAGCATATAATTGTGATATGTGGCTGGTTACTTACATTTGCGGCAATTTTTGGAGCTATGTATTTTAATTGGTCTGATGAGGGAATGGATTATATTGATGGAGTACAAGGTAGATACTTTATACCAATGATATTCAGTTTTCTTTATCTATTTATGAATAGAAATACTAATAAAAGCGAAGAATATGAAAAAAATGTAATGTTTTTTTCAAATTTTATTATTTGTTATTATATAATATTATTAATTGGAAAATATTATATAGGAGTTTAAAATGAAAAAAGTATTATTAATTATTCCTGCATTTAATGAAGAAGAATGTATTTTAAAAACATATAAAAAAATAATGGATTATAATAAAAAAAATAAAACTAATTATGACGTTATAGTTATTAATGATGGTTCTAAAGATAAAACTGAAATGATTTTAAATAATAATAATATACCGCATATTAGATTGATTCAAAATTTGGGTATAGGTGGAGCTGTTCAAACCGGATACAAATACGCATTATACAACGATTATGATATTGCAATTCAATATGATGGTGATGGACAACATGATGTATCATATGTTGAAAAAATAATAAAACCTATTGTTAAAGGTGAAGCTAATTTAGTAATTGGTTCTAGATTTGTAGAAAAAGATGTTGATAATTTTAAATCTACTTTTGCGAGAAGAGTTGGGATTAATATTATTTCATTCTTTATTAAAATATTTACAGGTAAGAAAATATATGATCCAACAAGTGGATTTAGAGCAGCAGATAAAAATATAATTGAATTATTTGCTAATAATTATCCAACAGAATATCCTGAACCAGTATCAGAAGTTTCTATATTAAAGAAGAAATATAAAATAAGTGAAGTGTTAGTTAAAATGCACGAAAGACAAGGTGGTAAATCATCAATTCATGCTTGGAAGAATGCTTATTATATGATTAATGTAACTATATCAATGTTTATAGAAAGTATTAAGAGGTAGTTTATGATAGGATTAAAATTAAAATTAGTAGCTATTATATCTCTTTTATCTGTAATAATAGCTATTACTCATTTTGTTAAGAAAAATAAAATTACAATTAAGTATGCAATTATATGGTATCTATCTTTAATTGTATTAATGATATTTACAGCATTCCCAGAACTATTAGGATGGTTTACTTCACTTATTGGAATGGAATTAAGTTCTAACTTCTTATTTGTTCTTCTAATAGCATTTTTATTTATTATTTGTATATCTTTAACTATTATTGTTTCAGAACAAAAGGAACAAATTAGATTATTAATTCAAGAAATAAGTTTATTGAAAAGGAAATAGAATATGAATAATAAATGTATTGTAATATTTGCTGCATATATATATCCTCATTTAGGAGGAATTGAATCATATTTAGATAATTTAATAAATGAATTACACAAGTTAAAATATAATATTGTAATTGTTACATCAAATTGGAATGATGAAAAAGAGTTTGAGAAAACTGAAAAATATGATGTATTAAGAATACCTGTTTTGAATCTTTTTAAAAAAAGATATCCAATACCTAAAAAAGGCAATAAATTAAAAAGCATTTTAAAAAAATTAGATAAATACAATATTTCTACAATAATAGTAAATACAAGATTTCATTTAACATCACATATTGGAGCAGATTATGCTAAGAAAAATAATATTCCTTGTTTCTTAATTGAGCATGGATCATCATACATTACAGTAAATAATAAAATACTTGATTTTTTTGCAAATCGTTATGAAGACTATTTAACAAGAAGAATAAAAAATAAAATTACAGGATTTTATGGAGTATCTAATAGATGTAATGAATGGTTGAAAAAAATAAATATAAAAGCAAGTGGAACCTTTAATAATGCTATTGATAAAGAATGTTATAAAAGATATCATAATAAAGTGACTAATAATAAAATTATAATTACATATGCTGGTAGAATTCTTTATGAAAAAGGAGTAGGAAATTTGTTAGAAGCATTTTCTACTATAAATAATAAAAATTGTGAATTAATAATCGCTGGAGATGGAAATGCTCTTGATGAATTAAAAACAAAATATAAGTCAAAGAATATAAAATTTTTAGGAAGAATTAATCATGATGAAGTGATGAATTTATTTGATAAAACTGATATATTTGTATATCCATCAATGTATCCTGAAGGATTACCTACATCTATTTTAGAAGCTGGAATTATGAAATGTGCAATAATAGCAACTGATAGGGGTGGAACAGTTGAAGTTATTAATTCTAGAGATTTAGGAATTATAGTAGAAGAAAATGTTGAAGATTTAACTGATAAGTTAAAATATTTAATTGATAATCCAAAAGAGATTAATAGATTAAAAGAAAATATACATGATAGAGTATTAAATGATTATACTTGGGAAAAAACAGCAAAGACAATAATAAAGGAGATTAAGAAATATGAAAAATAAAGTAATTAATGTGTGTATAATAGGTGGGGGAAATATATCTAATTCAAGACATATTCCTGCATTAAAAAAACTAAAAAATGTTAATATCGTTGGAGTTATGAGTAAAAGTCAAAAGAGCATTGATAGAACTCAAGCTAAACATCATTTTAAACATTCAATGATTATTAATAATCCAAAAAATGATATAAAAACTTTAGAAAAGGCAGATTGGTTTAAAAATGTAGATGCAGTTGTTATTGGTGTACCACCTCAACAACACTATGCATTGGTAAAAATGTGTTTATTATTAGGTAAGAATGTTTTAGTTGAAAAACCAATGATGATGAATAAAAAAGAATGTGAAGAATGTATTAAACTAGCAAAAGATAAAAAGCTAAGTTTTTATGTAATGCATAATTTCCAATATGCAAATGGTATGAGAAAATTAACAGATATCATTGAAAGCAAGAAGTATGGTGATATTGTTTCAATTACAGAAATGCAGTTTACTAATAGAGATAGAAGATTACCAGAATGGTATAATGAATTACCATTAGGTTTATTCTATGATGAAGCAGCTCATTTTATATATTTATTACAAAAGCATTGTGGAAAAATTAAAATTGATGATGCACATGCTGTATATAATAAAGAAAATGAAGCTACACCAATGACATTAACTGTAAACGCTACAGCAAACAAAACACCAGTTACAATGTTATTAAATATGAATGCTCCAGTTTGTCAATGGTTTTACATTGTTTCATTTAAAAAGAAGATATTTTTATATGATTTCTTTAAAGACATACTTGTAGGTATTAATACAGATAATGAACATTTAAGTGGAGATATTTTAAAAAATGATTTATCATTCACTTTTCAATATTGGGGTAAATTTATTGCAAATGGTTTTAGAATGATAACTGGAAACTTATTATATGGTCATAATATTGTATTAGGTAGTTTCATTGACTCTATTCGTGGAGAAAAACCTGATTCAAATATTCAAGCAACTGCAGGAATGGAAACAGTTATTACAATGAATGAAATAGTAGAAAAGGTAATAAAAAATGATTAATTACTTATATATATTTTTTTATGTAATTTTTGCTGTTTCTGGATCAACTTTATTAAAATATGGTGGATTAGAAAAAGTAAAAACTTTATTTGTTGTTCCATTTGTAAATGTAAATGTTTCTTTAATAACTATTATTGGGTTTATTTGTTATGGAATTAGTTTTCTATTATATACAATATTATTAAATAAATTTGATTTATCGTTTATTTCTCCATTAACAGTAGCAATAGTATATGTTTTATTAATGATTACAGCATTTGTGGTATTTAAGGAACAAATTACTATTTTTAAAATTGTTGGATGTAGTTTAATATTAATAGGAATTCTTTTTATGATTAAAGGACAATAAAAGTAATAACCTAGTGGTTATTACTTTTTTCGGTTCTTTGTCAAATAGTGTTGCAAAATTTTCACCAACACTATTTATAATACAATCTTTTAGGATCTCCAACTTATACAGTTGATTTGGCTAAACTATTAGTAGAAATGGCTCAAATAGATAAGTATGGCACTTATAATGTTAATAACGAAGGGTATTGTTCTTAGGCAGAGTTTGCTAAATACATTATGGAAATAAATGGTAAAGCCACTGAAATTAAACCAGTAACTACTGAAGAATATTATGAAGGTAAGGATACTACTAATATAGCTTATAGACCTAGAAATTCTAAATTAGATAAATCTAAACTAGAAGAGAATGGATTTGAAAGGCTTCCTTCATGGCAAGATGCGACTAAGAGATATTGCAAAGAATAGAGAAAAAGAAGAATATAAAGTATTATTATTCGAATAAAGTAAACTTTTAGTTGACATACAAATGTTTTGCATATATATTGTGTTTGTAAGGGTATATATGATTTTATTATATATTCCTTATGAAAGGAAGGTGATGTCGGTTAATGAAACTATTAAAGGCCGTTTTACCTTCGGTGGTACATCATTAATAAATGATATAACCAGATCAAATTATTACATCATAAGTAATAATGTAATTACGAATTGCAGCCGGCATTATTTATGATGAAGTAATGGTTAAATCTTATTGATCCTATAAAGCCACTGAACTTTTTGTAAGTAGAAAGTTTATAGGTATGGAACTGTCAATTCTATGTAGATGTAAACATATGATTCGTAGCTGTATACGGCTGAGATTTATATGCATACTTATAATAAAAATCGACTATGACAAAGTCGATTTTTATTTTCTTTTAATGGTTAATTATTATTAACAATAAGAACAATTTATATATATGGAACCACTGTTTTTATCCCGTTAGAAAACTAATAACCAAGGCATATGCATTTTATTTAATTATAAATGTGAAATAAAAAGATGATTTATACCATCTTTTTCTTAAAGTTGATAAAATGCACATAGACAATAAAAAGTCATAAAGATACTGTAGTAAAAGTATACAAAATGTTGATAAAGTACACATTTTAGTTGAAAAAATATAAAAATGGAACTATACTTATAATGTGAGGTGATAATATGGATAATAAAACATACAATCAATTATTGGGTGAAAACTTAAGAAGAATAAGAGAGAGCCAAGATTTAACTCAAAATGATGTTGCAAAAATTATTAATACAAGTAGAGATGTAATAATAAGAATTGAAAAGGGATCTAAAAATGTTACTGTAGAAGAATTATTTCAACTAGCAAAGGCATATAATAAAACAGTAGACGAATTAGTTAACAATGTGATTAGAGAAAATATTAATATTAAAGGTATCATATTAGCTGGAGGTACTGGTTCAAGATTATTCCCGGTAACTGAAGGAACTAGTAAACAACTTATGTGTGTTTATGATAAACCAATGATTTATTATCCACTTTCTGTTTTAATGCAAGCGGGGATTAAAGATATATTAATCATTACAACTCCACAAGACCAACAAAACTTTATGAAACTTTTAGGTGATGGTAGTAAATTTGGTATTAATCTTATATATGAAGTGCAACCTAAACCCGAAGGATTAGCTCAAGCATTTATTATTGGAAAAGAATTTGTAGGAAATGATCCATGTGCAATGGTTCTAGGAGATAATATTTTTTATGGTAGTGGATTAGAAGATGAATTATATCAAGCAGGACTTAATGCACAAAGAGGATATGCTACAATATTTGGATATCAAGTTAAAGATCCAGAAAGATTTGGAATCATGGAATTAGATGATAATAATAATGTATTAAGTGTTGAGGAGAAACCATCTAAACCAAAATCAGATTATGCAATTTCTGGTTTATATTTTTATCCGACTGGTGTATGTGAAAAAGTAAATTCAATTAAGCCATCAGAAAGAGGAGAGTTAGAAATAACATCACTTAATGGTGTATATTTAAAAGAAAAAAAATTAAAGGCTCGTGTTCTAAATGAAGGATATACCTGGTTTGATACAGGAACTTTTGATTCATTATTAGAAGCGTCAAATATGATTAAAACAATTGAAACGAATAGAGATAGTATTATATGTTGTCCAGAAAAAATAGCATATGAAAATGAATGGCTAACAAAAGAAGATATTATCGAAGCAGGTACAGCAATGAAGAACAATAGCTATGGACAATACTTATTAAAATTAGTTAAAAAAGATAATAAAAGATAGGGAGATAACAAAATGAAAAAAATAGATACAAATTTATTAGATTGCTATATTTTAGAACCACAAAGATTTGGAGATGAAAGAGGTTATTTTGAATCAGTAACTAAAGAACAATTGGCAGAACTTGGGTTCAATGGAATATATCAAGTAAGTAATTCAAAAAGTGGAAAAGGAATTGTAAGAGGATTACACTTTCAAAAAGATCCTTATTGCCAAGCTAAGGTAGTAAGATGTCATAGAGGTGCAGTTTTAGATGTTGTTGTTGATATGAGAAAAGATTCTGAAACATATGGACAATGGACTTCAGTAGAGCTTACACCAGAAAATGGAAGAATGTTATATGTACCAAGAGGATTTGCTCATGGATTTGTAGCATTAAAAGATGATACATTATTTGAATATTATGTTGATAATAAATATATGCCAAGAATGGAAGGCGGAATTCTTTGGAATGATCCTGAATTAGGCATTAATTGGAATGAAATATTTGAAAAATATGGTATTGAAGAACCTGTTTTATCAGCTAAAGATAAAGATAGATGCACTTTAGAAGAATGTGATGTAGAATTTACAAGAAGACCAAAAAGATTCTTTATAACTGGTATTACTGGACAACTTGGATATGATTTAGTAAGAGAATTAAATGAAAGAGGAGAATATGAAATATATGCACCAACAGTGGATGAGTTAGATATTACTAATAGAGAACAAGTTCTAAAAGCAATTAATGAATATAAACCAGACGTAATTTTCCACTGTGCTGCTTGGACAGCTGTAGACAAAGCAGAAACTGATGGAAAAGAACTATGCGAAAAAATTAATGTTGAAGGAACAAAAAATGTTGTTGATGCTTCATTAGAAGTTGGAGCAAAAATAGTATATATGTCAACAGACTATGTATTTGATGGAACTAAGGAAGGATTATACACTGAAGAAGATACTCCAAATCCTAAGAGTGTTTATGGAGATACTAAATTCAGAGGAGAAGAAGAAGTTAGAAGAAACCCAAATCATTTTATAACTAGAATCTCATGGGTATTTGGTATTAATGGAAATAATTTCATAAAAACCATGTTAAAGTTATCAGATAATCATAAAGAATTAACAGTAGTTGATGATCAAGTTGGTTCACCAACTTATACAGTGGATTTATCTAAGTTATTAGTTGAAATGTCTCAAACTAATAAGTTTGGAACATACAATGTTAATAATGAAGGTTATTGCTCATGGGCTGAATTTGCTAAATATATTATGGAATCAAATAATCTTGATACTGAAATAATCCCTGTTTCAACAGAAAAGTATTATGAAGGAAAAGATATGAGTAAAATTGCTTATAGACCAAAGAATTCTAAATTAGATAAAACTAAATTAGAAGAAAATGGTTTTGAATTATTACCATCATGGCAAGATGCAACCGATAGATATTGTAAAGAATTAGAAAAAGCTAAAGTATTAAAAAGAAAGTAGATGAATATATGAAATTTTTAATAACAGGTGGAGCTGGCTTCATTGGAAGCAATTACTTACATTATGTTGTTGATAAATATCCAAAAGATAAATTTGTATGTATTGATGCCTTAACGTATGCTGGTAATTATAATAATATTATTGAGTTAGAAAATAAAAAGAATTATAAATTTGTAAAAGGAGATATCACAGATGCAGGTTTAATAGATTATTTATTTAAAACTGAAAAGTTCGATGTTGTAATAAATTTTGCAGCTGAATCACATGTAGATAATTCAATTAAGAACCCTGGAATATTTTTAAAAACAAATATTATGGGAACACAAGTTTTAATGGATGCATGTCGTAAGTATGGAATTAAAAGATATCATCAAGTATCAACTGATGAAGTATATGGTGATTTACCATTAGATAGACCGGACTTATTATTTAAAGAAGATACACCATTAAAAACAAGCAGTCCTTATTCTTCATCTAAAGCATCTGCGGATTTGTTAGTTATGGCATATCATAGAACATATGGATTACCAGTAACAATTAGTAGATGTTCCAATAATTATGGTCCATATCAATTTCCCGAAAAATTAATACCGCTTATGATATCAAAAGCTCAAAAGAACGAAAAGTTACCAGTTTATGGAACAGGAGAAAATGTTCGTGATTGGATACATGTTCATGATCATAATGTTGGTGTTGATTTAATTGTAAGAAAAGGAAAAGTTGGAGAAATATACAATCTTGGAGGACATTCAGAAAAAAATAATATTACAATAGTAAAAACTATTCTTAAAGAATTAAAGAAACCAGAAAAATTAATAACATTTGTAGAAGACAGAAAAGGACATGACTTACGTTATGCAATTGATTCAAGTAAAGTTGAAAAAGAACTTGGATGGAAAAGAACATATACTTTTGATAAAGGTATAAAAGAAACAATCAAGTGGTATAAAGATAATCAAAAATGGATAGATAACATTTTATGTGGTGAATATAAAGATAAGTATAAAGGGTAAATAATATTTACCCTTTTATTTATGTATAAATATTTATATTTAAAGTTCATATATGCTATAATTAACATGTAGCGAAAGAACATAAATAATTTTTGAGAGGAATGAAATAAATGAAAGACGATCAATACAGTATTATTGTAAATAATGTACATAAATCTTTCAATGTATACTTGGACAAATCAAACACATTGAAAGAAAGTTTACTTTCGATGTTTAAAAGGAATAAAAAAGAAAAAAGAGTTGTTTTAGATGGGATTAATTTAAAAATATCCAAAGGCGAATGTGTAGCTTTAATAGGTACAAATGGTTCAGGTAAATCAACATTATTAAAATTAATGACTAGAATTATTTATCCTAATAAAGGTAAAATAATTACAAAAGGAAAATTAACTTCATTACTTGAACTAGGTGCAGGATTTCATCCGGATTTTTCTGGAAGAGAAAATATATATTTCAATGCATCTATATTTGGATTAACAAAACAACAAATAGATGCTAGATTGGATGAAATCATTGAGTTTAGTGAATTAGGAGAATTTATAGATAATCCTGTTAGAACATATTCCTCTGGAATGTATATGAGATTAGCATTTAGTGTAGCCATTAATGTCGATGCTGAAATCTTATTGGTTGACGAAATTCTATCTGTTGGTGATCAACATTTTCAAGATAAATGTATAAATAAAATGAAGGAATTAAAAAGTCAAGGAAAAACAATGGTTTTTGTAACTCACAGTATGTCACAAGTTAAAGATTTATGTAATAGAGCAGTATGGTTATGTAATGGTAAAATTAAAATGGATGGAAAACCAGAAGATATTGTAGATATATATCTAAAGGAAACAGCTTAGGAGGAATGAATATGAACATTTTTAAGAATTTGTATGATTATCGTGAATTATTATATACAAGCGTTAAAAAAGATGTTAGAGGAAAATATAAGAATTCATTTTTAGGCGTTATTTGGAGTTTCTTAAATCCGTTATTACAAATTGCTGTTTATGCTTTTGTATTTGGAAAAATTTTAAATGTTGGTACGGATAATTATGCAGTATTCATATGCTGTGGATTAATACCATGGACATTCTTTTCAACAGCTATAAATAAATGTGCTTTTACTATTATAGAAAATGGAGGAATAATTAAAAAAGTATATTTTCCAAGAGAAGTTCTTCCTGTTTCTGTTGTAACAGCTGAATGTGTTAATTTTTTTATTTCTACTTTAATTATTTTAGCATTTGTTTTTTTCTCAGGAATAGGATTTAGTTGGCATATAGTTTTTTATCCTTTCATTCTTGCAGTTTTATATTTATTTTTAATTGCTATTTCATTTCTATTTTCAAGTATTACAGTTTATGTAAGAGACTTGCAACATTTTATAGGTGTAGGATTACAATTGATGTTTTATGCGACACCAATTGCATATTCTTCATCGAGAGTACCTGCAAATTTTCAATGGGTTGTTAAGATTAATCCGGTGGCCTATGTTATTGAAGGATTTAGAGACATATTCTTAAACCATACAATGCCAGATATAATTGGACTTGGTATAATTGCATTAGTAAGTATTGCCTTATTCATTGTTAATTATGCAATATTCAGCAAATTACAAAAAGGATTTGCAGAACAATTCTAAAACTGTACAATATTTTTGATTATTATTTAAAAGAATAACATTTGTTATTCTTTTTTGTTGATTATTGAATAAATGATGTTTAATAGATTAAAAATTAAAGGAAGTAAAATGGAAGAAGACGTTTGCATGGAAAAGAATAAAGAGTGATTTCTTACTTATGAGTATACATCCATAAAAAGTACATTCAATGTACTTTTTTTATTTGGTAATTTTTAATATAATTGTAATAGGTGATAAATATGGATATGGAAAAACATCCAAAGATATTTAATACTTTAAAAAGATTAGGAATAGTTTTATTACTAATGTTTATTGTATTCTTGATAGCAGCTCTTCGCTCACTATCAAAAATAGATAATACTAATAAGAATAGTAGTAGTAAAACAACTGGATCAATTATTGATTCATTTATTCCTACAACAGAAGCACCTAATACTGAGATTCTAGAAGAAGTATCATCTATATTTAATCATGAGATGGATGTTAACTTTAAAGAAGAAGTAATAAATGCATATAAGTATAATAGATATATGAAACAATTAAGTTATACATATGATAGCAGTATTAATACTCATATGTATTCATATGAGAATAAAACTATTATTACACTTGATGACTTATCAGGTATTATTAAGATATTTGTATTTAATACAAATACAAATGCTCTTGTTAATAGTATTAAAACAGTTAATTCTATAAGTGATGATTATGCGTCTTCATTTGTAGTAATAGATGGAGAAATATACTATATAAATGCTAATACATTTAGAAGTGATAATTGCCTAATTATTAATACTCCTTTAGTAATAGATAAATATGATTTAACTACTGAAAAAGAAATTAATTATAAAACTTATGATAAGTTTGAAGAATTAAAAATAAATTGTAAATAGGAGGAAAATATGAAAGAAAATCCAAATGAAGAAACAATAGAAAAAGTAAGTACTCCTGAAGTTGAAACTCCAGATGAAGATGTATCTATCTGGGATGTTATAAGAGAGAAAAGAGAAGAAAGATTAGGAGAAGAAGAACCAACTGAAAAAGTTAATACTAATTTTATTCCTAACGATATACCAGGTGTTGTTCCAACTCCTTTAAAAAACGTTAAGAAGAAAAAAGGAATAGAACCTATTCATATGTTTATTCTTATGATTATTTTAATAGGAGCAGGAGTAGGAGTATTCTACTATTTATCAAGTAATTATGTAGATGATGGTAGTAACATGGCAGAACATTATACTACAACTACATTACCACCTAGTGAATAAAGATGAGGAAACCTCATCTTTTTTATTTAGTATAATTATTAGTATGTGGTAAAATATATAAAGTGATTAAAATGGAATATATAAAAGGAAAATTTAAAAACTCAATATTTGCATCTACCTCAACTGGTTATATGGTTGGACTTTTTCGTGTCTCTGAGTGCAGTGATGAACTTAAAGACTACATAAATATTCCATCAACAATAACTTTCACAGGTTATTTTGCTGGTCTTAATACAGATGATACATATATCTTTAAAGGCGAATATATTAAACATGAAAGATATGGATATCAATTTAAAGTAGAAACTTATGAAAGAATAGAACCTGAAGGCATAGATGCTGTAGCATCGTTTCTTACTTCTTCATTTGTAAAAGGATGTGGTAAGAGAACTGCCTTAAAAATAGTAGCAACACTTGGAAGTGATGCTCTTAAACTAATTAAAGAAGATAAGGCTAACCTTTATAAATGTGGAGTATCTCCAAAAACAGCTGAAACTATATATAAATCTATCATGGATTACTATGGTCAAGATGAGTTAATTGTATATCTAAAGTCTTTAGATTTTTCCGTTAAAGAAATCACTAAGATGATGTCTTTATATGGAACTAAAATAAAAGATATACTTGAGACGGATTTATATAGTCTAACTGATATAATAGACTTTAATAAACTAGATCATGTATTCTTTAAATTATTTGAAGAAACAAATGATATGAGAATACTTGGTTGTATTATAGAAACTCTAAAAGAACTTACCTTCAACAGTGGAGACACTTACTCGACTGTTGAAGAAATATATAGTACTATGCTTAATAGATTTAATATAGATTTATATGATAGATTTGATCATTATATAGAAATGCTTAAGAATAAATATAGTATTAAAGTCGTAGATCATAAATACTATTTAATGAATTACTATGAAGCAGAAAGAAATGTTGCTGATACAATTTATCACATGACAACAATAGAACCTTTTGAAATAAAAAACATTGATAAAAAGTTAGAAAGAATAGAAGCAGACTATAACATTAGTTATAATGATGAACAAAGAAATGCTATTAAAGCATCTCTATTAAATCAGATAACTATTATTACAGGAGGTCCTGGAACAGGAAAGACTACTATTATAAATGGTATATTAAAACTATTCCAAGAAGTAGAAAATATTCCTCCTCACAAACTTAAAGATAGAGTTGCTTTACTTGCTCCAACTGGAAGAGCAAGTAAACGTATGAGTGAAGCAACACTTTTTCCAGCATCAACTATACATAGATATCTAAAATGGAATCATGAAACTAATGAATTTAATGTTAATGAATATAATAAAACAAACCATGATTTAATCATCATAGACGAACTTTCTATGATAGATATAGAATTATTCTCAAGTTTACTAAATGGTGTCTCTAACTACGCTAAAATAGTTCTTGTAGGAGATGCTAATCAATTACCTTCAGTATCTCCTGGTAATGTATTAAAAGATTTAATAGATTCTGATGTAATACCTCATATAGAACTTAAGAATATCTATAGACAAAGTAGTAATTCCTTTATTCCAATACTAGCATCTGAAATAAAGAATGCTTATATAGAATCTAACTTGGATGAAAAAAGAGATGATTATAACTTCTTAAAATGTGATAGAAGTGAAATCAAATTAATGATTTCTAAAATCATTAATACAGCAAAGAATAAAGGTTTAACAGAAAAAGATATTCAAGTACTTATTCCTATGTATAAAGGAGAAAATGGTATAGATAATATGAATATGTTACTTCAGTCTATTTTTAATCCTGAAAGTGA
>OCVV011252269.1_pt1 | contig 19351 bp, 18 predicted proteins | sample 1539721 | NCBI WGS metagenome assembly OCVV01 (sample SAMN02144230, study PRJEB22623) | gut metagenome | biome: sheep rumen | host: Ovis aries | place: New Zealand
CGGCATTGGCTGCCTGAAAATACTATTTGATTGCCTGTATTATTGAGTTTTCAAGGAACGAATCCCATTTTGGGTATGGGAATTATTAGTGATTATTTCCAAATTTTGATACTGCTGATGTATTATACTATCAAGAGATTCTTTAATATACGATTTCTCATTATAGACAGGAATAATAACACTTACTAAGCAATCTTGATTCATATACATTTCATGTTCCAGTAAAATGTCTAAGATCCTTATTCTGCTGAAAAATACGGCTCAAAAGTCAGCAACAGCGTCATGTACTGATGCGGAAAGCGCCCACCTTCTGTTGCATTAGCCTCTGACCGTTCATTAGCCATTCAGTGTTGGCACTTTCCTTTCTTTCCCATGAATATGCAGTACAAGCACTGTATAAAACGAATACATATTGAGATTATTTATCAATATCCAAACATTTGCCTCTTCATGAAGTATAGAATAAGGAGATGTGCGGGATAAAACAGATAGAAAAAGTATTTTGCAGCCTTCCCTCTTATGAATCCTCTTTCTCCATTGTACATGTTCAAAGGAATGTATGCGAGAAGTGAGCAATACATAAATCTCGGCTGCAGAGCAGTTCCAATAATAGCTTGTGGCGCTCGATGTTTGTCCAACAAATACATAACGACGATTAGAATGACCCCAGTATATGTATGGCTGGAATTAATAACGATGGAAACAAAAAACAAAACAACAAGCATGAGGGCCTGCTTCAGTTTCTGTTCCTTAAATTGCTCGATTGTACAAAGCATCAGGAATCCAAGCAGTAATGTGAAGTATACATTTTGAACACTATACCGCAGTGTTCCGGAGTACACCAGGTTATATGGTATCTCTGATATCACAGCGAAAACCGCCATGTTCAGCGCATATTTTTTTCTATCATGAGTGTATTTAAAGCCTTCCACAATCAGGAAGGCATAAATTGGGAAGGCAATCCTTCCAATACACCTTGCGGCATATGCCAATGTTAGTGAATAACCATGAAAGCTGAATAGTGTAACATCCATCTCACCAAAGATAAAGCACCCCAAATGGTCAATGACCATTGAAATCATGGCTATTATTTTCAGCCAACTTCCATTTAGTATCTTATACTGCCGCATCCTCATCACAGCTTGTGAATGATTCATATTTGCTACAGTTCTCATTACTCATTCTCCTGACCGCGCTCAAAGTTTATCACTATTGCCCACAATGGGTTTATCTTGCGCCAAACGTCTTAAAAATTTGTTTTTTGCAGTATTATGGGACAAACTAACCTACCCGGATAATATTGAGTCTTATTAGAATTCCCTTGATTTTTTGTTTTATGAAGACTTTCGGTGCAAGTCTAAAAACTATCTTATCGTAACTCAGCCCTTGCTCATATAGTTTGAAAAATATATGACGTGATTCTGGTATTGATGCCGGGGCACGCAGCTGTGAGTTATTCCGTATAGCTGTTTCAAGATCTACATCAAATAGCCTTAGCCCAGACATTTCTATTAGTTCATTACCTTTTTCCGTTTGTGAGAGCAAAAGTGAAATACCTTTTTTCTGCTCTTGGACATCCAATTTGGATCCCCAGGAATCGCCTAATGTTAAGTCGGATACTCGCTCAATGGAGGCAAACTGACAAGAGTAACAGTTTTCAGTGTAATTAATCTTCTTCAAAAAAGTATATAGATAACGATCTGAAGTACCTGGTCCGACTATTGACTTGCGATCATAGCGAATTCTGAAGTCGTTCTTTGTTCTGAAGCTAATATTTTCGATCTTGTCAATGTCAATATGATGATCTGATAAATATTTTTTTAGTATTTCTGGTGCTGGTGTACCGTGACATATTAGGTCGATAGTGTATAAACGTTGTTGAAGGTCCAGTTTGATAAATTTTTTAACTGCTGCAACTTGGCACGGCAAACCCAAAAATAAAACTTTTTTCCCCTCTTGTAATTCTTTTTGAATTCTGGTATAAGCATCACCTGGATCGCTTTTTACATACTTCGAACCTGCAAAATAACTGATATAGCTAATGTTATTGGTCAGTTCAAAGATGAATTCTCCATTACGAAATAGGCAACTGCAAACATACCCGCCACTCCGAATAAACTCAGTAATGATTGCAGATGCGGCTCCTCCAGAAGTCGAATACTCTCTTGTGTCATTATCTGCCCATCCTTGATACCATTTGATCGGCTTCAAAAGCAATAGGGAACCATTATCGTTTCTTGGACAGACTGAATGACACGATTTGCAGGAAATACATTTCTCTTCATCAATCACGGCATTGTATGCTATTGGTTGCTTTTCGATTGTGATTGCATCTTTTTTGCATTTACCAATACATGCCATACAGCCATTGCACATGTTCAGATCACAAACCGTCTTCATATCAACTACCCTTTACACGCAACACTTTTTTGACTATCATTTGTAACATATCCTTATTCATAAGGACAAACACAATCATACCACCCGCCATGGAAACAAACTGCAATGACATGTTATCACAATAATAAATCAATGTTATAATAACCGCACATATCAGCAGTATGCTCAATGCCTGTTTATCAATGGTTACTTTAAAGTATTCTCTCATTTGACGCGCCCTGAGAATCCACTGGACTAAAAACGAGCATGCTGTTCCCAACGCAGGGGCAAACAATCCAAGCCATCGAACCAGGCCGATTCCTATTGCAAGATTAATGGCGGCAGCCACAACTGTGGTTGAGAAAGCGCCTCCAGTCTTCTTAAAAACAAGATATGCGCTTCCATAGAACTGCGAAAATGCAGAGAACACTGCACCAAGCAGCAGAATAGGATTGTATAGCCATCCAACCTGATAGCTCTCTGCCAGAAGTATTGGAATTATGATTTTGATAAACGGAAGCACAATCAAGTATCCACCAAGAAGCATTTTCATATAGAGATTGAAAGTTCTGGTATAAAATCTGTCCCTGCTTTCGCTGTTTTCCTCCATAATGGCGCTTTCCTGCCATGCAAGTTGGAAAACCGAAGTGATAAATGTAAGAAGCTGAGAAAACTTACCTGCGATTGAATAAACACCATTTGCCGCAGCACCAAGAAACCAGGTAATAACATATCTGTCCGATGATGCAACCACCCACCATCCAATGCTGTTCGGAATTAATGGCGCTGAATATTTCAGTAGTTCTTTAAACTTTTCCTTGTTAACGGCTTCTTTTGAGAACCATTGTTTTACATTCAGACACAAAGCCAGATATAGTGAAGCTGCAATATAGGAAACAGCATTCGCTATGAGCATGCCATCCACGCCCATGTTAAATACAAGCAAAGTCAATGCCTGGCATCCAAGCATGACAATAGTGTTTATTACGCCTGATACAGCAAACTGCTTGTTCTTCTGTTGGCATCGAGCCAATTTTTGTGTGTAGTTAAAAAGAATATTGGAGGCATAGTTAAAAAATATTAAAACCGGATACTGAACTCCAGGAATCACAACATATAGTATCGTTATTACGCCAGCCAGAGCCACAAACCCACAGAGTAGAAATGCAGTGACAGTCGATACCGTTTTTTTCTTTTCATCCTCAGATGTGTTGAACATGAATCGAAACATGCCCTCAATCATCTGAAGCGTTACAACCGGCGTAACTAAATGAATTGTAGTAACAATCAAGTCATAGTAACCATATTGACTTGTTGCAAGAGAAGCTGTAATAATTGGCAATATAAGCATTTGCAATATTTTACTGCTCATATTGCCAATAAAATAAACAATTGTACCTTTTGCCAGTCGCTTCTCAGCATTATGTTGAACCATAATATTCTCCTTTAATCTCAATTATCAATGGCATCATTCAAGGAGTCCAAGAAGCGGTGATAAATTACTATGAGAGTTGTTATTACTGATTTGTTTAGCGGGTACTCCCCCCCATGTAGTACCGGGAATCAGAATATCATTCACAACTACTGCATTTGCGCCAATTGCAACATCATCAGCAATTGATAAATCTCCTATTATTTTTACTCCAGTTGATATGAAAACATTATCCCCTATTCTAGCAGCGTTATTACTGCCATTAGTTGCCCCAATACAGGTGCCTTCATGTATCCGACAATTCTCTCCAATAACAGCAGAACCATGAATTACTATGGAACCGTAATGCGCAATTGAAAACCCTTTCCCAATTGTCGCCTTATATGAAATAGTGAAACCAAGTTTTACTGAATAATGGTGATTCACTAACTTCCAATATAGTAACTGCACTTTGGTAAGCAAATTTTTATCAGGTCGATTTAGCTGATAGTCTAATTCCCGAAAACTAAAAATAAACTTCCAAATCTCATCACCTAAGACCTTCGGCTTTATACCATCATGTTTGGAAGCCTTTGCATCCTGTATCAGAAATTCAGATAACTGCTTTTTTGATGTTATCATATGATTATCACCTCGACTATGTAAAAGTAGGCGCTATTAAAACAAGATGTAAAGATTATCCGATTTATATCTACTTATCTTGCTACGACAATCAATACTTATATCATTCAATGTTTTACATTAAAGACTTGTAATAACTGATAGTACCCGAAATGTCATGGAAATTTAGTACCGAACAATTCATGCTTTTCAGAATATGCCGAATATATGTAATGAAAGAGATTTCACCATGCTTTACAGCAATCAATTCCCCTATATCGTCCATATGATACTTCCCAGCGCAGTTTTTCATATTTGAAGTAGGTATATTCAAGCATGAGCATGCCCAATTCAAAGGAGAAGGAATACCAAGATTTACAAGAGCATACCCATTTCCGCTTTGCCTGAAATTAATCTCGTTCAAGTATATCCCATCCTCACAAACGAAAAACTCAAAATCATAGAGACCATTATACCCCTCGTCGCAAAGAATCTCACATAATCGATCCACTTCATCTTCTAGTCTCGCACTATTCAGAATTTGGGCAAATGCTGTACTTCCTCCATGATTCTCACGTATTTTTCGAACAACCACCCCTTCGTGTGAAATTCTTCCATATGGAATATGACCATAAGCGCATGCTTCATACTCTTTCTGAAGAAATAGCTGACAGAGAACGGTATCATACTTGTGCTTCCTTAGGGTCTCCAATGCAAGGAGTAATTCATCATAATCATGTGCTATGGAAATATCTGCTTTAGAACCAAATGCACTAACTTGAGGCTTAATAATACAGGGAAAAATGATATCTGAGAGTTGTGGATTATCAACTCTTATCTCCCAAGTTTTAGCCATTTTTATCCCATGTTTATCAGCGAATTTTTTCTGCTCATATTTATCCATCATGGATACAACTTTTCCTGGCTTGTTAACAAATCCAGGAACATAAAAAAAACTATTTAATTCGTTGGCATGAGCGTCAATAATATATGCAGCAAGATCAGAACATGGAACAATGAATCCTTTGATTCTTAAATTATTGCCTTCATTTAATAGCCATTGAACAGCCTCATTCTCACCACCTAATACCTTAGTACGACCTTTTCCATATCTGGATTGGCCAATGCGTGAAACCATATTACTGTTTTCAGTTAGTAACCCTACTTTGTAACTATAATTGTTTGCTCCAAAGCATCTAACTGCCGCCAAAGTATTATAGTGATCTCCACCAATTACTATTATTTCATTATCGAATTTTGGCTTGTTCATAAGGAACCTCCAGATAATAGTTGGGGATCACATTCATTTTTTCCTATCCCTATTTTCCCATGTCTCGAAAGTATATCCTGTATAACCCATTCCCTTTGCGTATTCGAAAAACTTTTCAATATTCTCAAAAAGAATTTCTATCTCATTCTCAGAATCATGATTTGGGCCTCCTCCAGGCATTAATTCAGATGAATGGATCATAAATTCAACATACTCTTCGTCATTTTGATCAGCAACTTTTAGTGCATATTTTATCTGATTTAAATTCCCCAAATTCGGTCTCACCCATATTTTCGTTTGTTTAACAAACTGATATCCTGATTTTATAAAATTCTTGAATGTAAGTCGTGCAGGCATAATAAATTTATGGCAATCCACAATTGTCATCGGATATTCAACAACCTTGTTATTGCCATCATCATATAAGATGTAGCTTCCATTCTTGCTGTTTGAATAATCAGTACCCTGGCTTCCTGGGGTAATGCCTTCATGTGAACTCCAATTAATTCCTGGTGTTACAGAACAATCGTATTTTATTCCTATCTCGCAAAGCATCCTAATATAAGCATCATTTATAGCCCATCTACCCGCTCTATGAGTTATAACTTGATGTTTCAATCTACTTTCGAGACGATCCTTTAAAAACGCTATCTTATCGCGCATAATATTATGAGGATATTCAATAAGATATGCTGCTCCTCTTTCCTTCTCACCTTCTAGTTTATATAAGGGAGGGTTATTTCGAGCATGAATGTGGATGCCTACCTCACAGAGGCCAGCATCATTTTTTGCTTTGATGTACTCGATATAGCGATCATCCTGAACGACTTCATAATCTGTTAGCCAGATTGGGATAAAATTATATTTCTCACAAAGCTCCTGGAATCTTGGAATCCAAAGAACATTCTCGGTCCTAATATCCGTTGGATTGTCCCAAAGAGCATCGCCTTCTGTATCAACAGTAATAAACAATGGCTTCATATTGACACCTCAAATGCTTTTTTTACATTCTCCTCAATAAATTCTCTTGATTTTTTTCGTTCATTTTGAAGCCAATAATCAAAGAGATCATAGCTAACACTAGACGTAGCTACAGTCATTGTATCGACTGGAGTTCTTGCAATACGGGATTCCATAGATGAGCTTTTCAATAGATACTCTATCTTGAATCCATTATTTCTAATTATTGAAGCAAACTGTTTATGAAGAATAAGTGAAAAAACAGTCCCATGGAATGTATCCGTAACTATATATTTAGCATGCTTAAACATTTCCAGAAATTCAGTCGGAGAAGCCGGAACACAAATATCACACCAATCATGATAATAACCGCATGAAACAACCAGGAGTCCAGCCTCTTTTGCATAACGCCTAATTACATCAACTGTCTCTTTATCATTCATGGTGGAATCGTACGCATATATCAATATATATTTTTTATTTCTCCAGTTTCCTGTATCCCATTCATTGACTTCTTTTTCAAAACCATAACATAGAACCGGATCTATTGTTTCCGTCATAGGAACAGTTAAACCAAGTTCTTTACAGATTCCACAAGTATTTTGGTCTCTGTAGCCAATTTCTTTAAAAGTTGATAAATATGAAACTATCTCATCTCCATGACCTGATTCCTGGATTAGTTTTGTAGTTGTATAGCCAAAACTCGCAGCATATGAGAAAATGTAGGGGGAACAAATTCCCTTACCATACATATATGGATTGTATCCTTCCCATATGTCAAAAACCATATCGCTACCAACATATACTGCCTTAAGATCGCTTTCGTCATTATATAACGAGCCAATATTTAAGTATTCTTTTGTGAAAGAATGGAAATTCAAGGATTTATTCTCAAAAAAGTGTTTAACTTTCATGTGCCAAATAAATCTTGAAGGTGTAAATTTCATGACACGCCTTAAGAAGTGTGCCTTCTTATTATTATCTTTATACATGGTTCTATTGTAATCCAATAGAACGGGTGTAGCACCGAACCACTTTAGCATTTCGCAAGATGCGTATGCCTGAAGCACTGCTCCATGATTTATTGCTTTATACCAGGTAAGAATGCCAACTTTATAATCGACAAATCCCGTTTTAGGCTTTTCTTCCATTTCGCACCTCTATCAAATATACAATAAAAAACAATAAACCAATGGTAAATACCGAATCTCTCATTATCGAACTGAATTGAGATCTTACGAATGATTTCAATAAGTTCAATATAATCATAATGGTAAGTATAGTTCTTTTATAATTATACCTAGCGGTTTTGACATTCACGGAATTGAGAATTTTCACAAGAACCGCTCCAACAACTAATAACAGAATCAATCCATAGTCCGAAAAGTTACAATATGATTCAGCAATAAATGTATATCCCAGTCCTGTCGTTCTTCCTAGTGAATTCTGAAGCCATCGGCTAAGATTTGAATATGTAGTGGCGGGATGAACCGCCCAAAAACCTAGATTAGGAATGATAGCTGTAAATGCATACAAATATGATAATCCATATCGAAATCCCGTCATTGATGGAACAAATTGCGTGGTCCAAGTTATTGATGATAATGACCATCCTAATTCCCCTATAAAGCTGCCTAGGGCTTTTGGCGCTGCATTGACAAACGCTATCAGATAATCGCCGAAACCACGATTGGATACCAATCTTGTTTCACTTATTGCTGTTAGTATAATCAATAATACAAAGCCTAAAAGGCCTATCCTTAGGTATTCCTTTTTTTGATATGGTTTAATTAAGTAGTTCCTTGTTATGAAATACGCTAGAATAAACATTACAGCGCCACTTCTACCACCCGTAAGGAGTTTCGCGCCAATATATATCAGCATTAATACTTGATATATCATTTTTTTTGATGCGTTTTCATAATTTGCCGCATAAAGGATTAATAGTGAGATCGTAAACCACTCCGCAGGATATAGAATCAACCTTTGTATCTCGTTTAAGCTCCTTGTGTAATCATACAGGCCTGAATATCCATAAACCAATGAAGCAAGTGTTTCTCGATAAAGCTCATATAACATAGACGGAGTGGAAATAACAAGCAGGATCCCTGCAATTTTGGTGAACGCCCTTATATCCCTTTGATTCTCAGTAGTGTCTTCATTATTAATTCTGGGATGTGTTTTGCGAAATGACAATATAGCGCCTATCTGTACACAAAGAAGTCCGTTAATTGAATATATTAAACCTTTGTACAGATTGTTTTTTTGGATTGTAACTGTATTTAATAGATCATATTTTCCCATATCAAGACCAAGCACCCATCCAAACATCTGTCCTGCGCAGAACAGCGTTGCGGTGTAAAAAAACAACTGATACGGGCTTACCCATTCTCCAGAAATATATTTAAAAGTAAGCACTTCAAAAGCAAAGCATATAATCCCAAAAAAAGACAACAATCTTATCTGCGATTCACTGGCCTGAGACGTGCCTACATTAAAGGTAATACTTATAGATAGACCAATTATTAGAAGTATAGTCAATATAATAATGCTTACAAATTTGTCAATTTTAATACGCATTTTCATCACCTTTTAAGGCTTCTTATTCTAAATACAGCTTCTCCAAATCATTGGCCACTGTCTGACTGTCATAACCGGCTGCTATTATTTCTCTAGATGTATCTTTTCTAACATGCTCCATTTCCAACATTCCTACTATGTGTTTTGCCCATTCCGAGGCACCTAAATTAAGATCAAGGTACTCTACTGCATCTAATACCTTAGCTTCCCTTGTAATATTGCTCGAAACAATACATGGCAGATCGGCTGCCTGCGCTTCCATCATTGTTACCGGGAATCCTTCAAAAAAGGATGGCATAAGAAAGAGATCAAACCCCTGCAAAACATCCGGAACATCTGATCTTTTCCCAAGGAGCACTACAGATTGTTCAATCTTCAACTCTTCAATCTTGTTTTTACATTTATCGAATAATTCCCCATCGCCAACCAGTACGAGCTTACTATGAGGATTAAGCTTCAAATATTCAGAGAAGATTTGTACCAAGAAGAGATGGTTTTTGGGTTGTACAAATCTCCCTACATGCCCTACGATAATCTCGTTTTGATTAACTCCCCATTCTTTGCGAACTCGCTCACGAATATTCCGATTAAATACATAATCAGCTGTTTCTATCCCATTATTCGCCCGTACCGCCTTTTGGACGGAAGTGCCATATAGCCATTGTGCTGCTTTGTCCGAACAAGCCAGATAATGCGTTGCTTTTCTTAAACAATCAGGCTGATGTAATTTGTGAAAAAATGTGTGGTAAAACCTACCCGTCTGTTTAGAACTGTGTGCATGCATGATAATCTTCTTATATCCATACTTATTCGCCATATCAATAGGAAGACTATATGAGCAGGAACTCATGTGGTAATGAAGAGTATCATATTCTTTATGTGTCGCAAAAAACTCTTCCAGTTCCTTTTTGTTTCTTGTTACGCTCTTGTTTCTAGGGCATATGTAGTAAGCTCTTCCTCCCAAGCTTACAACTTCCTCATAGAAATCACCTTTTGCATTGCTATTTACAAGGAGAAAATCAAACTGTACCTTTGTCCGGTCAATCTTTCGGTAAATATTCATAACAAAAGATTGAATACCGCCTCTATTTAATGTTCCAAAGCAATGCAATACTCTCTTCATTTTTCACACCTTTTTTGCACTCTTTATTTCTTCCATAATCATGTCGTAGAAGTCATTACGCCGCTTATAGATAATCTCTCTTTGATATCCAAGAGCCGTTTGATAATTCTTCTTTGCTTCTTCAAGCTGAGTTTCTTTATCCATGCGTTTTAAGGCCTCTACAAGTTTGTCTACATGCTTTCTCTTGAATATCGCCCCTGGAGATAGCAGCTCCGGAATGCCCGCCGTAGAAGATCCAATGCAAGGGCAAGCGCGGCTCATTGCTTCTATAAGTGCTCTCGGCAGCCCTTCCTGATCGCTGGGTTGGACATACATATCGAGAGTATCCACCCAATCAAATACTTTATCCTGCTTTAAAACGCCCAGGAAATCAACATAGTCAACCGCATCGCACTCTTTCGCTATTCCAAGTAACCGGTCTTTCGAGCCTGTACCAATCACCTGATATCTAAAATTGTAACCTTGCTTATTCAGCTCAGAGATCGCCTGAATAACATACGCCTGGCCTTTATAAGGCACATCTATAGCAGCAGCAGTACCAAGTATTGTAGGTTCATCAGCAGGTTTATTCGTTATCTTCTCCAGTCTCCTGTCCAGAACATCTTCTGACATCTCCCGCAGTTCCACATTAGACGCCGCAATGCTTTTACCATGATTAGGATACCTTCTCTGTAAAAACTCATTTGTCACATAAACGACATATGGAGCGTCCTTAATCAGATGTCTTGTGCTCAAATACATATAAGGTGCTATTATTTTCCCCTTTAGGCCATAGTTTGAAAAGGAATCCCAATAACACCCGACGCACTCGATGACATACGGTTTTCCGAGTTTCCGGCAAATACGAACTGCCATTTTCCCGGTTTCACCGGAGAAACGCGCAAAGACGATATCATTTTCCTTTATTAATTGTTCGAGCTTTACCTTAACCTTTTTTCTGTCAAACAGCATGCCTTTTATGGACATGTAGTTAGGCATTCCGACTACATGAAAATCATCTGTAATTAATGTATACTTCTCACGATTGTCTTTATCAGTGAAGGGCAGCGTACGGATTAATACAGTAATATCATCGCTTAAATATTTATAACGAGACATTGTTTTGGGATTGACAGATGTCCCGTAATAATTTCCTTCAGTATCATATTTAAATGTTGCATCATGCACGAAAAGCAGCTTCAATTTGCTCATACCAAATACCTCAGTGCAGAACTCTTCTTGGATCCAAGGAGCACCAGGGCGGAGAGGCCGAGCGTGCATCCCAGTACATATATAAGGCCGACATAGCTATTACTACACACTCTCTCCATGAAAGCAGGAAAAAGCGTTGGAATGGCTGTCAGGAATATTCTTTGACTAACAAATATGAGTGTGCTCATTTGCCGCATCCACTTGTTGTGCGGAACAGAAATATCAAGTCCTGTAAGTAATTCAACAAAGAACCATGTAAAAGGAATGACCAAGAAAGTCGTATTAACATCAACTGCTCCAAATCTTTTTATTATAAAAGCTTCCGCTACAACCAGAGCAAGAGAAGCAATACACCCTATCACAGATAAAGATCTCCGATTAAGCTTGTTTTCCGACTCTCTCTGGGCAAGTAATACACCCAGCCACATCCATGGAAATCCGTTAAACACACCATTTCTGGTAGTTACAAAAATTGATTTATACGACGAGATAAGATCGTTTACTCCGCCTAAGCCCAGGCGCGTCCATATAAAATCATAGGAATATCCTAAGCAACCAATTATATACAGGACAATTGCTATAATGCTCACAGTCTTAATTGAAAGCTTCTTAGTAAGCCCCCAAATCATCAATGCCCCAACTGCACACGCTGGTAAAAACCAGATTGTTGAGTAAGTGGAATGCACCAACGAATGATGTATATATCTTAGGATTTCTCCATCTCCGACACCGTTTTTGATCCATGCAAGAATTTTAAATACGAGATATATGACGGACCAGGACAGATACAGTTTAAGAATTCGGATAATGTACTTCTTATACACTACCCCCCGATTGTCTGCTTTGATGATACTTCTCCAGAGGAAATAGCCACTGCACACAAAGAAAAATGGAACAACAATAATATACAGTGATAAAGTGTAATCAATAATCGTTGGAAACTTTCCCCACTCATTACCAAAATGAGCAGCAACCAGAAATATTGATAAAAGGAATTTCACCAAATCTATTGTATGTTTTTGCTGTTTCATACTCTTCTCCATTACTTGTCTCAGTTGATTACGTACCGCGGCTCCTTTTCAGTAAGAACTCTCCCGATATTGTCTTCCATGAGTTCCTTCAACCGGCTGTTTACCTCTTTTGAGATAGCAGACACGCCTGGCATCACAATTGTGTTATGCAGTCTTCTGAACTTATTGGAAATGGGATTTGGAACCTTCTCAAACATATCGAGAACCGCGCCATTAATCTTGCCATTCTTTAACGCTTGATACAAATCCTCCTCATTGAAGACTGCTTTGCGGCCAACATTAATAATGACAGCATTTGAAGACATTCTGTTTATTAGCTCTGCGTTGATAAATCCCCTTGTCTCGTCTGTATCGGGGAGAGTAGAGATTATGTAGTCGTACTCGCCAATATGCTCCTGCAGCTCCACTCTGCCTGATAAAATCTTGCTATACTGTGGCTTGCTGCTGGCTGACCTATTATATCCGTCAACAACGGCTTCAAATCCCTGTAATCTGCTGGCTATAGCTGTCCCTATATTCCCCGTCCCCATTATGAGTATTTTCTTACCCATAACTTCGCTTAATGTTGCATCGTAATGTCTCTCGATCTTTATATGACGATTATTTGGGTTTTTGTGTAGCCTTTTAGCCATCAACAGCATTCCGAGTATTACTGTCTCTGCAATTGGGGCGCTATAAACAGATCCGGCATTCGCTACCGATACTCCTTTTTTTCGGAAATCAGCCGTGGGCACGCCATCAAACCCAGCGCTTGTTAATTGGAACAGTTTTAATCCGGGGAGGTTCATCTTTGCTGTTTCTATTGCCATAGCCCTTGAACCGGCAATAGCGACTACATTCTCATTCCCGTCGTAATTACCGAGGTTCTTCATGCCAATTTTTATAACCTGCACATCGGACGGGAATGACCCTGAACCCAAATCTTTGTCTGTTAACACGATCCTCATTACATTACCTTTCCAACAGTTTTAAATAATCCTGTTTTTGGTACTCTATCATAACTGGCCGGTCGTATAACTCTTTTGTCCGCTTGTATGTGGCATTTCCAAGTCTGGTCACCAAGTTTTTGTCATTTAGAAGCTGCACCATAGCTTTCTCAAGCTCCGCCACGTTCTTTGCTTCGACCAACAGACATGATTCACCATCTACCATCACTTCGGATGCTCCAGGAATTCTTGTCGTTATACAGGGGATACCATATGCTCCGGCTTCCTGTATAACCATTCCAAACCCTTCTCTATACGTTGGATGGACGAGTACGTCCATTGGGGCATAATAACGATAGACTTCGGCCTCAGGGATTTTACCTGTGAAAACAACTGCTTTCGAATTCTTCGCCCATTCAAATAATCCGCCATCGATGCCAGTGTTCGACTCGACATCGCCTACAACCATCAGGCGAGCATCGCTATAGTGTTCGCTTATAGCCTTAAATGCAGCAAGCAGTTCATTGCTTCCTTTATCTTTGGAAAGACGCCCGCAAAAACCGAATACAAATGCATCTTCCGAGATGTTATACTTTGCTCTGATTTCACGGCTGAACTCAGTTTTCTTATTTATGTCGAAGAGTGCTGTGTCCACACCGATGGTGCCGCCATTGCCAACGACCTGTGCCTTCTCTGTCTTGTACAGCCCCTCAGACACAGCAAAATCCTTATTCTTCCAACTTACGGCCCGAATATCCGTAGATAGCCTACAGACCATTTTCTCTATTGCTTTGAAAATTTTTCTGCTTGTTCCGGAAAGCCCGACATAGCGAATTCCCCATTGGCAATAGAGCCTTGTGGGAGTTTTAGCCTGTCTTGCCGCGATACTCGTATAGCACGCTGCATTAGGTGTACAATACTGCACAAGGTCAAATTTTTCAGTCTGCAGGAACTGCCGGATTTCCTTTATTGCTTTTATGCCTGACGCATCAATACCTCTACCCATATGAATAGGATGGTACTTTACTCCGTTTGCCTCACAGAGAGGCTTCATACTATCATCGTTGCTGCATATTAATGTGACATCAACTCCATCTTCAGCGAGCTCGTGCGCAATAGGAACAATAAAGCACTTCATGGTAATCGAGGTAGTTGAGACGAAACAGGCTTTTTTACCCATTGATAATCCCCTTTACTCTTTCTTTAATGACATCCAGATTAGCCATATATTCCTGCTCTGAATACTCAGCTACTTCCTTCTCCTTTAAACGGATATTCTTAACCCCATCTATAAAGATGTCCTCTACCTCTCTTGGGTCAGATACACGGTTGGCATCGCAGAAACCACGAGACAAAATAGCTGCTGTAGATCCCAGGTGATAGTGTTCGGCTATAATGAATTCAGCGGGCAGCATCCCAAATCCGACACGCGCAATCCCACCAAACCCATACTTGTACCCACGCTCTCTGAAGATAGAGCACAACCTTTTGACTGTACCATCACAAAGTAATTCAAACATGAATTTCTGGTGATATGCAAGATGAAGGTCATTTAAACCAATATGAACTTCATCAATGCCTGGTACCGAAAGAATATCTTCAATATTTTCTACAGCTTCAGCAGTCTCGACAAGCAGCATGGTTTTAGCCCGTCCGCCGACATCCGCAATAAACCTTTCAACTTCATTCCGCGTCTTGAAGAAGGGCAGCATTATTACATCGGCTCCCGCCTTTACTGTTGCCTCTATTTCTTCTTCTGAGCTTTCATACTTATCTGTCTTTTCATGAATCGGATTCACCCGAACCATCAATTCAGAAGAAGTAACAATCGGCCTTAGGCGTTCAATGTCAGCCACCGTGTGATGGTTTTGTACTGTGTCCATACCGCCCTGACGCAATTCTTTTCCTATATACTCCATGTCAACCCAGACTCTATCGACGCCCGCATTCTGAGCAATGGACGCTGTTACTAGGTTATTTGTTATATACATCAACGTTAATGCCATTATTCTTCTCCCTTAATTTTCTTAGCGGGTACACCTACGTATGTCCCGGGCTCATTTATGTCCTTTATTACAACGGCTCCTGCGCCTATGGTGCATTTCTCGCAAATATTCACGTTATTGCTTATTGCCGCACCGACTCCGATCCAAGTCATCTCACCAACGTGTACTGCTCCGCTTAGATGGGCACCTACCGAAACATGAGTGTAATCGCCTACTATGCAATCATGATCCACGGAAGAGCTTGTATTGATGATACAGCCATCTCCAATCACAGCATCTGGATTGATAACCGTTCCAGCCATCACAACCGTTCCTCTTCCAATACGAACGCTATTGGCAATAACCGCATCCGGATGGACTAAAGTTACAACCGTCTTATCATGGAGTCGCTCAATCATTCTTTTTCTAGTTTCGGCATTGCCTATGGCAACGAATACGTTACTATCAACCGCCTTATCTGTCTTTCCGATAACTGGCCATTTCCCGCATTTCTTCAAAGACACATCATCATCAAGAAATTCGATACAATCGTATCCACATTTTGAAGCTATATCAGCAACTACCTTCCCGTGACCAGAGGCACCGATAATTGTTAGTTTCATTTTCCGCTCCCCATGAACTCTGTCATTGTTGCTGATTCACCGCCGCTGATACCCTCTCGCTTCAAAACCGTTTTCACAGTGTCAAAGATTATTTTCCAATCGCCAAGGAAAGTGATGTGATCGACATACTTGACATCCCAGTCGAATTTTTCTTCCCAGGATATGCTATTTCTCCCGTGTACTTGTGCTAACCCCGTAAAGCCCGGCCGCACTTCATGTCGCCTTGCCTGATGCTCGTTATAACGGTCAAGATACTGAACAAGCAGCGGACGAGGCCCAACTACGGCCATGTCCCCTTTGAGCATATTGAAAAGCTCTGGAAGCTCATCAAGAGAGGTTGATCGGAGCTTTTTCCCAAACGGTGTTAGCCTTTCAGCATCATACTTTGGATCTGACTTGCCTTCCTTTGGCGGAAGCATTGTACGGAATTTATAAAGCTTAAAAATCTTTCCATTCTTGCCCGGCCTATCCTGCGTGAATAAAACTGGTGAACCGAGTTTTACACGAACGAGCATGGCTGTAATTCCTAAAACCGGAGACAATACAATAGTCGCTAAGAGCGCACACAGAAAGTCCTGTGGACGTTTTATGAATCTTTCATATGGACCATAAGGCTTGTGTTTGCTCATCAATTTACTCCCCATTATTTGAAAAACCAGCGTTTCGGTAGTCAGTATTTATCAAGTTTGCTGCTTATGTTAATTGTCCTCACCCACAACCATAGCGACGTACTTGTTATCCTTCACCATGGTCACAGGAGCATTATCGGGATGATATGTACTGACCATCGCAGCAACCCTGCTTCTTATATCCTTCTTGTTGCTGTAAGCGGCATTCATCAATCCGTCAAGCTGCTGAAGGAATTCGTCTGTCTCGAATGGAATCGGGCACCCAATGTGGATCAAATCATTTTCCGTCTTCTGCAGCCCTTCTTCAGCCATCAGCTTCTCTTCATACAGCTTTTCGCCGGGGCGCAGCCCGCTGTAAACTATCTTGATATCCTCGTCAGGTTTAAAACCGCTCAGTTTTATCAGGTTACGAGCCAGTGTGTCGATCTTGACCGGACTGCCCATATCGAGGACAAATATCTCGCCGCCATGAGCATAAGTCCCAGCGAGCATTACCAAACTCACAGCTTCTTTTATGGTCATGAAATAACGGATGATATCTGGATGCGTAACCGTTACCGGTCCGCCCTCTTCTATCTGTTTCTTAAAGATTGGAATGACAGATCCATTGGATCCCAGAACGTTACCAAATCTCACGGCAACGAATTCTGTTTTTACGTTCCTAAAGACTTCCCCTGTGCCATCTTTATCAGCATTTTCGGTACCCACATGAGTAAAAAGCTGAGGGATTTCATCCGCCTTTCCGGCTTTGATTTTTGTGTCGAAGCTCTGGATGATCATCTCGCAGAGGCGTTTACTGGCACCCATTATGTTGGTTGGGTTAACAGCCTTATCTGTGCTGATCAAGACAAATCGCTCACAACCATGCGTCATTGCGGCATATGCCGTTTTATAGGTGCCGATGGCGTTATTCTTTATCGCCTCATTGGGACTATCCTCCATGAGTGGAACATGCTTGTGTGCCGCTGCGTGATACACGATCTGAGGTCTGTATTCATCAAAAACCTCGAACATTCGGCGGCTATCACGGACAGAACCTATAAGGGTAACTAAATCCAACTCAGGATACTTCTTCTGAAGCTCAAGCTGGATTGCATACGCATTATTCTCATATACATCGAAGATGATAAGTTGTTTCGGATTGTGAGCCGCAACCTGGCGGCAAAGCTCGGAACCAATCGAACCTCCACCTCCGGTGACCAGCACAACCTTGCCATTGATGAAGTTGAAAACTTCAGTCATATCAGCTTTGATCGGTTCTCGACCAAGAAGATCCTCTACCGACACATCCTTCATGGCACTGACAGTAAGTTGGCCCAGGACAAGCTGATACATACCTGGCAGTTTTTTCATTTCACATCCGGTTTCATTGCAGATGTTGATTATGTCTTTCTTGTCTTCTGCCTTTGCCGTCGGAATAGCTAAGAAAATCTTTGTAATGTGGTATTTTTCAACATTCTTCAGAATGTCATCCCGTCCACCGACAACTGGAACTCCCTCAACAAACCTGCCCCATTTATTGGAGTTATCGTCAATGAAGCAGATTGCTTTATCAGTCACTTCCTTTGCTGCTCTCATGTCCCTCAGGAGCATTTGACCTGCCTGACCTGCTCCTATGATCATCACGCGTCCGGCGGATTCGTCAGCGTGTTTAAAGTTAGAGCGAAAGAAGAGAAACAGCCTATACGAGAAACGCGGAGTAATCAGTAAAATCAGCTGTACTACGGATCCCCACAGGTAATAAGAAAGAGGCATCCGATTGAACATCACAGTAATCAGGACTATGTGAATAATAGAAGCTGTAACCGATCCAAGGAATACCCTAACCAGTTCACCATAGCTTGCGTATCTCCACATACTGTGGTACATACGGAATAACCAGAAAACCACAATCGCCCCAATGGAGTAAGCGGTTATAAAGTGCAAGTATGGATTTAAAAACTGCTCTGGAATCGCAGAATATTCGCAATCAAATCTTATCCAGAGAGCCAAAAAATACGAAAAATGAATAGCAAGGAAATCCCAAATCATTAGGCAAAGAGCCATAATCTGCCAATGCTCAAATCTCCTGCCATTCATTTTCTGGTGTTTTTCCATATTGTCAGTACCCCCCCCCGAGGAATTTCGGGGTTATTTATTCTGGAGGGAATATTTCTTCCCATTTCATTTGCTACACATCTGCGCTGCAGATTTGTTCAGCCGACACTATCTGAACCCTGATGCATGTTCAGCCGACACTATCTGATCCCTCATGCACATTCTGCCGATACAATGTGACACCCAAAGCACATTCTGCCGACACTATCTGACCTCTCATGCATAATCAGCCGATACGCTCCGCTTCACAAAAAGCACCTGTGAATGATCTCAATAATCCTATCCTGCTGCTCCGGAGTCATCTTATTATCCGAAGGCAAGCAGAGCCCTCTCCTGAAAATATCCGCCCCTACATCCTCGAAAGTGCCGGAAATATAAGCATTTGTGCGGCCTCTGCCGTTGCCGGAAGCAGTAATAAACGGGTTCGTCCTGTAGATCGGCTGCATATGCATGGGCTTCCATATCGGTCGACACTCCGCATTTACAGCCTGGATGGCATCAAATATCTCCTGCGGGCTACTTTTA
>OCVV011167350.1_pt1 | contig 19348 bp, 25 predicted proteins | sample 1539721 | NCBI WGS metagenome assembly OCVV01 (sample SAMN02144230, study PRJEB22623) | gut metagenome | biome: sheep rumen | host: Ovis aries | place: New Zealand
AATATTATAAAACAGAACAAAGTAAAGGTGAACAAGGTACAAGCGCTAAATTTACAAATGAAGAAGTTATAAAAATAAGACAAAGATATGTAAATGAAAGTGCAAAAAATATTTATAATGATTATAAAGATAAAGTATCTTTTCAAACTTTTCAACAAATATTATGGGGTAGATATTACTCAGAACTTCCTATTTATAAAAAGAAAGAAAAGAAATGGATAAATATTTGAACCTGTATCGACTATTCCCTTTGCCTTATGGGCGGGGAAGTAGGGCTGCTATTGATACGCAGTTCGAAATGGTCTCCTTCCTTAATGGAAGTAAAAGATAGTCAGTGCTTATGGAAACATAAGAATAACACGCGATGGAGCGCATATCAAAAACTTATTTTATACTTTTATATGGAATTTTTGTCCACAGCTTATAGAAGAAGGTTATGTGTATGCGGGAGTTCCGCCACTTTATAAGATTACAGAGGGTAAAGATAAATATATTTATTTAAAAAATGATGAGGCTCTTGAAGAATATCGTAAGACACATCAGGGAAAGAAGTATCAGGTTGGGCGAATGAAGGGTCTTGGTGAGATGAACGTCGAAGAGACAGAAGAAACACTCACAAGCCCAGATAATAGAATTATAAAACAAATTACTGTAAATGATATTAAAGCTACTGATCTTTTGTTCGATCAATTAATGGGAACTGGAGTTGTAGCTAGAAAAGAATATATTAAGAAACATAGTGAGGAGGCTACTTATAATGCAGAATGATGTATTAAAAGAATTAGGTACTAATTTTATAGAATATGCAGTAGCTGTCAACACTGACAGGTCGATTCCTGATGCAAAATCAGGATTGAAACCTGTTGCAAGACGAATACTTTATGGAGCGTATTCAACAGGCAGAACATCCAATAAAGCTCATGTTAAGGCTGCGCGTATTGTCGGTGATGTTATGGGTAGTCTTCATCCGCATGGTGATAGTTCAATATATGGCGCACTTGTAAGATTGTCTCAAGATTGGGTTATGCGTTATCCATTGATTGATTTTCATGGAAATAATGGTAATATTACCGGGGATGGACCTGCGCATATGCGTTACACCGAAGCCCGCCTTGCTAAGATTTCAGAAGATGGACTATTAAATGGATTAAAGAAGAATAATGTAGATTTTATACCTACTTATGACGAATCAGATGAAGAGCCAGTTACTCTTCCAGCTATCTTTCCAAATCTTCTTTGTAATCCAAATGAAGGTATTGGTGTTGCTATGGCTTGTAAGTGGGCGCCACATAATTTAAGAGAAGTTGCGGAAGCCATTGATCAATATCTCCGAGGAGAAGAACCTATGTTACCTGGACCAGACTTCCCAACTGGTGGTATGGTTATTAATAAAAATGATATTCCTAATATAATGAGAACTGGTAAAGGTTCTGTTAAAATTAGAGGATTATATAAAATTGAAAAGAATAATATAGTATTCTATGAAATCCCTTATGGTCAGACAATAGAAGGTTTAATTGCTGAAATTGGTAAAGCCTGTGAAGAAGGTAAAATTGACGGTGTTGATGATGTAAGAGATGAAACAAATAAAAAAGGTATTAGAATTGTAATAGAATGTAAAAAAGGTTCTAATCCGGATGCAATAGCAAATAAGATATATGCTCACACAAATATGCAGACTTCATTTTCTTATAATATGGTTGGTCTTGTTGGAAAAACACCGACTGAATTAAATCTTAAAGATTGTATTAAGATTTATGTAGACCATAATATAGAGTGTATTAAACGTGAAGCAAAATTTGATAGAGACAAGGCGCTTGCACGACTTGAAGTAGTTGAAGGATTACTTATAGCTTTAGCAGATATTGATAATATTATCTCTATGATTAAGAAGTCTGAAAGTGCGGCTGCCGCAAAAGAAGCTCTCATAAAGAAATATGGATTTACAGATAATCAAGTAACAGCTATTCTTAATATGAAACTTTCTTCTCTTGCTAAATTGGAAGGTGTAAAACTTGAAAATGAAAAAGAAGATTTAAAGAAAAATATAGAAAGACTTGAATATCTTATTATAGATGAGCTAACACAAATAAAAGAACTTCATAGTAGACTTAATGAAATTGTTAGAAAGTATGGTGATGAGCGCAGGACACAGCTCGCGCAAATTGAAGTACCAAAAGAAGAAAAAGAAATAGAGCTAGTTGAACCTGAGGACGTAGTAGTTATATGTACTCAGTCCGGAGACATCAAAAGAGTTCCAAAAACTTCCTTTAAAGTTCAACGCAGAAATGGTAAGGGTGTTAAAACACAAGATGATGCAATATTATCATCTATATCAACTAATACTATTGATACATTACTTATCTTTACATCAGAAGGTAGAATGTTTAGAATGTTGGTTGATAATGTACCTGCGGGAACCAATGCATCTAAAGGTACTAATTTAGCAACTTTACTTAAATTAAATATGGGAGAAAAGATTTTATATGTAACTTCTCAGTTTAGAAAGACAGACGCTAAATATGTTGTATTCTTTACAAAGAATGGTTTAATAAAGAAAACTAAATTAGATGAATTTAAAAGTACAAAGAAAACAACCGGTATTCAGGCTATCAAGTTTAAAGAAGGCGATTCTCTTGCAAATGTAACTTTATTAGATGAAGAAAATGTAATTGTACTTACTAAAAACGGTATGGCAATTAAATTTGAAACTAAAGATATTGCTCCTATTGGTAGAGTTGCTGCGGGTGTTAAAGCTATTAAATTAAAGGAAGGTGACGAAATTCTTGTGGGGTTACCTATCTCTCAACGACAAAATAATGATGTTGGCATTTTTACCACATCTGGACTGGGTAAACGAGTTAAGATCTCAGACATACCATTACAAAACAGAGGAGGAGTCGGAGTCATTATTTCAGAAAGCGCAGTGGCTGGAGCTGCCCTTATCGACGACAGCGATAGCTTGTTTATCATCGGAAGACCAAACTCCATCTGTATAGAGGCTAAGGATATAAACGTCATGGGGCGCACCGCCGCAGGTGTTCAGGTAGTAAATGGAAGTAAAATTGAGAGAGTTATTAAGTTATAATATAAAGAGGAGCATTAGCTCCTCTTTTTTGCATTTTATTAAAATTTTTGTTATAATATTTATAGAAAGTAAATGAAAGAGGTAATAAATATGAAATTAATAAAAATACAAGAAGCAAAAAGAATTTCAGAATTAAACAAAGGTGAAATAAATGATGAAATAGAAATAGTAAATATATTAATTAAAGAAGCTGCTAATAAAGGTTTAAGGCAGTGTTATGTTAATATACATTTAATGCCTATTGTTTGTGAAATACTTAAAACAGAAGGATATATTGTTATTAATATAGATAATGAAGATATTGTAGAAATAGATAATAATGATATTTTAAATATATATCATTTAATTCAATGGTAATAAGAAGGTGATAAATATGATAAATGAATTCTTAATTATGACTCCACAAGGATGGGTATGTCCAACATGTGGAAGAGTATATTCTCCATATACACCAATGTGTTATTATTGTGGAGGAGAACAAAAAACCACGGTATATACAACAAGTACAGGAAATATAGAAACAGCAAAAATGAATAAGCACGCCCCAATACATCCGCAACAGCAAATAGGAGGATAAAAATGGCAAGAAATCAATTTGGTTGTATTTGTGATATATGCGGGAAAATGACTAATACACCAAAAGAATTTTATAGATTAACAATACCAGTGTATCAAAATGATTTTAATAATAGCACTCAAACGCTTGATTATTGTTTTGATTGTTATATGGAGTTAAAAGCTATATTACAGATACATTATACAAAAAAGAATTTTTAGAAAGGAAAGTGATATAAATGATTGAAAGACGTTTTGAAGAAACAGATCAATATACTATGCCAACAAGTATTGAAAGACGTATGGGATGGTATGATAATAGAATATCTCATAATTTAATGAGAGAATTTTATGCTTTATCAGTAGAAGAAGTTTTAGTTAAATATAAAGTTAATAATATTTGTGATATACCATATGGAAATGGGTATAAAGAAGCAGTTGAAAGATGGGAAGAAAAAATAAGGAATTATACAAATATTAAAATAAGAAAGAGGGATTACTAATGTATTGTATGAGCAGTAAAGATTATCATGCAGCTGTAAAATGGCTTAATAATAGAACAAAAGAGTATGACGAAGGACATCCAACTGTCTCTGATAAAGAGTGGGATGACATATATTTTGAAGTACAAAAATATGAACATTTTTTTGACGATATTGATCCTGACTCTCCTCTTCAGAAAATTGATTATCAGGTTGTAAATGAATTAAAGAAAGTTAAACATAATCATCCAATGCTTTCTCTTAATAAAACAAAAGAAATAGAAGAAGTTGAGAATTTTGTTAAGGGGAAAGATTATATTGTTATGAGTAAGATGGATGGTCTTACTTGCAGTTTATATTATGAGGGCGGAAAGCTGGTTCGCGCAGAGACTCGTGGTAATGGAATCGAAGGAGAAGATATAACTCATAATGCTCTTGTAATTCCTTCTATTCCAAAGAGAATTGATGAAAAAGATAATATAGTCGTTGATGGTGAAATAATTTGCACTTATTCAGATTTTGAAAAATGGAAAGATGAATATAAAAATCCAAGAAATTTTGCTTCAGGTAGTATTAGATTGCTTGACTCAAAAGAATGTCGTGCAAGAGATTTAACTTTTGTTGCATGGGATTTAATAGATATTGATGGAATATTTAAACTTGTAAAGTCATTAAGTTTAAAACTAAATTTTCTTCAAACATTAAATTTTGAAGTAATTCCTTGGATTTATGGAGAAAATGAAATTGAAAAAGAAATAAAGGTAATTAAACATAGAAGTGAAGGATATTACCCTATTGATGGAGTTGTATTTAAATATAATAATATAGATGAATATGAGGCGGCAGGCAGAACAGACCATCATTTTAAAGGCGGGCTTGCATATAAATTTTATGATGAAACATATGAAACTAAATTAAAATGGATTGAGTGGTCTATGGGTAGAACTGGTGTATTGACTCCAGTTGCAATATTTGAACCTATTGAAATAGATGGAACAGTAGAAAGAGCAAGTTTACATAATTATAGTGTAATGCGCGAAACGCTTGGAGATTGTGCTTATATTGGAGAACCTTTAAAAGTATTTAAAGCGAACATGATTATACCTCAGATCGCAGAAGCTGGTCCTAAATTTACATGGGACGAAGTTGTAAAACATAATGGGGCGTCCGCAAATGATAACCCAGAGTTTTGTCCAATATGTCAAGCGGCAACCGCAATACAGACTTCCGCAGATGGAGTTGAAAATCTTATATGTACGAATCCGCAGTGTGAAGGTAAACTTATAAATAGACTTGACCATTTCTGTGGAAAGAAAGGTCTTGATATTAAAGGACTTTCAGAAAAAACTCTTGAGAAACTTATAGATTGGGAATGGGTTAATGATATAACAGATATTCCTAAATTAAAAGAGCATCGTTCAGAATGGATTAATAAACCAGGTTTTGGTCAAGCATCAGTAGATAAAATACTTAAAGCTATTGATGATAGACTTGCAGAAGCGTCTCTTTCCGCATTTATATCTGGATTAGGAATACCTTTAGTTGGCTCCCGCGTATCAAAACAAATATGTGAAAAAGTAGAAACTTGGAAAGATTTTAAAGAATTAATAGATACAAATTTTGATTTTACAAAATGGAGTGGATTTGGATATGAAATGAATAAAGCTTTACATGATTTTGACTATTCTGAAGCCGATGCCATCGTAGAATACATTACTTTTAAAATTGAAGTGCCTTTGGACAATTCTGTTAAATTAGATAATAAGATTTTTGTAATAACTGGAAAACTTCAAAATTTTAAAAATAGAGATGAATTAATTAAAGTTATTGAAGCAGCAGGTGGAAAAGTAAGTAGTTCAGTAACTTCAAAAACAAGTTATCTTGTAAATAATGATATAACCAGCACTTCTGCAAAAAACAAAAGAGCTAAAGAATTAAATATTCCTATTATAACAGAAGAACAATTAATGGAGATTATAAATAATGTTTAAAACAGTTTATTGGAATAATAATATAAATGATTGCCCCATTAATAAACGTATTCATTTTTTGTTAAAGTATAATAATAAATTATATACTTGTATAGGTACTTTAACGACTAATTTATATAGAGGAAGTATTATTAGAGGAGAATGCATTGAAGGAGATCCAATAATATTTTATGAAGGTGATATAATAGGATGGGGAGATTATTTATATGGACAAAAATAAACAAGATTTTATTATAAGAAAAGCTGATCATATATGGAAAGTTGAATCTGATACTTCTTTATCAGAAAAAGAAAAAATGTCATTAATCAATACCTATATTCAAAATTGTAATTATGTAGATTTACTTTTGATTGATGAATATATAACTGAGCATTATATTAAGCACAGTTGAAAAATATAAAAATTTTTTATATAATATATATATAAAATAAAGGTGTTAAAAATAATACACTTTATAATAAAAAAATTTAAAAGTACAAGGAGAAAAAACAAATGAAAGAGAACACAAAGATCGTATTCAATTATATTAAGGAGCATGAATCAGAGAATATTACAGCACCTGATATTGCTGAAGCAACTGGACTTCCTATTAAGTCAGTTAATGGTATTATAACAGCTGCTCTGTGCAGAGCTGGTAAGGATTATGCAGTTAGAGTACCGGGTTCTATCGAAGTAGCAGATGAGAATGGTAATGTAATGCCAAAGGCAGTTAAGTTTATTCAGCTTACAGACAAGGGACGTGAGTCTACAGTAGAGTCCATTGAGGCAGAAGAGCTTGCTATAGCACAGGCTAAGATCGCAGCAAAGAATGCTCAGTAATTATTACTGTTTGAAAATAAAAGAGTAGGCAATTTTAAGTCTACTCTTTTATTTTAACTAAAAGGAGTTTGCATGATTATAGGATTATTAATTTTTATTATTATGATTCTATTACTATTTTGTATTTCTTTAACAATTAAGAATAATCATAAAATAGAAGTAGATAAAAAAGCAATAGAAGAAAATAATAAATTAAAAATAATGCAAGCTGAATTAGAAAATAATGTAAAACAATTAAATATAGATAATAATAGATTAAAATATGAAAACAATGAATTAGATGATATAATACATAAAAAAAGAAATAGTCTAAATGATACAATAGAACAAAATAAAGAAATTTCAGATCTTGCATTTCAAGAATATGTAAAAAATTTAGATAATAAATATAATCAAATCGAAGAAGAATTTGATTATAAAATAGACACGTTGCGGGAACAGCTGTCTGAAACTACCATGGAACTTGATAAAATGAAACAGACACGGGCCGCCGCACATGAAGCTCTTTTAAAAGAGCAAGAAGTAAAAGAAAATAAAGATAATTATAGATTGTTACCTTCTGATTCTGATTTAGCAGACGCCCGCAGACTTGAAATTGTAAAAAGAGAACTTAATAAACCTCGTATCTTAAGTATGTTGGTGTGGCAAACCTATTGGCAACCTATTGCAAAAAAACAATTTCCACAAATTTTACAAGCTAAAACAAGATGTGGAATATATAAAATCACAAATATCATTACTGATGAATGTTATATAGGTCAGTCTAATGATATTTATAGACGATGGTCAGATCATTGTAAGTGCGGTTTAGGTATAGATACACCGCAAGGTAATAAATTATATAAAGCTATTCAAGAATATGGATTGGAAAACTTTACTTTTGAATTAATAGAAGAATGTAGTCAAAAAGATTTAAACGAAAAAGAAAAATATTTTATTGAATTATACCAAGCAGATACTTTTGGTTATAATGGAACGAAAGGAAACTTAAATTAATGGCAGATACAAATAAATTTATGAATAATAAAAAAATTTCAGATGTAACTCTTGATTCTTTAATAACAGAATACTTAAATAATACTTCTGACATCAAAGACTTAGATGGTATATCTGAAAGATATGATACAATTAATAGAACACTGCTCTTAAATGATATAGATGAAGCAAGTAGTGATGCTATTGCACATTTAATTAGAATGTGGAATATGGCAGATAAGGACATTCCAATAGAAGAAAGAACTCCTATTAAACTCTTTATAGATTCTAATGGAGGTAATTTAACTGGAGCTTTAATGATTGCAGATACAATAACTATGTCAAAAACACCTGTTTATACAATTAATATGGGAACTGCTTATTCAGGCGGGCTTCTTGTCTTTATCACTGGTCATAAAAGATATGCTTATCCTTCATCAAGTTTTTTATTCCATGAAGGATCTACAACTCTTGGTGCAATAGATGCAGGTAAATTTAAAAACTATGCTGGATATTATAATAATCTCATTGATAGAATGAAAAATTATATTATAAAGAACACTAAAGTTGATGAAGAGCTTTATAAAGAGAAAAGTCGTGATGATTTTTGGTTCTTTACAGATGAAGCTATTGAGTTAGGTTTTTGTGATGAAGTATTAAAGGAGTTAATTTAATGAAATTTGAAAGAACTGAGGTTTGGGGGTTTGAGCACGCAATTCGCGGCGCCCGCAACCCCATGAATAGTTGGGATAAATCAGATAGTGAATACAGCGGTAAATATTATAATGATTATAAAATAGGTCCAAATGATTTAGATCTTCTTCAGCGTCTTGTTAAAGCAGGTCCCGAACATCGTAAATTTATGCGTCAGATCATGGTATCTGTTGATATTACAGCACCTATGTACTTTTGGAGTGAATTTGATACTTATAAAGTTGGCACAGTAGCTAATAGTACAAGTAAGATGCACAAACTTGCTTCAACGCCAATCACAAAAGAATGTTTTGAAATGGATGATTACGAAGGCGGTTTATTAATGTATGAACGTGAGCCTTATGATTTAGATGCTTTTACTGATGATATATGGGATAATATTATTAATTATTGTGAAACATTAAGAAAAGGTTATCTTGAAACAAAAGATAAAAGATATTGGAAAGAGTTAATTCGTATCCTTCCAGAGTCATGGTTACAAACACGCACTATAACTATGAATTATGAAAATCTTTATTCTATTGTGCGGCAGCGCGCAGGACATAAGCTCACGGAGTGGAAAAGTTTCGTTGATTGGGTACATACACTTACTTATGCAAATGAATTAATTTTCTTAGATAAATAAGTAATTTGCATTTTTTTAAAAAATTTGTTATAATTATTATAGAAAATATGAAAGAGAGAAAAGTAATTATGACAGATGAAAGAAAAGATATTTTTATTGAAACAGTAGAAAAAATGTTTGAAGCTTATCCAATGAATGTACCACCAGAGGCTATTGATTTCTTTGAAGATTATAAGAAAGGTAAATCTTCTAATAAGAAAGAAATTACATCTAAAGGTATTAATTTGTTAGTTGAACTTAAAAATATAAATGACTGGATTACTGCAAAGGCGCTTGGTGACAGGCTTGAAATTTCAGGTAGGTCAGTATCTGGAACCATGAGAAAGCTTGTCGAAGATGGGTTTGTAGAAAAAAGATGTGGCAATCCTGCATCTTATAGAATTACTGAAAAAGGTATTAATTTTGAAATACCTGAAGTAATAGATGAAGAAGGTTGATTTTAATTAAAATTTTTGTTATAATATTATTATAAGAAAAAAATAAGGAGAAAGAATAATGAGAAAGAATGAAAATACAGAGAATATTGAAGGAAGAATTTATCAGTTTGATTTAGCAGAAAAGATAACAGGTGAAACATCAAAGCATCCGGGAACTCCTTTTATTTCAGGAACACTCGAAGTTGCAGTTAGTGAAGAGATGGACAATATTATTCCAGTTCATTATACATATGTTGCACCGACTTATAATAATGGTAAGGCAAACAATACTTACTCTGCTCTTAAACAGATTATTGCATCAGGAAAGACTGTTATGACAGATGGTTATGATGGAGCAACAGTAGTTAGACTTAATCCATCTTATGCAGTAAATGATTTCTTCCCAGAGGGTCAGGATACTCCAGTATCTCAGCCAAGAAATGAAGGAGGTTTTGTAACAATTACTAATGAAGCTTCTATTCATCCGTCAGGAGACATTGGAAGAAATAAGTTCTCAGTAGACCTTATTATCTTTGAGGTTAATGAGGTAGTTCCTGATGAAGGAGAATCTTATGCAACAATTAAGGGTATCACATTTGACTTTAGAAACGCAGCATTTCCTATTACACTTACCGCAAGAAATAAGGAAGCTGTAAAATATTTTCTTGATCTTGATGCATCAAAGTCAAATCCTGTTTATACGAAGGTATGGGGTAAGATTATCAATACATATATTAAGGAAGAGAGAACAACTGAATCTGCATTCGGTCCAGGTTCAGTAGATATTATAACTCGTAGGAATAGAGAATATCTTATTACTGGTGCAAACCCAATTCCTTATGAGTTTGATACAGATGCAACGATAACTGCGGCAGAGCTTACAAAGGTTCTTCAGGATAGAGAGATTTATCTTGCTGAAGTAAAGAAGTCAAATGATGAATGGAGAGCAAATAAAAATGCTGCTGCATTAAAGCCTGCGGCTTCTGCAACACCAACAATCCCACAGGGAGGAGCTTTCAAGTTTTAAACTTGAAAGCTACTTATAATAATAGGAGGTATTAAAAATGGAAATTGATTTACTTGGACTTCAGCCTCATAAAGTAAGTAGAGACCTCCGAGGATATTCGGTCTTTTTTTATGGGGAGCCGAAATCGGGCAAGACTACAATCGCCTCAAAGTTTCCTAATGCATTACTTTTAGCGTCAAGAAAATAAAAATAAGGAGAATAAATATGTCTGATTTATACACTATTACTCGTGGAAAAGGCGGAGTAATTGCTTGGACTGATGAACAAGTAGCCTACATTATAGATAAATATCTAAACGAACAATATACTTTGAAGCAACTTGGAAAAGAATTTAATTGTGCTTATGGAACAATTAGAAATTTATTAAATAAACACAATATTCAATCAAGGGGAAACAAACAGGGATACCCAAGAAATGAATTTTATTTCAATAAAATTGATACAGAAGAAAAAGCGTATTGGTTAGGTTTTCTATATGCAGATGGTTGTGTTCATGCAAATAATAATGAAGTCTCAATAAATATTACAGATAAAGAACAAGTTGAAAAATTCAAAACAGCTATCGGAGCATTTAACCATAAAATAACTGAAACTCACGACAAAAGATTTGAAAACGCAAAAACTTTATATCAATTTACAATTAAAGATAAACAGCTTCATCAAGATTTAATTAAATGGGGGTGTATTCCTCAAAAAAGCTTAAAAATAAACAAAATTCCAAATATTCCAAGGGATTACATATCTCATTTTATAAGAGGATATTTTGATGGAGATGGAAGTTTACATTATTTACAAGGTACTAATAATTATAGAATTTCTTTTATTGGGACAAAAGAATTTTTAACTGATATTCAAAAAGAACTTCAAACTAATGTAAGCTTACAAGCTAATATTGCTGGTAAAGCGTTTGTCTTGCAAATAGCCGGTAGAAAACAAGTTGAAAGAATATTGAATTATTTATATTATAATTCAAAAGAAAATAATCGTTTAGATAGAAAATATCAGAAATATTTAGACTGCTTAGAATGGGCGCATCGCCATTGAACCTATAAATATAGGGTGTGAATAAGTATTTACTTATTTGCTAACGGGGAATGTCTAATATTGTTAATCCTTGGATATTAGAAGAATCCTGTGCTAAGCTATCTTTTATAAAAGATAGAAAGTCAATCGACTATTCTCATTGAGAAGTAGGTTTAAGGTGCAAATCCTTATTCCGAAGTGGTGGCGGAACATTTAATAAAATGTTCGTGATATAGTCAGTTTATAAATATTATAAATGTCGAAAAAGGTTACAATGCTCTTGCTGGAGTTATGGCACAGCCAATTAATTCATGGGCTGAGTTTGTAAAGGTAACTCGTCAATTAAAGGATGAAAAAGTTAAAGAAAAATTTTCTACAATTATTATAGATACAGCAGATATAGCTTATTCATATTGTGAAAAATATATCTGTTCAAACAATGGAGTTAATTCTATCCCAGACATACCATTTGGAAAAGGATATGCTTTGACAGGAAACGAGTTTGATGAAAAACTGAGAAGTATTGTACAGATGGGATATGGTATTGTACTTATATCTCATGCAACAGACAAGACCTTCAAAGATGAATCTGGAGTAGAATATAATAAAATTGTTCCAACACTTGACAAGAGAGCTAATAATATAGTTGCGCGAATGGCTGATATTATTGGTTATTCAAGGTCGGTAAGTGATGAAGAAGGTAATAATAAAACTGTACTCTTTATGAGAGGAACTCAGAGATATGAGGCGGGTTCCCGCTTTAAGTATACTCCAGACTATATTGAATTTACTTATGATAATCTTGTAAATACAATAGCTGATGCAATAGATAAGCAGGCTAAGGAGGATGGAGATAGTTTATTTACTGACAAACGCGAAACAGCTTATGCAGATACAACTTCTCATTTAGATTTTGATAAATTAATGAAAGAATTTGAGGAAATTATTGACGGTTTTAGTAAAGATGAAAATAAAATGGCATCATATTATGCCCCAAGAGTTACTCAAATAATAGATAGATATTTAGGAAAAGGTAAGAAGGTTGGGGATATGGATAGAGGACAAGTTGAACAGCTTTCTCTTATCATAGACGACCTTAAAGAAATTCCTGAAGCATAAAAATATCTTTACATATTAAGAGAGTATTTAATTTAATTAAATACTCTCTTATTTATTTTTATTAAAAAATTTGTTATAATTATTATAGAAATAAAATAAAGAAAGAAGTTGATGTAATAATGACTATAACAGATTGTGTAAAGAAAATTCAATATGTATTAGTAAATGATTTAGAAATTCCAATAGCATCTGCTATGGCAATTAATGAACAACTAAAATTAATTTTAATGCTTGAAAAGGAGATTATGACAAATGGCTCCTCACATAGTTAAATGTTTATATTGCGGAGAACGATTTGACGCGCTGCCGCAAGAACAAGATATAGTTTGGATGAAGCCTCGAAGTAATAGATATGCTCATGTTAAATGTGCAAAGGAAAAAGAGTCTTCAAAAACACAAGAAGAAAAAGATTTTGAAGATTTATATAATTATGTTAAAACTGAACAAGGTGCTAATTTTAATTTTGTTCAATTTAAAAAAATTATAGAAAGTTGGAAAAAAGAATATAGCTATACTTATAGTGGTATTTTAAAAAGTTTACTTTACTTTTATGAAGTAAAAGGTAATTCAAAAGAAAAATTTAGAAGTGGTTCAATAGGTATTGTACCATTTTGCTATACACAAGCATATAATTATTATTATGAATTATATATGGCATCACAGCGGGCAGCAGGAAGTAGTAATTATAATAACAATATTAGTACGATAATTAATATAGATAGTCCTATTCCAAAAGTAGCTCCGCCAAAATTATTCAATATGGATATGGAGGATTAAAATGAAGAGTAATTATATAGATACTAAATCAATTATTCAGGTAATAGGAAGTATTTATCAAAATCCAAATCTATTAGAAGATGGACAATATAGATTTAATGAAGAGGACTTCCCGCAAGATTTTCATAAAGTTATATTTGAAGCTATATATAATCTTCATGCTCTTGGCGCAAAAAATATAAATATAAATACAATAGAAGATTATCTTGAACAGAGAGATAAAAAAATGGCTATATATAAAACCTATAATGGTGCAGAATGGCTTGAAAAATGTAAAGAGTCTATCTCTGTTGCAACTTTTGATTATTACTACAAGAGAATGAAAAAATTTACATTATTAAGAATGTATGATTCAATAGGAGTAAATGTAAGTTTTATTTATAATCCAAGTAACGTAATTGATATAAAGTTGAAACAAGAGCAAGAAGATTGGCTTGATAATCATTCTCTTGAAGAAATTGCAGATTTAATAAATGATAAAATTGAAGATATAAAACTTAAATTTGCTGAAAATGCTTCTGATGATATTCGTTCTGCTTCAGATAATGCAGATGAATTATTTGAAGAACTACAGCATACACCTAATGTTGGTTATCCAATGTTTGGTAAATATATTAATAAAATATTTAGAGGGGCGCGTTTTGGTTGTGTTTTTCTTCGTTCCGCGCCAACAAACTTTGGTAAATCACGATTAATGATTGCAGATGCTTGTAATTTTGCTTGTGATGAAATATATGATGTAGATAAAAATGAATGGATCAAAAATGGAACTTGTGAGCCTACTATTTATATTACTACAGAGCAATCTCTTGACGAGATTCAAACAATGATGTGGGCTTTTATTTCAGGCGTTCCGGAAGATCATATTCTTGAGAATAAATATGAAGTAGGAGAAATTGATCGAGTTAAACGAGCTAAAGACATAATTAAAAATAGTCCTCTTTATATTAAAGAACTTCCAGACTTTGGACTTCAAGATATTGAAAGTACAATTAAGCTTGGTATTAGAAAGTATGGAATAAGATATATTTGTTTTGATTATATCCATTCAAGTATAAAGATTTTAAGTGAAATAAGCGGAAAAGCAAATGTAAAAGGACTTAGAGAAGATAATATTCTTTTTATGATAAGTGTTAGATTAAAAGATCTTGCAAGGCAGTATGGAGTTTTTATTTTAACTTCTACTCAGCTCAATGCAGATTATGTTGAATCAAAAATCTTCGATCAAAATCTATTAAGAGGCGCAAAAGCAATAGCAGATAAAGTTGATGCTGGTATGATTATGCTTCCAGTTACTAATGAAGATAGAGATGCTTTAAGAGAATTTTGTAATAAGAATGGATTTGAGTTACCTAATCTAAAAATCTCTATATATAAGAATAGACGAGGTAGATATAATCGTATTTTTATGTGGTGTCATACTGAATTAAGTATATGTCGTATGAATCCTACTTTTATAACTTCATGGTTATATGAGCCTATTGAAATAGAAGATTTAATAATAAATGTAAAACCTAAAACAGAAAATTGGAAAAGTGCATTTTAAAGGAGAATAAATATGCTAATAGATACAAAAGAAAAGTATGAAGAAATACCTGATGGAACAAGGTTAAAAGTAGTATTACTTGGTGATGATTGGGGCGAAGACACAGGAGCTTCAATAGATTGTTTAAAATTTAGTGATAAATTATATGACACCTCAAAGACATTCTTTTTATTTAGTGAAAGAAATGATAAAACAGCGATAGAGGACCTTTCATTCTTAATAGTTAAAATGCCAGGTAAAGATTATGAGATTTGATAAAGATGAAATTAAAAATTCTTTAACAATAGAACAAATAGAACAGTTTTTAGCTGAACATGGCGGCGACCCTGTTCGTAGAATCGGGATGCTTGTCTCCCGCACGATTTGCCACAACCCGCCAGAGAGTGATGCATCACATAAATTATATTATTATGAGAATACAAAACTTTTTAAATGTTATACTGAATGTGCGGAAACAACAGGGTTTGATATTTTTGATTTAACTCGAAAAATAATGAAGATCAAAACTAATATAGATTGGTCTTTGCATGATGCTATGATTTATGTTGTAAATTTCTTCTCTCTTGATGTTGTCAATGTTTTTTCAGAACGAACGGAGAAGTTATTAGATTTTGAAATTTTTTCTAAATATGAAAGAAATAAAAGCACCTACGACAAACAAAAAAAAGTCGAATTAAAAATTTTCGATAAAAATATATTAAATAACTTCCCTCATCCAATTATCAAACCTTGGATCGAAGAGGGGATAACAAAAGAAGTAATGGATAATAGAGGGATATGTTTTGACCCAATGTCTTATGGAGTTATTATTCCTCATTTTAATATAGATAATAATTTAATTGGAATAAGAGAAAGAACTTTTATAAAAGAAAATGAAGATAAAGGAAAATATATGCCAGCCATTTTAAATGGAAAGATGTATAATCATCCACTTGGCTTCAACTTATATAATATTAATAATAGCAAAAACAATATTAAAGATATGAAAATTGCTATTATAGGCGAAGGAGAAAAATTCTGTTTAGGGTATGCTTCATATTTTGGAATACAAAATGATATAACCGTTGCCGCCTGTGGAAGTAATTTAACTTCATTTCAATTTGATTTATTAAAAAATCTTGGAGTAGAAGAAATTGTTATTGCCTTTGATAAACAGTACAAAGAACAAGGTGATAAAGAATGGAAACAATGGACAAAAAAACTTACTGCCATTAATAATAAATTTGGTAAATATGTTAAAATAAGTTTTATGTTTGATATTAATAATAAATATAATCTTCAATATAAAGCAAGTCCTATTGATGCTGGAAAAGAGACTTTTATAAAAATGTTTCAAGATAGATTCGTAATAACTTGACATTGTTAAAAGAATATATTATAATATAAAAAATAAAATAAAATGAAAGAGGTAAAAAATATGTTTAGATTAAGTGATGCAAGTGATTCATGGGTGACTTTTTGTAATAATAATAAAGAAGGTATTACTTATAAGACCAATATAGGAACAATTTATAGCGATGCTATAACCACAAATAGTAACTTTTATGATGATGCAATGTTAGATTATCTACTGAAAGATGTCATAAAGGAAAAAGCTGAGGAAGCTACAAAAACACTTAATAAGGAAATAGAAGATAAAGCAAAAAAAAGAATTAATGATTTCTCAAATAATATTAAGAAAGTAGTATTTAATGATCCTGCAACGGTTATAGTCTGGAAAGATGGACACAAGACTGTCGTAAAGTGCGGCCCTGAAGATAAATATGACAAAGAGAAAGGATTTGCAATAGCTCTTATAAAGGAACTTCTTGGAAATATAGGATATTATAATGAAGTTTTTAAGAAGTGGGTGAATTAATTGAAATATAAACTTATAAAAAGAGATGACTGTCAAAATATCCCAGGACTGCCTACCCGCATAGAAATTCTTTTAAATAGAGGCATGAGACGGGATTTAATTAATAAATATATAAATGCGGATGAACAAAGTATAAATTCTCCTTCCGCATTAGGAGAAGAAAAAATAGAAGAAGCTTATAACCTTTTAATGAAACATATTAATAATGATAGTAGAAGTATTATTATTATAGATTGCGACGTTGATGGAAATACTTCTTCTGCATTGTTTTTAAATTATTTCTATAATATATATCCTAATTGGATAAAAAACAAAGTAGATTTTTTCTTTCATAAAGGAAAAGAGCATGGTTTAAATGATTGTTATCAAGATATTATTTCAAAAAAATATCAATTTGTTATATGTCCTGATGCGGGAAGCAATGATACAAATGAATGTGAAATATTAAAAGAAAATAATATTGATGTATTGATTCTTGATCACCATGATTTTGATAAAGAAAATCCTTATGCAATAGTTATAAATAATCAAGAAGGATATAGTAATTATCCAAACAAAGCTTTAAGCGGTGTTGGGGTAGTTTGGCAGTTTTGCAGATATTGTGATTTAAAGATGCAAACTAATTATGCTGATAAGTATATTGACCTTGTTGCAATAGGAAATTGTGGAGATATGATGGATATGCGATCAATAGAGACAGCATATTTGATTCATAAAGGATTAAAAGCAATATCTAATCCTTGTATTTATTACTTAGCACAAAAAAATGCTTTTAAATTAGGAAGTCATATAACTCCTATTGGTGCAGCTTTTTATATAGTTCCTTTACTTAATGCAATTCAAAGAAGTGGCACAATGGAAGAAAAAGAATTGGTATTTTTTAGCTTGCTAAATTACAAAGCCTTTGAAGTAATTCCTTCTAATAAGAGAGGTCATAAACCTGGAGATACTGAGACAATAGTAGAACAAGCTATTAGAACTTGCACAAATGTTAAAAATCGACAAACAAGGATTCAAGATAATAGTTTAGAGTTACTTGAAAAAAAGATACAAGAACAAAATTTATTAAATAATAAAGTTCTTATAATTTTACTTGATGAAAGAGATAATATTCCAAGTGAAGTTAGAGGTTTAATTGCAAATAAATTTATGGCAAAATATCAAAGACCTTGTTGTATTTTAACAAAAGGTGAAGAATATTGCGGTCAAACTTTAGATGGATATAGATATGAAACTTTTTATGCGGGAAGTGCGCGTGGGTGTTCTTTAGCTGGGGTTGATGATTTTAAAAGTATTTGTTTAAATACTGAAGATGTTGAATATGCCGTTGGACATAGTAATGCTTTTGGACTTAAAATATATGAAAAACAGCTTCAAGATTTTATAGATAAAACTAATGATATATTAAAAGATATGTCAGATGAGCCTATATACTATGTTGATTATGAATTTCATGGAAAAGATGTAGATGGCAAAATTATTATTGACATAGCTGATATGCAAGATTATTGGGGCACTGAATTAGATGAAGCTTTAGTTGCTATAAAAGAATTAAAAATAACTAATGATATGGTTGATATATATAGGAAGAAAAACAATACTATTAAGATTAGTTTACCTAATGGTATTTCTATAATGAAGTTTGATGCAGATGAAGAATTATGTAATAAACTTACTGTGAATAATACTGGTTATATAGAAATGGATATAGTCGGTAAATGTAATGCGAATGAGTGGTGTGGCAATATCACTCCGCAAATTTTTATAGAAGATTATAATATTATAGACTCAAGTAAATATTATTTCTAAGGAGTGAAACATGGCATTAAATGTTGGATATTTAACTGCAAAAACAGATAAAGCTTCAGATGAGACTTTTACTCCTGAAGAAGCTGTTTTACCAATAGTTAAATACATAGGTAAAGATAAAACAGTATGGTGTCCTTTTGATATAAAAGGGCAGAGTAAATATGTAGAAGTATTTGAAAGAAATGGAATAAAAGTAATATCAACACATATTGATACTGGACAGAACTTTTTCGAGTATGAACCAGATGAAGAATATAATTATATTATTTCAAATCCACCTTTTAGTATTAAAGATATGGTATTAAAGCGACTTAGTGAATTAAATAAACCTTTTGCTATGTTGCTTCCTTTACCAACTTTACAAGGTCAAAAGAGATTTGAATATTTAAAAGATTGTCAAGCATTGATATTTGACAAACGAATTAATTATTATAGAGATAAAGATATGAAAGAAGTTCAGAAGGGTGTTGCTTTTGCAAGTATTTATATCTGTAAAGATATATTACCTGAAAAATTAATCTTT
>OCVV012841988.1_pt1 | contig 19348 bp, 10 predicted proteins | sample 1539721 | NCBI WGS metagenome assembly OCVV01 (sample SAMN02144230, study PRJEB22623) | gut metagenome | biome: sheep rumen | host: Ovis aries | place: New Zealand
TTCCACTACCAATTACGGTTCTAACTAAATAACACCTAATTGTATAAAAATATCACCTAACTAATATTAACTAACTTCTAACTAACTAACTTATGAAAAGAATCATTGTTGGGCTGACCCCAACGCATTGCCTTCACGAAAAAGCTCCTTATGAGTAGTCTCCAGAGAAATTTGCTAAATGTACTAAATTTTTCTTTAGGAGATCATCACTCGCTCCCTCACTCCGGCAAAGGAATGTTTATTTCAGCACTGTGAAGTTGCTGATGATTGCTGCCAAAATAACTGGTATAGCTATAACGATTGTCAATGTATCCATAATTTTATCCTTTCAATCTTTTTAATCCTTAAACAATACTTTTAATTAACTCTTTCTTTTGAGGTTGGACTCGCACCCAGGAGTGTTTCGACCAACTCCCATCTTCTTTTTGTAACGACTGAAACCCTTTCAGTCCCACTTCTCTTAATTCTGTAGAGCAGCAATTGCTACAACTGCAGAGAGAATCACTGTCAATGTCATCATAATCCTAATCTCCTTTCTTTAGTTGTACTATTCGTACTTTGGTTACCTAAAATCTTTTTACCTTCTTAATACCTATGGAAATCTTCAACTCTGGTTCCTTTTGCCAGAACCTTTCAGATTGTCTCCGAATTTCCTTTGTTATCCTTTATTTTCCTTTTGACACTGCAAAGGTACGGCAGTTTTTCTTTCCGTCAATACTTTTCCAAGTTTTTTTCTCAAAAAACCGCAATTTATTGATGAAAATCAATGATTGTGTGCGAACACAATGTGTTTTTTAGCACTTTCCAACAATTTCGGGCATTTCCCAGTTTGAAGGAATCATTCGTACCTTTCGTCCCAAACATCCCTTCGCTGCTAAACAAAACATCCATTGATAAGAATGAAACATGATTTCGATGCGGAAGAAACTTAACGGATAAGCTTTCCATTCACGCGGAAAGCTTTTCCGTTTGTGCGGAGAACCCTTCCGTTTACACGGAAAGCCTTTCCATTTAGTTTTTTCCCCATTGTTGACATGATGAATGGTCATCATCGACAGATATAACTTAAAACAACTCGCACATATAAACGTCTTGAAAGGCCAACAAGCACATAGCTCCCTTCTTTAATCGTAATTGACTGATTGCGGAAAATCTTTTTTTTCAAGTTCCGCAATGCATGAAATTGTGTTATACGACGGCCTGAAAGGCCAATAAGCACTTAGACCAGGGCATCGCCCTGGGTATGCAGGTATGGGAGCTGTCGTCCTGCAAGGACAAAAGCGTTTCACCTATAGTTCGTATGCTTTTGCCCTTGCGGGGCGCATGGCAAAGAACCTGCTATATATATAAATAAGGTGTATGCAAAGAAAGGAAAGAGGATGCGGACAAGGAGAAAACACGGATTGTTAGAATGACACACTACGATTATTTGCGCAAAAAAAAAGAACTATCAACGAAGAGGAAACAAAAAATATGTTTTTTTGCACGAAAATCGCCATTTTTATGCAAAAAATCTTTGGAATGATTTGGATAGAACTTTTTTTTCCTCTAACTTTGCAATCAAGAAAAGAAAAAAAGCAAATTTCGTATATCCAATCACAAAAGTAATTTTAGTGGTGTCAAAAAAATGCTGTGAAGTATTAGACACAAAAACAAAAGGTTTGTAACTCTTAAAATTTTTAGAAGGATTCTTCGTGAGAAGGGTCCTTTCTTTTTGCCGTATGCTCGGCATGAGCATACGGACCATTCTTGGAAAATCAGACTTATTGTTGGGTCTCTTCGGGGGAGTTATCCATGAGGTAGCCTTTTTCGATGGCTATCTTGGTGAGTTCAGCCATGTTGGATGCCCCTAACTTCGTCAAGAGGTTTCGTCGGTGATAATCAACTGTGTTGACAGACCTGTAGAGCTTGTTGGCTATCTCATCGGTGCTGAAGCCATCGGCTATGTATCGCAGCACACGGAGTTCCTGTGCAGTGAGAGTTTCTTCGTTTTCATATTCTTCGAGATACGCCTCGTATTCCTGACTGTAGTATTTTCCTCCTTCTACCACGATTTCCACCGCCTTGCGCAGTTCGTCTAAATGGTCGCTTTTCATCACGATGCCGTCTGCTTCGCTCGTCATCATTTGCTTCACCGTCCAGAATTCATTGTGCATGGAGTAGAACATCACTTTCACGGTGCCCTGGATTTCGCGCAATTCTTTCAGCAGTTCAAATCCTGTCATGTCGGGCAGTTCCACATCTATCAGAACGATGTCGAACTTGTTCTTCTTCGCTTTTTTGATGGCTTCCTTGCCGGTGTAGGCAATGTCGATTCCTCCCACCACGCTGCATGTGGAGAGCAAAGTTCTGATGCCGAGCTGCACCACAGCGTGATCCTCTATCACTAATATGTTGGCTGATGTCTTTTCCATGAAAGAATTCTTTGATATTTGCTTCAAAATTAAGAAATTTCTCACAATTTCACTTAATTTTGTTTAATTTTTGTCGTGTCAAGCAGTCAATACTACGGTATTCCGTAGCTGTTTTCGTTTGATTTCAGTTGTCAAAGTGAAGAAATAAATGCTTAGACAATAAGAATGAAAAATGATTCATTCGATTTTTGGATTTTTGGACCATCTTTGGGAAAATGCAAAGTACCGAAGGCGAAAGCAGTGTTTAGCTCCCACGGTTTTCCTTAGTTTTTACTTTCTGTAGTGTTTTTTCTGCCTAATTTTTTGGCAAATTTATGCCGTTTTCCATATTTTTGAGCAATAATTTTATTAATAATATTAAAAAACTAATTAAAACTTGAAAAGTATGAAAAAAGTAATGTTAATTCTGGCAGCCGCTTGCATGACAGCCGCTGCTAATGCGAAAATCCTCAGAGTAAGTAATGTTAGTGGTAGCTCGGCACCATATACTTCGATTGAGGCGGCACACGATGCAGCCTCAAGTGGTGATACCATCATGGTGGATGGCTCAAATGCCAAATATGGTGGTGATTATGGCAAATATGACATTACTAAGAAACTGGTAATCATCGGTCCTGGTTATTGGCTTGTGGAAGACGGTGCTGTTGCTGAAGGTGCCAGCTCTGCGTATATTCAAACATTGAATCTAAAAACAGAAGGTATTGTTGTTAAAGGTATGTCCATTGGTTCTCTAAATGTGTCTGGAGCAAAGGCTGTTATTAATCGTTGTCATATAGGTGGATTAAATTTTAGTTCTGGTGCAGACAATGGAGTTGTCAGTCAGTGTTATATAACAGGTTCACCTTCGGGAGCTAACTATATTCAAATGACAAATAATATTTTTACAAGTACTACAGCTTACAATTTATTATCAGGTTTTAAAAATAGCTATATTGCTTATAATACTTTCCGACATAAGAATATTAAAATGACATCGGTAACAAATACAACCTTTGAACATAATCTTTGGAAAGAAATAACGAATAGCAGTACAACAAATAGCTTAAATGACAATTACAGCATAGATATCATCAACACCCAAGCCACGAACGATTTCATCGACAAAGACTATTATGCTTTGGAGATTCCTGCAGATGTTGTAAGCAAGTATGGCGCTTTTGCTGGTGATAGCCCATACGTTTTGGCTGGTGTGCCATCGGGTCCAGTGATTCAGGACTTAGTGGTACCTACTACGGTGGAGATGGGTAGTAAGATGAATGTGACCGTTAAAATTGGAATGGTGAAATGAACATACCGAGATTCATAACACTCTGTCTCACGTTTGCTGCCACCTCGGTGTGGGCACAGCAACCCGTGAGGGTGGAGTATTTCCTTGACACCGACCCTGGGTATGGGCTTGCCACTTCCGTCAGCGGTATCCGTGAGGGAAACAATGGCATTGCCTTCGACCTCGGTGATGCACTGCCTGGTTCGCACATACTTTATGTGCGCAGCCAAGACAGCGAAGGGAGGTGGTCTGCCACGGTGGCACATCCTCTCTTTATCCGAGAGAAAGTTCCACAGCAGCCTGTGCGTGTGGAGTATTTCTTGGATGAAGACCCCGGATATGGCTTGGCGGCAGTCATCAGCAACTTGCAGGTAGGTGACAACGCATTGACGTTCGACCTCTCGCCTGTGAAAGATGGTGCGCATGTGCTGTATGTGCGTAGCCAAGACGCTACAGGGCATTGGTCCACCACTATGAGTCGCCCGCTTTTCATCGAACGCTATCAGGACATCGTGTATGTGGAATACTTCTTCGATGGTGCAGACCCTGGCGTGGGCAAGGCTACTTCGGTGCCATTGCCTGATGTGGAATACAAGGGCAACTTGACGCTCGACCTTTCGCTCGACATCACGGGCATGGCTCTTGGCGACCATCAGCTTTCTGTTCGTGCTCTCGACCGCTACGACCAGTGGACGGACGTGATGACTCGTCCATTTAAGATTGTGGAGAAGAAAGACCCAGACCCTCCAACGCCTCCTTATCCTCCGATTGTGGAAGAAGGCGATTTGGCTCGCTTGGAGTATTTCTTCGACTCCGACCCAGGCTATGGCAACGGCACACCATTGTCACGCCCAAACACGGGAACCAACACTTACGTGATGTCGTTCGAGGGACTGGCTCCTGGTGCTCATGTCCTCTGCCTCCGTGCGTGGGACGACCAGAACCATTGGTCGCAGACGATTTCGCATCCTATCTATGTTTGTTCTGTGATGGGAACCAGTGTGGCAAGGACGGAATACTTCCTCGACACCGACCCAGGCTTTGGCAATGCACGACAGATGACGGGTAACGTCATCGACCTCGGTGACATTCAGGCTGGAGCACACGTGCTATATCTACGCTCTCAGGACAATCAGGGCAAATGGTCGTCTGTGGTGGCTCGTCCTCTCTATGTCACAAGCAAGGCAGATGGCAGCATCGCTGCTATGGAATACTTCTTCGATGCGCAAGACCCAGGTGAGGGAAAGGCAACTTCAGTGCCTGTACCAAGCAACACCTCTGATCCTTTTGCTTTCGACGTGTCGATTGAAGGACTCTCCGAGGGTAACCACCTATTCTCTCTCCGTGCCAAAGGTGATGATGGCAAATGGTCGATGGTTCGCAGTGAACCGTTCACCATCACTCAGGCAGGCAATGGCATTGCGCAAGTGACATGGAGCTTCCCAATCGACATCCGTTTGGCAAGTGGTTCATGCACAGTGACCGACCGAGGCGATGGTTCTCGTGGCAACAGTCGTGTGGAGATTTATTCGCTCTCAGGCATCATGCTGGCATCGACTGACTGGCAAAAGGGTGTGAATACCATCACTTTGTCTGTCAATCAGGCTGCCAATGGCAGTGTGCTGATTGTGAAGGTGACAGACACCGAAAGAGGCATGACCGTAGTTCGTCGTATCAAGATGAACAAATGATGAGGATAATCCATCGGCTATTGGCAGGAGCATTGCCTCCATGCCAATAGCCGATGGGTTTTATAAGGTAACAATAAAAATAAGTTAGTATAAATTACGTGAGTTTTCAATAGGAAAGAAATTAAAATAATTATCATAATTAGTCCAATAATTTGGTGTTGTTTAAAACAAAAATAACATGTTATTTCTGATAAAATTATTCTAATTATTCTAATTTCTTTCCTAATTAAAAAATGTACCAAGTTATTTTTAAACGGTTAATAAAAATAACAAACATAAAAAATATATAATATTATGAAAAGAAAACTTTTACTTATTATTGCATTGGTGACTACGATGTTTGCAAATGCAACGATTACACCTTCAGCAACACAGATTTGGTGGGGATATTTCACTGATTCTGACATTAGTGGAATGCCTTATAGTGGACATCTGGGGTATAATCAAGCGTGTACGATTGATGCTGCCATTTTTATTCCCGCCAAGCAGGAGTATGTGGATGGAAGCAAAATAAAGGCTTTGAGAATTTGGTTGGGGAATGAAGTTGCTGCCATCAATAGCAACATGACTGTCTGGATATCCAAAACGCAGCCTTCCGACATCAGCAAGGCGGATTATAAACAAACGGTTGCGAAATCGTCGTTGGTGAAGGGAGCCAATGATATCATGCTGACAACTCCTTTCAGCGTGCAGAATCAAGGCATTTATGTGGGATTCACGTTGTCAATCAGCAAGAGTGCTTATTTGATTATGGGCAACGGCAGTGATGAGCCTAATTCGTTCTACTATCGGGTGAATGGTGATGAATGGATGGATTTTTATGGTTATGGCTATGGCAAATTGGCTATGCAGCTTCTGCTTGATGGTGGAACCTATCCTAACAATTGTGCCACAGTGGCAGACTTTGCTCAGAACACGGTGGTGGTGAAGGGACAGAGTGTCGATGTGCCTATTAAAATTACGAATAAAGGCAAAGACCCGATTACTTCTATTTCTTATACAATCTCTACGGAAGGTGGCAGTACCACTTCTGAGAAAACCCTTTCTTTGGGTTCTCTGACTTTCAACAGCAACAAAACCGTTAATGTGCCTTTCTCTTCTGATTCAGAAACAGTGAAGAAAAACAAGACGTTTACCATCACGAAGGTGAATGGCGTTGCCAACACAGCTTCCAAAAAGAGCGGTACTGGCTCTTTGATTACCGTTACGGAAGTGCCTGCTGTTCTACCAGTCATCGAGGAATTTACAGGAACATGGTGCGGTTATTGTCCTTACGGCATCGTGGGTATGCAGAAGGCTCATGAAACCTACGGCGACCAAGTAGCACTCATTGCTGTTCATGGAAGTGATGTCATGTCGATTAGTGGGTATTCTCCTATATTATATAATGTGCATAGTTTCCCAAGTGCCAAGACGAATAGAACCGTTGATTTCTATCCATCGTCTTATTCTATCGTTTCGCAAATAGATGGTGCTCTGAAGTCAGCGACTTTGGGTTCTGTTGATTTGACTGCCAGATGGACAGACTCAAGTAAGAAAGCCATCAAATTCGACACGAAGACGAAGTTTGTCTATAATGACAACAATGGTCAATACGGCATAGCCTTTGTTTTGGTGGAAGATGGTATGAAAGGCGAGGATTCAAGCTGGTCGCAGAGAAATAATTTGAGTGGTGGCAGTGGAGGCAGTGAAATGTCTTTCTGGTACAATTCTGATTCATACGTTTCAGACATTGAATTCGACCACGTTGCGGTAGAGGCATGGGACATTCTGAATGGTGTGAGCGGATCGGTTAGTTCAAACATTCAGGCAGGACAGGTGCAGACATTCAGTTACAATGGCGACATCAGTTCGAACAGTTTGATTCAGGACAAGTCGAAACTGAAAGCCATTGCATTGCTGATTGACAATGTTACAGGCAAGATTGTCAATGCTGCTCAAACAACGATTGACGATAGTTTCCTTGTTGGCGATGTAAATCTTGATGGCATGGTTGACATCAGTGATGTGGTAACTCTGGTCAACATGATTCTTGGAAGCACCGAAAAGAATGCCCCAGCCGACGTGAACATTGATGGTCAGGTTGACATCAGCGACGTGGTGGCTTTGGTCAATATGATTCTTGGTGCGAAGTAAATGAATTCATGAAGCGACGATAAATCTGTAATAACAACCAGTATTGGAATTGCAACAATAATGGTTAAGATATGAATAAGTTAAACATTTAAACATAAAACGAAAATGAAAAAATTAGCTCTGATTATTTGTTTGTTTTGCATCGGTTTGATGCAAGCATTTGCCTATAGTTATACGGATAAAAACGGTGTAACTTGGGGATTTTCTGTTTCTAACAGCAATGCTACTATTACCAGCGCAAGTGGATTTGGGGAAAAGGTGACAATCCCAGGGAAAGTATATGATAGTGGGAACGGATATACCGTTACTACTTTGCGCTATAACTTGTTTTCTAATAATACTACTATTACGGAGGTTGTACTTCCTGCTTCTGTTGTTACCATTGAGAGAAATTGCTTCTATAAATGTACATCTTTAACAAAGGTGACTATGCCAACCACTCCTTATACGATTGGTGCCTCGGCTTTTTATGGATGTAATGGCTTGAAATCCATTGACTTAAGCGCTTGTATATCTTTGAGCGAAGGAAGTGAATTTAATAGTTGTAGTAGTTTGGAGACTATTGGAAGTTTGGAGTCTTGTACTTCGATAGGTGGATATACTTTCCAAAATTGTTCTTCATTAGAATCTGTTGGCGATTTGCCTGTTTGTACAGTTATTTTGGATGAGGCATTTGCGAATTGCAGTTCATTAGAGTCTGTTGGCGACTTGAGTTCATTGCTAAATATTTCAAGAAATGTTTTTAGTGGGTGTTATTCTCTTGAAAAGTTAGTGCTTGCAGGAGACAATGTAGTGACATTGGGAGCAGTTCTTGCGACACCAACCACAGTGTTTGTTCCCCAAAAACTATTGGCTGCTTATAAGGAGGCAAACTCTTGGAAAGACATGACGGAGCGCATCCTTCCTATCGGAGTTACCACGGAGCGCAATGTCAGTGTCAGTGCACAGGAGAATACATCGAACTTAGCATATAAAATAGGAGAGGACAATCTAGAGTATATAATGTCTTTGACCTTGTCGGGGACTATTAACAGTTATGACTTCATTGTCTTGAGAAACAAGATGCCTAACTTGCATCATTTGGATATGACAAATGTGAGCATCGTTGCTAATGCAGCCAATTATTATGAAACTTATCACACTTCCAATAATACATTGGGGCAATGTTGTTTTAAAGATATGAAAAAACTTTTGACAGTCAAGTTGCCAAAGACCATCAAAGAAATAGAGATGGACGCGTTTATTGATTGTACCAATTTGGAGAGTGTCGAATTTCAGGAAGGCATTGAGACTATTGGACAGGGGGCTTTTTACGAATGCTATAACCTACGGAGTGCAGAAATGAAAAGTGGATTGGTCACAATAGGTCGAAGTGCATTTAATCGTTGTTCACGCTTGAAGAAAGTTGTCATTCCTGAAGGGGTACAAACCATTGTTGAATATGCTTTTTATGGATGCTCTACTATTGATTATATTGATGTTCCTAAAGGAGTCAAAACTATCAAAGAATATGCCTTTTCTTATTGTTCAAACTTGAAAAAAGTGAATATTGATGCAGGTTGCGAGTATATAGGAGGTTATTCTTTTTGTGGTTGTTCGAATTTAGAGAAGGTCGTGATTGCTGAAGGAGTGAAAACCATAGGTGGTTCTGCTTTCGCAGGTTGTGGAAAATTAACATCCGTCCAGTTGCCTACAACATTGATTTCCATAGGTGGTTATGCTTTCGAAGGAACAAATCTTTTGTCTCTCACATTGCCTTCTAACCTCACAACCATAGGCGCGTATGCATTCCGTGGCAACAGCAATCTATCATCTCTCACATTGCCTTCTAATCTTACAAGCATAGGCGCGTATGCTTTCAGTGGCAACAGTAGTTTGACAGAAGTACGTATTCCTGCTATGGTATCCTCCATTGGTGATTATGCCTTTTCTGGTTGTTCATCTTTGAAGGATGTGTATGTATATGTGTTGGAACCGCAATCTATTGCCCAAAACACATTCTCCACTTATCAGACTTCTACACTCCATGTTCCTACAACGAGTTATTATAGCTATTATTACAACACGCAATGGAGTCAGTTTGCTAATGTACAGGAGTTTTCAGCCCCATATTTCCGTTTCTTCTTTGATACAGACTATACACTCGATGACGTGCAAGGTGTGATTGATACAGAGACAGAATCAGAGTGTAATATCAATGCTGGTGCAAGTTTGATTGTCAATACCCAGCATGAGAACCAATACATCGGTACAATTCATATCAAGAACGATGGCACAAAGAGTGGCTCATTGATAGCTAATGGTAACATGAGTGCTCAACAAGTGAATTTTGAGATGGCAATCAATAAGACCACATGGTATTTCCTCTGTGTACCTTATCGTATTAAGTTGGAAGAAGTGGAAGCTCCAGGTAACTATGTGTTCCGCTATTATGATGGTGCGGAACGAGCAGCCAATGGCAAGGGTGGATGGAAAAACCTGCCAACAGGTACACAATACTTGATGCCTGGTGTTGGTTACATTTTCCAATGTGACCAAGCTGGCACACTTGTCTTGAAGGCAACAGAGGAGAATATAGACTTCAGTGGCAAGGATAAGTCTCTCAACATGGTGTCATATCAAGCCACTGGTATCCAGAATGCCAGCTGGAACTACATGGGTAATCCTTTCACAAGTTACTATGACATTGATGACATGGGATATGAAAGTCCTATAACAGTGTGGAATGGCCGAGGATATGATGCCGTGCGCCCTGGTGATGACGATTACCACTTGCGTCCATTGCAGGCATTTTTCGTGCAAAAGCCAGAAAATGTGGACGCACTTGCTTTCAATGCTTCAAGTCGAGAAACCTATCTGACTGCGCAGTCGCATTCCGCTGCCAAGAAAGCACGTCGATTGATGCAGGAAGAGAAAGTTGATAGGTTCATTGTCAACTTAAAGCTAAGTGATGGTACTGATACAGACAAGACCCGTGTGGTATATAACGAAGATCGTTCTATGACATACGAAATGGAATGTGATGCAGCCAAATTCATGACAGCAGGCATCCCACAACTTTATACGCTTGACCAAGACAATGTACGTTATTCCATCAATGAACGTCCGCTTGGATATGTTGATTTGGGATATGATGTATCGAAGAAGGGTATATATACAATAGCCGCTACTCGCATGGATCGACCTGTCTTGTTGAAAGACCATGAACTTGGTATGACCTTCGATTTGTCTAATGGTGAGTATTCATTTACCAGCGATGCAGGAACGTATGAAAAACGCTTCACACTCATCCTTGGCAATGAAACTGTTGGTATAGCTCAGATGGGTGAGCAGACGGGTGTAAAGGCAAATGCCGTGGATGGAGGCATCGTGTTTGCTGGCATTGAAGGAAATACATACGTTTGTGTCTATACGCTCTCTGGCACAATGGTAGCGAATGGCATTGACAATGGCTTTGTTGCTTTGCCAAATGGTTCGTATGTTGTGAAAGTAAACGGTCTTTCTACAAAGGTTCTTGTGCAATAATCATGTTGTGAAGTTATGAATATCATCAAACACATATTGGCGTACCTGTTCTTCTTTTGGGGGAACGGTACGCTCTTGGCACAGGGTGGATTTAATCCCGACAATCCACCTGAACCGCAGATTGAGTACACTGTCACTGTGGCGGCAACCCCGTCGGATGTTGCATACGTATCGGGTGGTGGAAAATACGCTGATGGTACGAATGTCACCATCAACACGTCTGCACGGTCTTCCAACTATGCATTCCTCTATTGGATGGAGGATGGAGAAATCTATTCCACCAGTACGTCGTTTGTCTATACGGCGAAGAAGAATGCACACTTCGTGGCTGTTTATCAATATAACCCTTCAAACCCAGCTGAGCCATCGCTCATCAATCAGTATCGGTTATATTTGGAAAGCGATACAGAAGGTAGTTGTTCGTTCAATAGGACAAGTGGAGCCAAGGTGGACGTGGGAGCAAATGTTAATGTCAGAGCTTACCCTAATGCTTATTATACATTTCATGGATGGTATATAGGGGATGAGAAAGTGAGCGACAGCAATCCTTTCACATATAAAATGCCTGATCGTAATGTTACGCTAACAGCTCATTTTACTTATGATTACACATTTAACCCTGTTGACCCATCAGAGCCATCAACCATTCAGGACGATGTGGATAATTCGGAGGGTATTTTAGGTGATGCGAACGGTGATGGTAACGTGGACATTACAGATGTCGTCGCTGTGGTTAATTACATCTTAGGTGTCCAACCTATGGTGTTTATTGAGAAGAATGCAGATATTGACTACAATAAGAATATCGATATTTCTGATGTTGTTGGCATCGTGAACATCATTCTTGGGAAGTAGAATGGTTAAAGCCTTGCTGTTTGAGAGAAGTTTATTTAGGAAGAATTACTAAGACAAATAGTTTAATGATATGAAACGCTTGTTATTTTGTTTATTTTCTTTGATGGTTCTGACGGTAAATGGGTCGTTTGCCGAAGAACGAGACAATGGTACTGAGACCCCTCCATCAACTTATACTGACAACCAAGGTATCATTTATAGGTTGAATAGTGCAGGAAATGCCTATACGGTTACAGGGCATACGAGTGATTTTAATGTGAATGTGAATCTTCCTTCATCTTTGTATGGGATACCTGTGACAAGTATTGGTTTCAATGCCTTTCATGGATGTAGGATTTCTTCAATCTTTATTCCTTCAAGTGTATCAAGTGTAGAAAACCTATTTGACGGAATGGAGGACAACCCTTTTTCTGCATGTGTTAATCTAACATCAATTACTGTTGCAAGTGACAATCCTTGGTATGATTCTCGTGAAGGATGTAATGCTATTATAGAAAAGTCATCCAATTCTTTGATAATTGGTTGTAGCAATAGTTTTATTCCAAATAGTGTTGAATCGATTAGACGTGATGCATTTTATGGTTCTACTTTCTCTGACATCACTATTCCAGCAAACATTAAAAGTATTGGTTCAATTTCATTTGGCAGTTGTAACGAACTTAAATCTTTTATAGTTAAGAACAGAACACCTTTTTCTATTGATGAAAATGTATTTGGTGAGTCAAACCATAATGTGTTTGAATATGCCACCCTTTATGTTCCTAAAGGTTGCAAAACAGCCTATCAGCAAGCTAATGTTTGGAAAAATTTCCAAAACATCGTGGAGCAAGAAGAGGTGAATCCTGAAAACTGTGAGTCGTATGCTGTTTATCAAAATGGTGTGCTTACATTCTATTACGATGATAAAAAAGGTACGCGCGAAGGAACGGTGTATGAGTTGAATAAAGGATACAACTACCCAGGCTGGTACACTGACCACAGTACAGACATCACTAAGGCTGTGTTTGATGACTCCTTTACTGGAGCAAGACCAACGAGCACGTATCTATGGTTTGCTGTTGGTTGGGGTAAATCATCAAACCTCACGGAAATTCAAGGTATTCAGAACTTGAATACAAGTAATGTGACGAGCATGAGATGTATGTTCTGGAATTGCAGCAGTTTGATAAACCTTGATTTGAGTCACTTCGATACAGGGAATGTAACGGATATGTTTTATTTTTTCTCTGGTTGCAGTAGCTTGACGAGCCTTGATGTGAGCCACTTCGACACAGGTAATGTGACGAATATGGGTTCGATGTTCGATGGTTGCAGCGGCTTGACGAGCCTTGATGTGAGCCACTTCGATACAAGTAATGTGACGGACATGAGTTATATGTTCTCTGGTTGCAGCGGCTTGACGAGCCTTGATGTGAGCCACTTCGATACAGGTAAAGTGACGAGCATGAATCATCTATTTTCTAGTTGCAGCAGCTTGACGAGCCTTGATGTGAGCCACTTCGACACAGGGAATGTGACTAATATGGGTTCTATGTTCTCTGGTTGCAGCGGCTTGACGAGCCTTGATTTGAGCCACTTCGACACAGGGAATGTGACGAATATGGGTTCTATGTTCTCTGGTTGCAGCGGCTTGACGATCCTTGATGTAAGTCACTTTGATACAAGTAATGTGACGGATATGGGTTCTATGTTCAATGGTTGCAGTAGCTTGAAAAGTCTTGACGTGAGTCACTTCGATACAGGAAATGTGACGAACATGAACTCTATGTTTATGGGTTGCAGTAACTTGAAGAGCCTTGACCTAAACCACTTCGATACAGGAAATGTGACGAACATGTCTTTTATGTTCTATGAATGTAACAACTTGACGTGCCTTGACTTACGCAACTTTGAAACAGATAAAGTGACGAACATGAGTTCTATGTTTTTGAATTGCAACAACTTGACATTCTTGGATGTTAGTCATTTTGACACAAAGAATGTAACAGATATGACGTATATGTTCTATTTTTGTTCAAAATTGACCACTATTTACTGCAATGATACATGGACTTGTTCTTCCAGTACAAACATGTTCTATTATTGTAAGAATCTCTCTGGATATCAATCCGCCAATATCACTGTAGATTATGCCAAGCCAATCGACTTGGGTGGTTATTTCACAAGAATAGAAAATAATGCAGACCCAGATATTAACGATTTTGATGTGGTTTACGCATCTAATTTTGATTATGAAATGACAGGTGGTGTTCCAACTGGATGGATAATCTACAATGAAGCAGGTTTCCATTGCTACGGTTTCCACAGCGATGGTAGCCAGTACAACTACAACTGGGGTGGAAATCCTGGTGGTGGTGGCTCACGTCTGTTCGATGGTTTCAGCGGTGATTTCAACAAGGCTTTGTTTTGGGGTACTCGAGGAACTAATGAAGGCTATGCTTCATTTGGTGAACAGGTGAAGGACTACATGCTTGAAGGTGGCGTTGTTGACTCTAACATGCCTGAAGGTATTGAACTCAAACTGAAGGCTGGCAGGTATCGAATTAATTTCTTGATGGCTGCTTGGAAAAATGAACCAACCTTCACTTTCACTCTTGAAGATCTTCATGGCAATGTGTCTGCTCAGTTTAAAGATCTCATTGCTGCTCCAAATGTAAATGGTTCTACAGGTAAAGTTACGGGTTCGGTAAGCTTCGTTAAGGACTTTACGATTTCAGTTCCAGGTTACTACGTTCTCCGCTTTACAGCAGATGAAGCACAATGGCAGGAATACCTTCTTGCAAGTGTAAAAATTATTGCTTTATCTTCTTATGATTGCGAGGTTAATGGACTTTATTACAATTTGGATGTAAATGCAAAGACCGCATGTGTGGCGTATAACAATGATAGTCCATACAATGGTTCTATTTCAATACCTTCAACAATCAGTTATAATGGAACAACTTACAAGGTATCAGGGATTGAATCCAGTTCTTTCAGGGATTGTAGTGATTTGATATCTATTTCCATTGGTAGTAATGTCACGAATATTGGAAACTTTGCATTTAATGGATGTAGTGGTTTGACTACAGTGACTGTTAAAAACCCTTCACCTGTTAATATTGAATCCAGTACATTCACGAACCGTTCGAATGTTGTGCTTTACGTTCCATACGGTTGCAAGGCTGCATACGAGTCAGCAGACTATTGGAAGGAATTCAAGGAAATCATTGAGATGGATGGTGACAACAGTCTGTATGCAGACGATGTGACCGTTCGCCCAGGAGTTCAGAAGACCGTTACACTTCAGTTGGACAACGAGAACACGTTCGTAGCTGGAGAGTTCCGCTTGCAGTTGCCAGCAGGAATGAAGATGGAGACGGACGAGGACGGTGAGCCTATGGCAAATCTTGTCAGCGGAAGAAGCAACAAGCATACGCTGATGGTGACAGACGAAGGCAACGGACTCTATCATTTCATGTTCTACTCAGGTCAGAACAGGGCCATCCTCGGCAATTCGGGCGACTTCATCAGCTTGTCGGTGATTGCAGACGAGGGAGTGGATGATGGCAGCTATACAGCCAAGCTGAAGAATGCCTTCTTCTCCACAGAGGATGAAAAGCGTATCGACCTGCCAGATGTTGACTTCAACATCAATGTTCTCGACTATACCCCAGGCGATGTGAACGGTGACGGTTTGCTGAACGTAATGGATGTCGTGAAGCTGGTGAACTATATCATGGGCAGGAACCCAAGCGACTTCGTCTTTGCGGCTGCCGACATGGACGAAAACGGCAAGATCAACGTCATGGACTTGGTGAATGTGGTGGAGGTCATCATGGCTGCACCTCAACAAGCACCAGTCATGGGTATGGCTACATTCGGCAATCTGGAACTTGGCAGGATGGACAAGAACACAGTCTCTCTGAGTGTTCCCGATGCGAACAGGCATATTGCAGCGCAATTCACGGTGACACTTTCGGGAAATGCGGTGTTGAAGGATGTGTTGTCGGACGATGTCCACCAGTCGAAAGTCACGAGAATGCCAGACGGCCGCTACAAGGTGATGGTCTATTCAGGCAGGAACGACTTGTTTAGGAGCAACAGTCCTATCAGTCTGCAGTTGAGTGGTAATAGCGATGTCAAGATAGACGACGTGGTGTTTGTGGATGCAGACGAAGAGGCGGTGGCGTATGAACCCGTGATGACCAACACGACAGGAATCCTGTCTGTTGGCACCGAGTTCAGCCAGCCAACCGACATCTATACCGTGAGTGGCAAGCTGGTGAAGAAAGGCGCGACTTCGACACGCGGACTTGCAAGCGGAGTCTATATTGTAAACAATGAAAAGGTCGTTATCAAGGGACAATGAAATAATAACTTGGTATAAATGAAACAAGTTTTCTTAGGAAAGAAATTAGAATAATTATCATAATTACTCCAAAAAATAGGTGTTGCTTAAAAAACAATTTATTTCTGAAAAAATTATTCTAATTATTTTAATTTCTTTCCTAAAAAACGTACCAACATATTTTTTAACGATTATCAAATGATGGAAAAGATGAATAAGCTTAGACTGTTTATACTGATGGCATTGCTCACGCTGGTGGGCAATGCCTCTGCCGACGACGTGACGGTGAGCGATGTGAGCATTGCTGCTGGTGAGACCAAGAGCATCTCGATAGAGCTGAATAACCCAAGCAGGGACTACATCGCCTTTGAGTTCTGGATAAGGCTTCCCGATGGTGTCAGGGTGGAGTATGACGAGTGGGGTGACCTGCTGGCAGTGATGAACGACAGCCGTGCCAACGGGCATGTGCTGGAGGTGAGCGAGCCTAACAACGACGGTGTTTATCATTTTCTGGGTTATTCTGCCAGGAATAAGAGCCTGAAGGAGAGGAGCGGTGAACTGATTAATCTGACGATTCACTGTGCTGAAGATGCTGAGGCGGGTTCCTACACAGCCTCTGTCTATGACTTGATTTTCAGTGACCCGAATAAGGCAGAGGTGGACTTTGCCGATTTCACGTTTTCGGTGAACATCAAGGACGACATCTTGGTTGGCGACGTGAATGTTGATGGCGGGGTTGACATCAGCGATGTGGTAGCCTTGGTCAACATGATTCTTGGCAGCACCGAAAAGAATGCTCCAGCCGACGTGAACAATGATGGTCAGGTTGACATCAGTGACGTGGTGGCTTTGGTCAATATCATTCTTGGTGCGAAATAAGTGATGATTGTTTAGGAAAGAAATTAGAATAATTTTTTCAGAAATAAAATGTTTTGAGATGGTCAAAGATCAAAAGTCGAAGGAGCAACTGGATAGTCCATTTTTCACTTTTCATTTTTATAGTCTCCTGAAGAAATAGACTAAATGTACTAAATTTTTTATTTAAATTTTGCCGATTTTGCCAATTTCTTTAGGAGACCCCTCTTCATTTTTCACTTTTCACTTACATGTCAACACCTATTTTTGGGAGTAATTATTCTAATTATTCTAATTCCTTTCCTTAATAAAATCGTACCAACTTATTTTTTAATGATTGTTTAATTTTCAAATCAATATGTAATGAGTATGAGAAATAGATTTTATCAATTAGCGATGATTGCGTTCCTCTTGATGGGAGGAACACAATCGGTGTCAGCACAGGGTTTCCTTGACAAAATAGGGAAGGCTATTGAGAAGGGAACAAAAAAGTTAGAGAAAGTTAACAAAAAGTTGGAGGAGGTGAATAAAGACCTTAATGAACTGAATCCCAACAAGAAAGTGAAAGAAAAACGACAAAAAACAAGTTCTAATGAGAACAACGTCAATGATGATGAAGATGATGATTGGTCAATTGAAAGTAAACTAAAAGGTCATCCTAGTAACGTGTTCAGATATATGGTAAGCCATTCAGAAGATGTGAAGAAAGATTTCATTCAGAATTATTGTGAGTTCAAAACGACATCTTCGACGAAAACAATCACAGTAGATAGGCTTAAAGATATTCAACTTGGTTATTTTCATGATGGTCGCGCTTTTGTTAATACCCCTGCCAATGGTATGTTGTGTATTGACACAAAGGGAAACATTGTTAAGCGATGGACAAGAAATGATGAACTTACAGTAATAAGAACAGGCGGTGCTGATTATCCTAAATTTGATTCAGGAAGGTTCATCATCTTGGAGAAAGCTGAGAAGTACAAATATTATGGTACTGCTGTGATTTATGATACCAATTTTAATGTGATTAAGCGAATACCTCAAGTGTCATCTGTAACTAATTATGAGGATGGTGTAGCTATTATCTGTAAATACACGGGAAAGCTTCCAAACACTTATGAGGATGCTTATATAGACATAAATGGTAACGAGATTTTTCAAAATCTCTCCAGGATGGCAAATTCTTCTAATTCCCGTTTGCAAAGTACAGATTTAAGACCCTTGCGTGATGGCTTGGCGGCTTATGCTGTGAAGAAAGGTCTTTTGGGAGCGAGTGTATGGGGATTCAGGGATGCAAAAGGCAATCCTATAACGCAACCTATTTACTCACAGGTGCAGGACTTTTCAAATGGGATGGCAGCTGTATTGGTGGAGCAAGATGGCCAAAGCAAGTGGGGGTTCATTGACACGAAAGGTAACATGGTCATAGAACCTAAATACACTAAACAGCCATCTCAATTTGATAATTGCGGTTTAGCCATGGTGTGTAACAAAGATGGACTTTGCTCGTTTATCAACAAGAAAGGCGAGATAGTTAGTAAGACTTATGAAAAGATTACACCATTTAATAATGGACGGGCTATATATACAGAGTATTTGACGCAAGGGGGGGAGCAAGAAGATAATTCCTATTTCTCAACATATTCGGGCCTAACATATCTCATAGACAGTAATTTCAACATTGTTGCTACCCTCGGAAGATATCTTCTCAATACATCTGGTTACGTAGATAATGGAATGCATTACTTTCATAAAGGGTCTGACATCAACAGTAACTATTCATTTGAGCGATACTCAAATTATAGCATTGGCACTTCTTTTGTTAATGGTCAGATTTATCTCAATCTTGACGATATAAGTACTGGTTTGTTATCGAAGAATGGTGATGTTATTATAGGAGGTCTGACGGGTTTCTATTCAGAAGGTATTGCACCAGTCAACCATTCACATGAATTGAATCGTAGCGAATTATATGCAGGCTACGTAAATGAAAAAGGTGAATGGATCATTCAATTTAAGGAGAATGACTTTTAAGGCAGGTTCTATATATTCAGTTTAAGTGATGATTAAAAAATAACTTGGGACGATTCGATTTGTAAATCCTTAATTAACAGACGATTCAAAATAAAATCGTACCAAGTTATTTTTTTACGATTACTAAATGATTATCCGCATATTGGTGCAATAGACCCTGAAAAGGGTCTTCGCTCAGTAACCGTAGGTCGGAACGACCTGCGGAGGATGTAGATGACGGCTATATGCACTCTGAATGAGT
>OCVV011034758.1_pt1 | contig 19346 bp, 19 predicted proteins | sample 1539721 | NCBI WGS metagenome assembly OCVV01 (sample SAMN02144230, study PRJEB22623) | gut metagenome | biome: sheep rumen | host: Ovis aries | place: New Zealand
ATAAAATTATAAGGTTCAATAATTGAATTTAAGAATTCATTTCGCTCATCTGGTTGCATTAAAGTTCCATGTATTTTTAACTTATTAGTATTAATTTCACTAAAAGTTACATCTGACTCAAAAAACATTTTATGCCATACTTCCTCTGAAAAAAGCTTAGAATCTAAAAAATCTGAAATAATAATATGATCTCCAGCTTGAAATGAAAGTTGAATATATGAATCACTATTAAATGTAATTTTGTCTTGCATTTTTATGAATCGACTTAAATCAAAAGGCTCATCTTTTGGATAACTGGTTGAACTACCAGCAAAACAAAACGTAGAAATCGAATCATTTTGATATTTAAAAATATTTCCAGACTCATCTACAAAATATCTATAATTATCAGAGTTAAAACCGTTAAGTATCATCAAAACACCTCCAGTTACGCATTATTATAACATACATTTCTTTTTTATAAAAAAATAAAATGAAACTCATAAGAATTTCATCTGTTTTTTACTAATAATTATCGCTCTATTAAGCTTAAACTAACTTTATTTTTTTCTAAAGAAATATCATCCACATAACAATTCACAATATCACCAACACTAAATAAATCACTTGGGTGTTTTACATAATTAGTAGATAATTTAGAAATATGAGCCAAACCATCATCATGCAAACCAATATCAATAAATAAACCAAAGTCAACAACATTACGGACAGTTCCCTGTAATCTCATGCCTATTTTTAAATCTTTTATATCTAAAATGTCACTTTTTAGTATTGGTTGTGGATATTCATCTCTAGGATCTAAATTAGGTTTTTTCAAAGATGTGATAACATCCTCAAATGTATAAATATCAATATTTAAAATTTTTCTAATCTCTTCCAAATTAATTTTATTCAAAGCAGAAATTAATTCATCAGTTCCAACTTTACTAGCATCCATTCCTAGTTTTTCCAATAGTTTATTTGCAATCGCATAACTCTCAGGATGAATAGCAGTAGAATCTAAAATATTATTACCATCTGTAATACGTAAAAACCCAATAGCCTGTTCATAAGCTTTATCTGATAATAATTTTTCTTTTTTGATTTGTTCCCGAGACATAATTTTACCAACAGAATCGCGATAAGAAAGAATCTTCTTAATAGCCGCTTTCGTAATTCCCGAAACATAAGACAACAAAGATGCCGATGCGGTATTAATATTAACTCCAACACTGTTAACACATTTTTCGACAACAAAATCTAAAGAAGAAGATAATTTTTTTTCACTAACATCATGTTGATATAAACCAACACCAATCCCCTCTGGAGGAATTTTAACAAGTTCAGCAAGAGGATCTTGTAGTCGTCTTCCAATACTAACAGCACTTCTTTTCTCAATAGCTAAATCAGGAAACTCTTCAATTGCTTGAGGAGAAGCAGAATAAATAGATGCACCGGCCTCACTAACAATAACATATTTACAAGATAAATTATATTCCTTAATAATGTCGCTACAAAGCTTTTCAGATTCACGTGATGCCGTACCATTTCCTATCGCAATAATATCAATTTTATATTTTTGAATTAATTGATAAATAACCTCTTTAGACATTTTTATATTCTTTTCTTCATTTCCCTTTAAAAATGGTTTTACAACAACACTATCCAAATATTTTCCTTGTTCATCTAAAACAGCTAGCTTACAACCATTAACATATCCAGGATCAAAAGCTAATACTCTCCGCTCTTTCATTGGGGGTGTTAAAAGTAAAGACTCTAAATTCTTACCAAAATTTAAAATAGCAGCTTCTTCTCCTTTTTCTGTAAGTTCACTACGAATTTCTCTTTGAATAGAAGGAGCAATTAATCTTTTATAAGAATCATTAATTGCATCAATAACATAGGATGTAACAAAGCTTTTATCATTCTTAATAACTTTTTTTTCTAAAAAAGATAAAATCTCATCTTTATTAACATCGAGACTAACATTTAAAATCTTTTCTTTCTCCCCACGATTAATAGCTAAAATACGATGTGGCTTAATTTGTTTAATCAATTCACTATAATCATAATACATCTCATAAATAGCATTAGAATCAACTGCATCCTTCTTTTTCTTAGAGACAAGAATTCCATTTTTATAATAATAACCTCGAATAAAGCGACGATAACTTGCATTATCACTAATCCACTCTGCAATAATATAGCAAGCCCCCGTAATGGCTGTTGAAGTATCACAAACTTTATCGGTTATAAATTTAGAACATAAAGAATCAATATCTCCACTAGTAGGAAAAGCCATAACCATTTTAGCAAGAGGTTCCAATCCAAGAGCAATAGCTTCTGTTGCTTTAGATTTTTTCTTTTCCTTATATGGGCGATAAATATCTTCAACTTCAACCAGCTTAGAACAAGCCATTACCGCCTCTTCTATTTCCTTTGTTAACATTCCTTTTTCATCTATTAAACGAACGACATCTTCTTTTCGCTTTAATAAATTTTCTTGATAAGCATAAACTTCTTCTATTTTCTTTATAGTTTCCTCATCCAAAGCCCCTGTTACTTCCTTTCGATATCTAGCAATAAAAGGAATCGTATTTCCATCACTTAATAAATTTAATACAACATCTACTTGCTTTTCTGTAATATTTAAATTACTAGCTATTTTTTTTATAATTTGTTCACTCATTTTCTGCACCTCAACATCATAATAACAAAAAGAGATAAGAAAAAAAAGTATTGACTTTTTCTTTACATACAATACTCCCAAATTGCTAAAAGAATATCTTCTATCAACGTTTCTTTATACAAAAAAACAGTCAAAAGACCTGTTTTACATATTTTTTCTACCGAATTTTAAAAGCAGGAGAAATGCCATAAGCACTAAAAGAAAAAGTACTCCTCCAATTACCATTATGCATAACAAAGCAAAAATCAGTATTATTAGTAGAAACCGCTGAACGAAGCCACCAATAACTAGGAGACCCATTATAATTTTTAATAGCTGAACCATATGCATTCTCATCTGTTGTTACACCCTTATCTTTGTAATAATCCAATTGTCTTGTTTCTAACTCAGCATTATCATAAATATTTATATTAGTGGTACCATCTTTTCCCCATAATTCTTTTGTACTAAGTAAGTATAATTTATCATTTGTAATAAAATTACTAAAATCTCTTAATCCATGACTTGAAACAACCCGTGTATCAGCTACTATTTATTTCAAATCACTTGGAAAAGCATCATAGATAGTGCTATTTAAATAAGTTCGAACTTCACTATGCTCTCAACCACCTTTATTTCCATCACCATCCACCAAACCACTTTGATTATATGAACTAATTTTATATATAGCAACAATTTCTGAAAACTCTAACACAAATCCACAAGCTGATTCACTAAAACCATCTGCTATACACTCATTAGCACTGTGTTATTAGCAACTCTTCCTTTGTGAACTCCAAAACTCCCCTTTAATTATAATTCTACTATACTGAATCATAGATTCATATTTTTCTCCAATCCTATTTTTAACAACTATATCAAATAACTATTGATAAAACAATATAAAACTTATTCTTATTGATAACTTATTATAATAGTAGAATTTACTATTAAAAAGCATAAAAAAATTAGCCACCAAAACTAATATTATCCTCTACCTTGTAAATTTTTCCTTCACTATTAAAATAAATAAAATAATAATGTTTTTGATAATCAGGCATAATAGGTCCACTATCAGTATAAATATAATAGCCTATCATGCCACTCCCATCTTCTTTAAAATAAGACAAATCGCATTTACCATATTTATCTGTTATAGTTTTAACATTAGAATTAAGAATAAGCCAATCATTAAATTTATAATAAGTAGAATGCGAAAAACAAAATAATTGTACTAATCCAAACAAAAACATATTAACAAGCAATAAAACAATCCCCCTTTTTATAAAAGACGGATTTTTCTTTCTTAAGACAAGTATTGCAAAGGAAAAAGCAATAAAAAAACAAAAAGCAAAAAGTTCAATAATTATAATATACCAAGGACTCATTCACAACACCCACCAAAATTAATATCCATATCTCAACACTTCGAAAGTAGTATTACGAGCCAAACCAAATTGAGATGCTTCAGCCTCAGTAGAAAATAATAAGTCAAACAAGTATCTTCTTCCAATACCTATATCCCCACCACGATCTAAAACGATTACATGAAACGTTCCTATTTTGCTATCTACAACACGAACAACGGTTCCATAAGGATATTTTTTATCACCAGCAACAATCCGAAGGATTCCATACTTGGGATCATTATATACAAGTTGATTTTCTAATGCAGGATAACCAGAACCAACTCTTCCAGAACATCCAGAACAATCAAGCCCATAAGCAGACATAGTACCAACTTGTGTTTCTAAAACATCAGAAACTACACTAGCACCAGCAGTCTGATAAAACATCTCCTTTTTCAAAGTATAAACAGCATCACTTAATTTATTACTTTCTTCAAAAGAACTTACTTGAATTTCATCAGACTCAATTCCATAAAAAAGATTAGTAGTAATACTTTTTGGTATAACAGAAGAAGAAAGTTTCATTTTACTAGGCCTCATAAAAATAATACCCACAATCATAAAAATCAAAAAGAAATTAAATGTTATAAAAAACCTTTTCATAAAAACTCCTTAAAAACATTAGAATTTCAATACCGCTTTATTTTTGTCTAGTACAAGTATATCCAGAAGATTTCATACTTCTCTCAATTAAATCAATATCTTGACCATATTGATATTCAGGATAATTTCCACCCGCCTCAGAAAAGGCAGCATTTAAAGAACTCAAATCAACATTAGCAAGATCAAAAGTTTGCTTCTCAACTAACTTTCCTGTAGAATACTCACAACGAATATAAATTCCATCTGTTCCACTCAAATCATCTTTTAACTGATTACAAATAGAAGCAACATTATTTAATGTTTCCTCATCTTCCGTTGGATTTCCTTTGGTCGTAATCACAAAGTCCGTCTTTACTAACTTATTATCTTTAAAACGGAAAGACAAATCATAATTTTTATCTAAACTAGCCGTATTAGTTTTTAAAGAACACATCATACTTCCGGTAGTAATTTTTTCTTCTACTTTATTATAGGCACCAGACTTATATAAATTAATCATAGAGGTTATTTCAGGTAAAAAAATAATAAAAGCTAGTAAAATAATAAAAGCAAAAACTAAGAATATCATCTTTCCTTTACTAGGGGGTGTATACTCAATATCTACTTTCTTTTGATTTTCTAAATTAGTATTTTGCTCCTGATTAGAAGAAGTATTATTCACAACATTACCAGTTTGTAAAAAAGCATTATCAGCACGATTCACAAGATTATTAGATGTTGGATTAGAATTGCCAACAAAATTATTTACTGATTGAGGAGGAATATTTCCTAAATTATTAGCCGGATTTACAGTAGGTACAGAATTATTATTTGAAACAATAGTATTATCCACTGGTTGGGAAGAAACATTTTCTAAATTACCAACTGGATTTACTGTAGGTATAGAACCGTTATTTTGTATATTACCTTGTGCATTATTATTATCTAAATTATTATTCAACAAAATCAACTCCTACTATTAATTATAAAATGATTATAACATAAAACTCTATCTCAAACTAGATATTTTTTCTTGAAAATCTAAAGCATTAGTAATATAACTACCAGAAGTCAAAATATCAGCATCATAACACAAATCTTTAGTTTGATCATTTACTCCACCATCCACATTAATCAAAATGGTAAAATGGTAAGAATTAATTAACTGCTTTAATTCCTTAATTTTTTGCTCTGTTTCTGGAATAAATAATTGTCCACCTTTACCAGGAGCAACACCCATTACAATAACAACATCCAAATAAGGTAAATACGGAATCAGACTATTTACTTTTGTTTCAGGATTAATAGCTAATCCACACCCAATAGAATAACTTTTAATTTTTTCTAAATTAGAGATAATATCTTCATCACTTTCAATATGAAAGGTCATAAACTCCGTATTCAACTCAGCAAAAAGCGGAATATATTTTGATGGCTTTTTAACCATCAAATGAACATCTAATCTCTTAGAAGTATATTCACCAATATGTCTCATCTCAGAAAAAGGAAGAGTTTTATTAGAAACAAACTTTCCATCCATAAAATCAACATGAATATAATCAACATCCGTAGTATTCAATTTTATTAAATCACTGGGTATGTTCTTACTAGATAAAAAAGTAGCACTAACTTTTTTCATTTGAATCAACTCCTATAAACTTAAGATAATTAAAATAACGACTTTCTAAAATATCACGCGAATGAACATGAGACTTTACACAACACTCACTTTCGTTTGTATGACTACAATCTAAAAATGGACAAGGATATTTTGAAAACTCTACAAAGGCTTTTTTTATTTGCTCAGTACTGTAGTTTTTTAACTCCAAAGAAGAAAAACCCGGAGTATCCATAACTTTACCGCCTAAAAAAGAAAACAACTCAACAACTCGAGTAGTATGTTTACCTCTACCTAAAGCCATCGAAATTTCCCCAGTATTTAAATTCCAATCTGGATTTATCTTATTTAGCAAAGTTGATTTTCCCGCTCCTGTTTGTCCTGTAAAAACACTAGTTTTATTATCAATTAGTTTTTTTATAGCAGAAATATCCATATTAGATACTACTGTATATCCTAACTCTTCATAATATTTCAAAACCAACCTAATATCCTTTAATTCCTCCTCACTTACTAAATCTTCTTTAGTAATACAAATAATTGGTATAACATGATTAATCTCCATAAGTACTAAAAACTTATCTAATAAATTAAGAGAAAAATTTGGATATTTTAAACTAGTAATTAAAAAAGCTTGATCAACATTACTTACTTTAGGCCTATCAAAGAAATTCTTTCGTGGTAATACCTTTTCAATAAGCAACTTATCTTTCTGAAAAAGAACATAGTCCCCTACTACAGGAACAATATGTTCTTTTCGAAAAACCCCACGGCACTTACAAGGATAAACTTTATTTTCATAATTAATATAATGCAAGTCACTGCTTATCTTTATAATTTGTCCTTTCACTTAGTTTCCTTCCTTATCTTTGTCAGTTTCTTCATCCTTTTGAGTTTGATTAGTATCTTTATTGTCTTTTTCTGGAGTAACCTCAGGAGTAGGATTAGGTTGTGGTGTTGGCTTAGCCTTTGGTTTAATAGCAACCGTTACCCGAAGTGTCATACCCTTTGTAATTTCCCGATTCTTTGGTAAGTTTTGTGAAATAATAGTTCCTTCAGAATAAGCCGTCGTTTCTTCTTCTTTTGTTTCCAAATTTAACCCATATTTATTACAAAAAGCTTCAACATCGCTTAAATTCCATTTTTCTTCTACCATATCTGGAATTTTTTCCACAATATTAGGAACATATAAAATAAGAGAATCCCCTTTTTTCACTTCACTTCCAGCTGCTAAAGATTGCCCAATAATTTCATCATCATCATATTCTTTAGTACCATCACTTACTTCTTTTTTTTCGATAGTAACAGTAAGCCCATACTTTGTCTCTAATAATGTTTTAACAGAATTAGCATTTTGTTTAGTATAATCTTCTAATTTAATAATTTCTTCACCCTTAGATTTATAAATGGTAACTTTCGTTCCCTTCTTTACACTTCTACCTTTAGCAGGATCAGTTTTTACGACACGATTCTTTTCAATATCAGAAGAAGATATACTTTTAATTTTTGTATTAACTTCAAAACCAACTTTCTGTAATTTTTTTTCACAAGCCGTTACCTTCAAATTTTTGCAATCTGGTACAGTTACAGCCTTACCATTAGAAGCTTTTGGAACAATAAAGAAAATAATTAACAGTAAAAGAACAATACTACAAAATACAATAGACAAAATAATGATAACTTTCTTATTCTTTTTTTCTTCCAAGTCTTCAATCTTTTCAGCAAGATCAATTTTATTTGTATCTTCCCCAATTGCTTCAAGTTTAGCGTCTTCCTCTTTATCTTGTTCCTTTATTTCTTCTTTCCTTGTCTTCTTACCTTCGTTTTCACTTTCAGGATATTTATATTGATAAACTTCTTCATTCATTCGCTCATCATTTAAAGCTGTCAGCAAATCCTCATGCATACTTCTAGCACTTTCATAACGATTTTTTGGATTTTTAGCTGTAGCTTTTCGAATAATATTTTCAATACTTTGAGGAATGGAAGGATTATCTTCTCTTAAACTTGGAAGTGGATCTCTCATATGTTTTAAAGCAATTTCTACAGCATTATCACCGCGAAATGGTAAAGAGCCAGATAAAAGTTCATAAAAAATAATTCCCATAGAATAGATATCGCTCTTTATAGTGCATCCTTTTCCACTAGCCTGTTCAGGAGGTAAATAGTGAACGCTTCCCATAACAGAATTAGTTTGTGTAAGCTGCGTTGAATTTAAAGCCATAGCAATCCCAAAATCTGTAATCTTAATTTGCCCATCATCTTTAATCATAATATTTTGTGGCTTCAAATCCCGATGAATAATATAAGAATCATGGGCATGAGCCATACCATCTGTCAATTGACTCATAATATCAATAGCTTCACTAAGAGTTAGCGTACCACGTTTTTTCAAAAGTTGCTTTAATGTCTTTCCATCCACATATTCCATAACAATATAATATGTGCCATCATCCTCTCCAACATCATACATTTCAACAATATTAGGATGCGCTAAACTAGAAGCAGAAAGAGCCTCTCTTTGAAACCTTCTAACAAATTTTTCATCATTGGATAAATCTCCACGCAAAACCTTAATGGCTACATTACGATCAAGTATTGTATCATACCCAAGGTATACATTAGCCATTCCACCTTCACCAATTGATCGAATAACTTCATAACGATCATTTATTGTTTGGCCCTTTGTAATCACTTATCTTCACCTTCTTCAAGAACTAAATAAGCAACCGAAATATTATCAATTCCACCCCTATTATTTGCCTTTTGAATTAACTTAGAAACTTTGTCCTCAACACTACCATCTCCCAAAAGAACTTTTTCAATCTGTTCTCTCTCTAGCATACCTGTAAGGCCATCGCTAGACAATAGTATTTCAGAAATATCCATATCACAATCAAAAATATCAACATCAACTTCTACGGATGCACCTAATGCCTTCATTAATACATTTTTCTTAGGATGAACACTAGCTTCTTCCTTAGTCAATTCTCCAGCACTAACAAGCAAATTGACTAAAGTATGATCATACGTTACTTTATGAAGTTTTGCATCTTTCATGACAAAACCACTAGAATCCCCAACATTTCCAAACAGCAAATACTCTTTTGTTAAAACAGCCATCACAAGCGTAGTTCCCATCCCTTTACTCTCAGGATGAGACTTTTCATACCTAAAAATTAACGAATTAATTTCATTAACAGCATCACGAATCCAATTAACAGCATCTATCTTAGACATATTTCTAAATGTAGCTTTAAAATGCTTTTCTAAATAGTTAATAGCAATAGAACTAGCAACTTCCCCAGCAGAATGTCCTCCCATACCATCAGCGATAGCCATAAGATAATCATTTTCTGCATTTTTTATAATAATAACACTATCTTCATTATGCTTTCGTACAATCCCAGCATCCGTTAAATAAAAAGATTTCATAACTCCTCCTTATTACTTCTAAGCTGTCCACAAGCAGCACTTATATTACTACCAAATTCTCTTCTTATTGTCACACCAATATTATTTTTCTTAAGTATATCATAAAAGCGCATAATTTGGATAGTTTTTGTTCTTTTAAATTCCAAATTATTTGTTTCATTATAAGGAATCAAATTAACATAACAATTAATTTTCTTTACTAAATTAGCAAGTTCTAAAGCACATTCATCAGTATCATTAATATCCTTTAATAAAATATACTCAAAAGTAACTCTTCTATTAGTCTTTTCTAAATATTTCTTTATAGCAGGAATCAATTTTTCTAAAGGATATGCCTTGTTAATTGGCATAATCTTGTTACGTATCTCATTATTGGGAGCATGTAAACTAATAGCTAAATTAATCTGTAATGGAAAATCACCAAACTCCAATATTTTAGGAACTAAACCACAAGTACTAACAGTAATATGTCGTGCTCCTATTGCAAGGCCTTTAGGATGATTAATAATTTGAAAAAACTTTTTTAAATTATCATAATTATCAAAGGGCTCACCAATCCCCATCACAACAACATGACTAATTCTCTTTTTTAAATATTCTTCAATCATTAACAATTGTAAAACAAGCTCATGAACTTCTAAATTTCTAACTTTCTTTCTTCTACCAGATTCACAGAATTTACACCCCATATTACAACCGACTTGACTAGAAATACAAACACTATTTCCATAATCATGATACATTAAAACAGCTTCAATATGTTCAGAATCTTCAAGTTCAAACAAAAATTTACAAGCATCTATATCTTCCTGAACTTCCACAATCTTCAAATGATTAATAGAATAATCCAAACTTAAAGAATTTAGAATTTCTTTTTTTATATTTGTTATTTCATCATATGCATAGATTCTTTTTTCATATAACCAAGAAAACAATTGAAGAGCATGAAATTTTTTTACTCCCTTACTCAAAAAATAGTTTTCTATTTCATCTAATGTTAACCCATAAATATTTTTCATTTCACCACTTGCCATTCCTAATAATATTATACCGAAAAAAAGATAGTTAAACAATTGGATTATCGATTTTTTCTATCTTCCCAACTTCATCAAATTGAATATCTATTTTTAAACTTTTCATGCAATTTTGATTTAAAGAGCAATAACTATCTAACAAAAACAGAACTTGATTAACATTTTGATTTTCATCTGTACTTACAATAACTTGATTAGGTTCCTCTAAAAAATCACTTTCAATATTATAGATTTCTTTATTAATAGTATTAGTAGATAATAAATAATTAAATGTCATCTTACCACTTTCATAACTTGTTTTTGAAAGATAACTAGCTAAATGAATTAAAAGTTCAATATTGTTAGAATTTAAAAATTCTGAATAAAGATATGGACTCTCACATTTAGACCATATTTCATTTTCAACATAAAAATCATCTCCTACTCGATAATAATTTTTATTCATATATTGAAATGATTCAACATTTTTCATTTTTTTACCTTGATATTGGTAGATTTTGTCATCCAACGTAATAGTATAAGTAAAAGAATAGTTATCTCCTAATAAAAGTTTTGAAGAATAGTCAGTCGCAATTCCTCTTTCATAGTCCTCTGCTGTTGTATAGTCTTTCTTACCAAAAAACAAAATACAGACAATAATCAAAAAAAAGAAAGCATAAAATATAAAAAACCAAATAGCTTTTCCCTTAGGATTTTCTTGAATTTCTTTAATTAAATCTTTCATTATATAAACACCTGACCAATAATCTTATCTTTTCCAACACCATTAACATAACTACTAGCATCCATCATTTTTTTGCCAAATGGTTTCACTTTAGTAAGAAGGATAGAACCATCTCCAGTCACTACAACAATTCCCTCTTTTAATACTTCAACAATCTCCCCATAAACATGATTTAAATAATTTTTACTAAATAATCTACTTTCACATATTTTCATCTCTTGACCAAAAAGAATAGCGTTAGCTGCCGGATTTGGTGACAATCCTCGAATTAAATTATAAACTTCTAAACTAGTTTTAGAAAAATCAATATGTTCCTCTTCCCTTTTAATATTATAAGCATACGTTACTTCATCAGAAATTTGTTTAATCCTTTCATTAGTTCCATCTAAAATACTAGGAATTGTATCTAACAATAATTTTGCTCCTAAAAGACTAAGCTTATCATGCAAACTTTCTAAATTATCAGAATCTAATATTGGAATCTCACTTTGAGAAATAATATCTCCATCATCCATACCAACATCCATATACATAATAGTAATCCCTGTACTAGAATACCCTTCCATAATTGCTTTATGAATTGGTGCCCCTCCCCTAAGTTTTGGTAAAAGAGAGGCGTGAACATTAATACATCCAAATTTTGGACAATCCAAAATAATTTTTGGTACAATTTGACCATAAGCACATGTAACAATCATATCAGGCTTAGAATCTAGTATTTTCTGATAATCAACCCGAATTTTTTCTGGTTGAAAAACAGAAATATCATATTCTAATGCTAATTCTTTAATTGGAGACATCCTCAAATTTTGATGTCTCCCTATTTTTTTATCTGGTTGTGTAACAACCAAAACAACATCATAATTATCGATTAATCCTTGTAAAACCGGTACTGCAAAACTAGGAGTACCCATAAAAACAACTTTCATATTATTGCCCCCTCAAAATAGAAATAATAGTAATAATAACCCCAAAACTAATAAACAAAGCCCCAAAAAGAAGCAAAAAGGAAACATTTCCATGCATATCTAAAGAATCAACATTATTATCGATAAAATTTTCATCTTCATTACCTTCTTTTTTTTCGTTAGAAAAAGAATTATAGATATCAAAAGAAACAAGCTTAAAATCCAATGGCACAAAGGTCAAATTACTCGAAATATTAGAATATTTCCCACTAAGCATTCGATCTACTACTTCATAAGTCGTATGATTATCTTTTAAATATTCATCAAGTAAAACTTCTTCGGAAAAAATTTTATCTCTTTGAACAAGAAGTAACGTAACTTTGTTACTATTTTCTTGAAGAAAATCCCACTGCTTTTTAACAATATCTAAAACCGTTTTACAATCAGATTCTGTAAACAAATTATTACGCATGTATTTTCTCAGTGGAAAAATCAACTTATTATAATCATGAATATAAGATAAATTTATTCTTATTTTTTTACCAAATAATTCATTACTTAGAAAATCATAAAAGAACATAGGAGCATAGACAGAATGATAACAACCAATAACAAAGTCATCAGTAAAGAAAACCTTATCACAAGAAAAATCCTTCAATATAATAGATTTCCCACTATACTTCTTAAAAATGGAATTTAATTCAGAAAAAGATTCATAATAATTTTGATATTTTTCGGGAACAAATGAATTATTTTCTAAATAATGATAATAAACAGGAGAAAACCCATGAATAAAATACCCATTTTTAATATATTTATCATATACATATAAAATAATTTTTCTCTTACATTCACGATCACTAATATCCAAAACAGAAAGTTTAGTAAATAACATTCTACAAATCAAGTGGTGAATTCCAATACGAATATCTTCAAAATTATCAATTTTTCGATACAACTTTTCTAACTGGGATAAATAGCCACCAAATAAAGATATATCATCAACAAGAATTTGATACTTATATAATGCATCATAAAAAATAAAAAGAGCTAATTGATCTGATATAGAAAAAGAAAGTCTTTCTAAATGCTGTGATTTTTTTGAATAGTATCGTTTATTAGTACGTATTTCATAAATAAAATCCAAAACATCTTTTCGCTCTAACAATTTACAAAACATTATATCCCCTCCATATCAAACAAAATCAAGAACTCATCATCATGAAAAAATATACAATACCTCCAACTATAATAGCTGCCAAAGCAAATAGAATGAAGCGTACAACTGGATTATTTTTATCCCAATATCCATCTAAATTAATAGCTGAAGAAGCCATCAAATTCTCATAATTTTCTCTTTTTTCCTTATTAAAATTCAATTCTGACGAATTATTTTCTTCTATATTTTTTGTAGTTTTCTCACTAACAACCCCAGAAGAATTATTAATATATTTATTTTCATCCTGATTCATATAATATCCTCCAAATCTATTATAAGAATATCATATTTTATTACTTTTTACTACAGAATTTATAATATCTGACTTGGCTCAAAATCAATTTCAAGATAAACATGACTCTTTGTTTTATAATGCTCATCAATTTTTTCCAACACCTCATACAAGTTATCAAAAGTTTTATATTTTAAAATAATATTATAGCGATAAACATTATTTATCTTAAAAACACTAGCTGTACTAGGTCCTAAAATAATAATATTAGTTAAGGTACTTGTTAACTCAGACTTAATTTTAAGTGCTTCACTCAAAACTAAATCAGACTTCTTCCCACTTACTTTCAAGTTGCAAAGATAAAAATATGGAGGATATTTCAAAATTCTCCGAACATTCATCTCATACATATAAAAAGAAAAATAATCATGATTTTTTGCAAAAGATATCGCATAATGATTTGGATTAAACGTTTGAATAATGACACATCCTTCTCGCTCACCTCTGCCACATCTCCCAGCTGCTTGACTAAGTAAAGAAAAAGTATTTTCACTACTACGAAAATCTGGAATATTTAATGATGTATCAGCATTAATAATACCAACTAATGTAACCTTTGAAAAATCTAATCCCTTAGCTACCATCTGCGTTCCTAAAAGGACATCATATTTTCCATCTCGAAAATCATTTGTCATCTTCTCATGCATTCCTTTTCGACTTGTAGTATCATAATCCATTCGAAGAATTTTACAAGTTGGAAATAAAGTGTTTAATTCCTCTTCTATTTTTTGAGTACCAAGTCCTAAATTACTCAAAGCCTTTTCATGACATTTAGGACATTCAAAATATCTTTTTTCCCCAAACCCACAATAGTGACATCTTAACGTATTACTACTCTTATGATAAGTAAGAGTAATATCACAGTTAGGGCATTTAAAAGTATATCCACAATTTTTACACATCACAAAAGAGGAGTATCCCCTTCTATTTAGTAATAAAATAACTTGTTCATTCCTATCTAAGGTATTTTGAATAGCTTTTATTAACTCTTTTGAAAGATTTCCACTAATGTTTTTCATTTCTTTATTCATATCAACAACAGTTACTCTAGGCATTTCCTTCCCGTTAACTCTATGAGAAAGCTCCAATAAGGAATAGACACCCTTTTGAGCACGAGCCATAGTCTCTAAAGAGGGAGTAGCACTACCTAATATAACAGAACAGTGATGATACCGACTACGAAAAATAGCGACATCTCTAGCATGATATCTCGGATTAGAATTACTCTGTTTATAAGAATCACTGTGCTCCTCATCAATAATAATAATCCCAATATTTTTTAAAGGAGCAAAAATAGCACTCCTAGCCCCAATAACAATAGAAGCTTCTCCTCTAGTAATTCTTCTCCATTCATCATATCTTTCCCCATCACTAAGTCCTGAATGAATGGCAGCAATCTTACTTCCAAATCTCTCCTGAAAGCGTTGCACCATTTGCGGAGTTAAACTAATTTCAGGAACCAACATAATACTTGTTTTTCCTTGTTTCAAATAATAATCAATAACTTCCATATAAACTTCTGTTTTCCCAGAACCAGTTACTCCATACAATAAATAGGTTTGTGGTGAATTTAATGTAACTTGTGAAACTACTTTTTTCTGATTTTCAGTTAGTTGATGCTTAAAAAAAGCCACATTCGCATAATTTCTTCGATAATGTTCCTTCTTAACTTCTTCCAATATTTCTTTTTTGATTAATGTATTCAAACTACTAGTAGAAATAGCACACAATTCTTTACGAAGAACCAACTTCTTTTGGCGAACAATTTCTATAATCTTCAATTGAGAATCATTAAACTTTAACTGATCCAAATTTATATTTTGCCTCAAACAATAAAATGTATCAAATTGAACAGCAACATTACTACCATGTTTCGCTTTCAAGGCCTTAGGAAGCATAACTTGATAGCAACTAATTAAACTTGCCAAAGTCTTTTTTTGAACTTTTTTTCCGAGCTCTAATAATTCATGATTTAATACAATATCAGAATCAATAATATTTAGAATATCTTTCAATTCTTTATCAAAAGTCTTATCATTTTTTACTTCAAGCACAAATCCTTCCAACGTCATCTTACCAAAAGGTACTAAAACTCGAATTCCAACTTTTATTTTATCTTTTAAAGAACACGGTACAGAATAATCAAATATTCTATCAACCGCTTTATTAGATATCTCAACTAACACACCAACAATCATCCATTCACCTCCTCACTTTTATTATACCAAAGAAAAAATAGTTCTTACAAAACTATTTTTAATCAGGATTTTCACTTAAAATTTCAATTTCTGAAAAAGAATTATTAAAACTTAAACTTTCATCTTCTCTCTGAAACTTTTTCTGAAGATAATCAAATAGAAAACCAAGAATAAACATAAAGGCAGAGAAAAAAACTAAAGAAAAATAAAGTACATACATTTTATCACCCCAAAATTCTAATTATCTAAATACATTATACACTAAAATTAAAAAAACAAAAAAAAAGAACAAAAGTTCTTTTAAAAAAAACGTAAAATATCGTTAACTGTAATAATTAACATAAGTATCATAAGCAATATTAAGAAAATACTATGAATCTTATTTTCTAACTCTGAATCAACAGGAGATCCTTTTATTTTTTCTATAACAATAAATAAGATATGTCCACCATCAAAAGCTGGAATTGGAAGCAAATTAATAACCCCCACATTAATACTTAGAAAAGCCACCAAATACAATATATTAGCAAGTCCAGCAGTTCTTTGTTGACCTACAACAGAATAAATACCGACCGGTCCAGATAATTGATTTAAATGAATACCACCAGTAAATAAATACCAAATAGTAATAAACATTTGCTTAAAAATAGAAACAGTTTTCTTATAAGTATAAACAAGGCTAGCGCCAATCCCCTTTGTCTTTTCTTGTTTAATACCTATTCCATAGCGATAACTAATCTTTTTACCAGTACCAATTTTAGTAGGCTTTACCAAAAAAGTTTTTTTCTTACCATCTCTTAGTACGACAATTTTAGTATTATCATTAGGATTAGCCATAGCTAAATATAAAGATAAATCATCACTAGTAGAAACTTTATGACTATTAATTTCGATAACTAAATCACCATTCTTTATTCCCGATTGATACGCAGCAGAACCCTCCTCAACAGAAGAAATCTTAGAAGATAAAGTAGTTCCCCCCCACACAAGAGAAACAAATAAAAGCAAAACAATCGCCAAAATAAAATTATTCATTGGTCCAAAAACCATAATTAAAAAACGTTGCCATGCTGTTTTTGCCTGAAGTCTCCGATCTTCTGGAATCTTATCTATCGCATCATTATCCAAATTTTCCCCAGCCATTTGGCAAAAACCACCAATTGGAATCATTCGTAAATTATATTCCGTTTCTCCTCTTTTTACTCCAAACAATTTAGGACCCATTCCTATTGCAAATTCATAAACATACACACCTGTAATCTTGGCCCATATAAAATGTCCAAACTCATGAACAAAAACAATAACACCTAAAATTACAACAAATAACAATATATTAAGTAATATAGACAAAATAATCCCTCCTATAACATTTCAAATAAAATAGAAAATGCCAATGCCACAAATATCAAACTATCAAAACGATCTAAGATGCCACCATGCCCGGGAATAATCCCAGAAAAATCTTTCATTCCATAATATCTTTTAATAGACGAAAAAACCAAATCACCAAGTTGCCCACACAAACATAAAACAGCTGTTATTAAAATAACAAATAGCAGTGATGCATTAGAATCAATAACAGTAATATAAAGTGCTGTAGCAACAAAAGTTCCCATAAATACACCACCAATTAATCCTTCAATTGTTTTTTTGGGACTAATATTCGGACACAATTTATGTTTCCCGACAAGTTTGCCAGTAAAAAAAGCAAAAGTATCTGTTATAGTAGTAATCAGCAATAAATAGAAAATATACCAAAAATCATAATTTCTTGTAATGGTTAAGAGATTAAAACTCAATCCAATAAATAACACAGAACCAATTAAAAATAATGCATCATTTAAATTATATTTCTTATTATCACCAATAAATACCATTGGTGATAAAAAAATAAAAATAATAAAAGCCATTACATGATAATCAAATTTATTATAAAAATCAATTGCTCCCGTATTATACAAACAAAAATAGATAGTCAAAGCATACGCAAATACTTTCAAGATAAATGGAAATTTCTTTTTACTTTCACGGACACTTAACAATTCATAAAGAGCAACAGCACTTAAAAGCGCCATAAAAACTGAAAAATAAAAATCACCAATAATTAGAAAAGGCAAAAATATCGCTACAATTAAAAACCCCCCTAAAACTCTTTGTTTCATTTTACTCCTCCAAACTTTAAAATAATACTTTTTTATTATTTTTAAACAATCTACTCTTTTTATTCATAATAACTAAATAATGAATAATCAACCATCATTTTTCCCCAATTCAATTATATAATAATTACCAAAAAAAAAAAAGCCAAAATGACTTTCTAAAATTTATCAATGTCAATTTTAATATATTTATTATCTCCTAAAGAACTACTTGCCTGAACTAAAGTACGAATTGCATTAGCAATACGACCTTCTCTTCCAATAACTCGACCAATATCATCCTCAGCAACCATTACTTGAATAAGCATTGTATTTTCTTCTTCCGTTGGAAATTCTTTAACACTGACACTTTCCTTATGAATAGCAAGCGATTTTACAATTAACTCTACTAAATCAACTAAATTCATAATTATTTATCTCCCTTTTTAAGGGCATTAAATTTTTCTATAATTCCTTCTTTTTTCAATAAACTATAAACAGTATCAGTAGGAATTGCTCCATTATTTAACCATTTTATTGCAAGTTCATCATTAATATCTACTTTACATTCCCCAACTGGTGCATAAGTTCCAATTAATTCTAAATATTGCCCATCTCTAGAACGTCTTGAATCAGTTGCAACTACTCGATACATTGGTTTACCTTTAGCTCCTAATCTTGTTAATCTTAATTTAACAGCCATATTATCCCTCCATTTCTAAATATCGAATTTTATTATAGTAGAAAAAAAAAACAATGTCAACCTTTTTTTGTTAACACCGTTTAGATAATTGATATCCTATTTTCTTTTGTGGAATTTGAAGAGAATATAAACTAGAGCATTCAAAAAGTTCATTAAAATTTCCCGATTCTAGTGCATTCTCTGTTGCATTACCACAACAACAACTACACACAATCATTCCATCTTTTTTTAAAAGTTGACTTAAATTATTTCTAATAGCAATCAATCCGTCTTGATCTAAAGCATAACCCTCTATAATATTAGAAGGAAAGACAACATCGTATTCCTTGTCAATTATTAACTTACCAGCTAAGTCTTGTTCAAAAAAAGTCATTTTTTTTGGTAATGAATATTGCTGTGCATAGGAATCCATCTGACTAGACATATAACTTTCATAAAA
>OCVV011345933.1_pt1 | contig 19346 bp, 13 predicted proteins | sample 1539721 | NCBI WGS metagenome assembly OCVV01 (sample SAMN02144230, study PRJEB22623) | gut metagenome | biome: sheep rumen | host: Ovis aries | place: New Zealand
AGAAGATTTTTCCCGTCCAAGCTGAAGGCCTGTGTCACGGTTTGCGTAGAATACACAAAGCTCGACGATGTTGTTGCTTCCGCCGATGTACATGCCGTTGTCACCGGCTCCTGTTACATTGATTCCGAAGAAGTGCCAGTAATCACCGAAAATCTGGATACCGCGGTTAGAGTCAGAAAGAGCCTCGCCTGAGAAGTCGAAGATGACCTTGTTTGCAGAGCCTGGTTCTGCCATTACATACTTCATTGCAGAAGATGAACCCTTGTTTGATGAAGCGATTGTAATTGGTGAAGAGAACTTGTAGGTTCCGGCCTTGATTACGACAGCCTGACCGCCTGCGACTTTTGAGATGGCAGAAGTGATTTCTGAGGCTGACTGACAGTAAATGTAGCTCTTGATCTGAGATTTGTTTGTGATTTCTGTGAGGCGTGAACGGCTTCCAACTCCGCTCTGAGTTATTGAGCCTGTGTTAGAGAGTCCTGAGCCGCTTCCTGTGCTTCCAGAAGAAGATTCGCTTCCGCTTGAAGATGACCCACTTCCTGAAGATGAACCGCTTTCTGAAGATGAGCCACTTCCTGAGTTTCCAGATGACGAGCCACTTGAGCTTGAAGAAGAGGCAGAAGAAGCTGAAACATAGATTTCGTAGACCCGGATTGCGCTTCCAGCTGAGTAAACATAGAAAGTTCCGCTTTTTGTCGTGGTGTAGCTCAAAAGAGTTGCACCTGTTCCGACTGAGACTGACTTGAGGACAGTTGAGCCGTCAGAAATCTGGAGTGTGCGGGAAGAATCAGCACTTGCGACTACAGAAATTGTTGCTCCAGAAGCTGCGTCAAATTTGACTGCCCGGTATGTGGGTTTTGTTCCTGCAAATCCGCCTTTAAGGTCCAGGGCTTTCGTGTAGTTGTTTGAGTTGTAGGTCAAAGAAGAATTGACGATTGCAACCGGCTTGTCAGATGAGGCAAGCACCTGGAATGAAGCGTAAGTTGCGTTCGCTGTCAAAGCGCCAGCTGAAAGGCTTGTGGGTTTGAATGAAATTGCCGAGCCTGTTGAAGCTGAGCTTCCGCCGGAGCTGGATGAGCCGCTTGAGCCTGAAGAAGAGCCTGAAGTGCTGCCAGATGATGAGCCAGAAGAGCTACCTGAAGATGAGCCTGAGCTTGAAGAGCCGCTTGAGCCTGAAGATGAGCCTGAGCTAGAAGATGAGCCTGAAGTGCTGCCAGATGATGAGCTTCCCGAGCTTGAAGATGAGCCAGAAGAGCTACCTGAAGAAGAGCCTGAAACATAGACTTCATAGATTTTGAGCGAGCTTGAAGAAGAATAGAGATAGAAAGTTCCGCTCTTTGTCGTCGTGTAGTTGAGGACAGAAGCTGCGCTTGTGACAGAAGCCGTTTTGAGGACAGATGAACCGTCAGAGAGGTTGAGGGTTCTCGTTGAGCCTGCGTTTGCGACTACAGTGATTGAAGAACCGGCAGCAGCATTGAATTTGATTGCGCGGTAAGTCGGTTTTACTCCGTCAGCACCGCCGCCCAAATCAATGGCCTGCTTGTAGTTGTTTGAGTTGTATGAAAGGGAGTTCTTTGAGACTTTCACGGTTTTTGCGCTTGTGGCAAGAATTGTGAAAGAGCCGCTTGTTGTGTTTGAAGAAAGAGTTCCCACAGTGAGGTTGTCGCCCTTCAAAGAGACTGCTGATGCCGGTGCTGTCGTGCTTCCTGAAGATGAGCCTGATGACGAACTTCCTGAGCCAGATGAGCTTCCGCTTGAACCAGAAGAGCTTCCAGAGCCTGATGAAGAAGAGCCGCTTCCAGAAGAGCTTCCGCTTGAACCAGAAGAGCTTCCAGATTCAGATGATGAGCCTGAGTCTGAACCTGTTTCACTTGAGCCTGTGCTTGTGTTCGTGTTGTAGGCTGTTGTAGCCCCCGTGTATGAAGCGAGCTTTGATTTGAGAGTGTTGTCTATATCTGCGCTTGAATCAGCTGAAGAAGAGAATGTGTACTGGAAATCCCCGCCCTCGATTCGGCCGGCGTACTTTTTGACATTTGCCATGGCATTTGCCGGAGAATCTGCTGTGTAAGAGTACATGATGCTTGAAGTGTCGAAGTTGTTGTACTTGTTAGAGCCTGCGGCTGAGGCAACACTTGAAGGAACCGTGTCATAGCGTGATGAAACTACATAGGCGTCGAAGTCAGTTTTTGTGTCGGCTCCTGAGTAGCTTCCACCGTAAGGAATGAAATTGTAAGTTCCGTTGAATGAGTTGTTGTAAGCCTTGATAATGCCGCCGTTTTCTTTTGAGAATGTGGCATTGTCGGTCTTCTTTGTTGAAGTTCCGGCGTACAAGTCGCTTCCCTGCATTGAAATCATCATCGGATATTTGCAGTTTCTGAAGTAGTTTGACTCCATGAATACTGATGAACCGAGACAGGCTCCGGCTCCGTATTTTGCGTTTCCGTCGTAGTAGTTGTTGTAGACATGGGCTGAGTAGAATCTTACGCGAGGGTGGCGTGAATCTGAGTGGTCATACCAGTTGTGGTGATAGGTGATGTAGAGTCCGTCCGTCGTTCCTTCGCTTAAGCCCAGAAGGTTACATTTTCCTGAATCCCAGAAGTGGTTGTAAGAGAAGGTGACATAAGTTGATTTTTTGCAGTCCAGGGCTCCGTCGCCTTTTTTCTGGTCAGCGTCCCCGCCGGCTTCTCCGTAGAACATGTCGCAGTTGTGAACCCAGACATTCTCGCATGACTGCTGGAGAGAGACATTGTCACCCTCGGCAGAATCGACCATCATAAAGCCGATGTTTGCGACCTCGACATATTTTGCGTTCTTGAGTCGGATTCCCCAGCCGTAAGCCGTAGCGTCCGAGCCGACACCTTCGATTGTGATTCCGTTTGAGAGGAGTTTTGTGGCTCCCGAGCCTGAAACCATGATGTCGCCGCCGTCACTTACAGCGAAGTCAGTGATTTTTCCGATGAGGCGTACGCAGAGAGGCCTGTTGTCATAGCCTTTTTTGTAAGCCGTGAGAATGTCCTGAAGACCTTTTGCAGATGTGACAGCTCCTTTTGAAGAAGTGACCACATCCAGGGAGATTGTATCTTTGTTCGAGTTGTTGATGTGAAGGACAACGGCGTTGTCTTTTAGGGTGCCGTCTGCCTTGTAAGCGCCCGGAGTTGTGTTTCCGTAGAAAGCGAATCCTGAGCGATCATGCGAGACGACTGTCACCGTTGCAGAAAGGTAAGAAGAGCCGCTTGTGACCTTGATTGTGTGGCTTCCGGCTTTGAGGCCTGGAATGTCGCATCGCCACTGTGAGCCGATTTTGCGGGTGAGCAGAGAGTTTACGGTCACGCCGTCACAGGTGACAGTGTAGTTTGTGGGTGAGCCAGTCCATACGATGTATGCGCTGTTGAGCCAGCCCTGGGCTTTGACTCCTGTAAGACCGCTTCCTGTTGGAATTGCTGAGCCTGGAGTTCCTATTCCGCTTGAAGAAGCCGAGTAGGTGGCGGCCCGTGATAAGAGTGAGCTTGATTCAGCAACCGGACTTTTGGCTGACTTTGAATCAACTTCGTCAATCTCGGCAATGTCAGAACAGCCTGACAATACGAGCACTGCGGCGAGACTTGCACCAATCATCGCCTTTAAACTTTTTTTCATACATTCCCCCTTTTTGAATGTAGCGAAAGAGGCTGAAAAGAGAAAAATCCGATATTTAGCTCTTTGTCAGCCTTTTCATAAAAACAGTATCAAATGTTTTTAAATTCATGTTCTTTGCAGAATTTGGATTATTCAGACATAATTTCTAAGAAATGTCTTAGAAAAATCTCAAAAATCTCTAATATTCGATAAATTTTTTTATATTAATGACAGGAAAAGAGTTTTGTGATATAACGGAATTATGAAAAAAATGCCAAACCCTTCAAAAAAGCGACTTGTAATTTTGGCACGAATTCTCTCCCAACAGGGCAAAAAAAAGGTCACTTCCGTTGATTTGAGCGCTCTTACCGGCTGGAGCGAGGCCACGATAAGACGGGATATTTCAATTCTGGAACTTCATCAGGGAGCCAGCAACGGCTATGATGCAGGCCTTTTAAGGGAGGCGATTTGCGCAGCACTGGACATAAATTCGGCTGATTCAGAAAAGCACAGGTGCTGTATTGTTGGCTTGGGAAAGCTGGGGGAAGCCCTTTTGGAGTCTTCTGTTTTTAAGGGAAGTGATTTTGAGCTTGTAGCCGGTTTTGACACGAACTTCAACAAAATCGAAATTATGAAAAGTGAAATTCCTCTTTTCGCAACTTTGGATTTGGAAAGAAAAATACGCTCGTTAAAGATTGAATATGCGATTCTTGCAGTCCCAGACGAAAAAGCCCAGTTTATGGCTGACAGGCTTGTTTCTTACGGAATCAAAGGAATAGTAAATTACACGAATATAGTTCTTTCCCTGCCAAAAGAGATTAGGGTAGAACATGTAAATACCGTGGCTGTCCTTACGACAATGGCCCTAAAGTAAGATAATGAAAATGTAAAGACTGTTTTCCTTTTTTACTGTGAAAAATTTCACAGTAAAAGCTCTTTTTCTCCCCCTTTCGATTGACCAAGCCTTGGTAAACTTCTAAAATCTTGAACATAAATTCTGTGAAAGATTTCACGCTATGGAGAAAAAAATGGCTAGAGTTTACAATTTCAGTGCAGGTCCTTCTTGCTTGCCGGAAGAAGTTTTGAATGAATGTGCGGCAGAAATGCTTGATTACAATGGAACAGGTCAGTCCGTAATGGAAATGAGCCACCGCTCAAAGGCTTACGAGCCAATCATCGAGGACGCAGAGAAAATGGTCCGCAAATTGATGAATGTTCCTGAAAACTACAAAGTCCTTTTCGTTCAGGGCGGAGGAAGCACTCAGTTTGCAATGGTCGCTCAGAACCTTGGCATCAAAAACAAAAAAGCAGCTTACATCGAGACTGGTGTCTGGGCAAAAAAAGCTGCCGCTGAGGCAAAAAAACTTGGCATCGCTGTTGATGTAATCGCTTCTTCAAAAGACAAGAACTATTCTTACATCCCGAAAGTTGAGAAAGTTACCGGCGACTACGACTATGTTTACATCTGCTTCAACAACACAATCATGGGAACTCACTACGAGTACATCCCTGAGACCGGCGACATTCCACTGGTTGCTGATATTTCTTCTTGCGTTTTGAGCGAGCCTCTTGATGTCTCAAAATTCGGTCTTCTTTTCGCGGGCGCTCAGAAAAACTTGGCTCCAGCTGGCGTTACTTTGGTAATCGTCCGCGAAGACTTGATTCCGGAGCCGGAGAACTGCTTGCCGGGAACTCCAACAATGCTCGCTTACAAAACACACGCTGACAATGGCAGCATGTACAACACACCGCCATGCTACACAATCTACGTTCTTGGAAAAGTCCTTCACTGGATTGAAAAGAACGGCGGAGCTGAAGGTATGCTCAAACGAAACAAGGAAAAGGCTGATTACCTCTACAACTTCCTTGATTCAAGCGATTTCTACCATGCCACAACTGAGAAGGGAAGCCGCTCTCTGATGAACGTTCCTTTCCTCACAAAATACTCAACTGCTGAGACAGCAGCCGCTGGAAAGAAAGACGAGGCTGACCGCTCTGACGCAGAAAAAGCAGCCCTGGCAAAAGAAAAGGAAATCAACGACAAGTTCGTTAAGGAAGCAGCCGCAGCCGGCCTGGTAAACCTCAAAGGACACCGCCTGGTTGGTGGTATGCGAGCCTCAATCTACAACGCAATGACCCTCGACGGAGTTAAGGCATTGGTTGAGTTCATGAAGAAATTCGCAGAGGCAAATAAATAATTAGACGCGGTCATTGAGCCTGTCGAAATGACCACAACCAACGTTGAAAAACGCAGTGGTTTCGACAAGCTCAACCACCACTGAAGAACGCTGGGGGCATTGAGCCTGTCGAAATGACCATAACCACAGATACTACGGAGACCTAATGCACGGTTATATGTATATTCTACAATGCTGTGATAACTCTTATTATGTTGGAAGTACAAATAATTTGGAATTACGGCTGGAAGAGCATAATCACGGTATTGGGGCGGAATATACAAAACATCGTCTGCCAGTAAAACTTGTTTATTTTGAAGAGTGTTTCAGCATAAAAGAAGCGTTCTTGCGAGAAAAACAAGTTCAGGGCTGGAGTCGTAAAAAGCGTGAAGCTTTGATAAATGGGCAGTATAAAAAATTGCCTGAGCTGTCAAGGAAGGTGGTTTCGACAAGCTCAACCACCGTTGAAAGCACAAATTAGGAGAAAATTATGTACAAGATTCAGACTTTAAATAAAATCAGTTCAATTGGTTTGGAGAACTTTCCTCGCGATGACTATGAGATTGCTACTGACATCAATAATCCGGATGCAATTCTTGTCCGCTCGGCTGACATGCACTCAATGGATTTGGGAGAAAGCGTAAAGGCTGTTGCCCGTGCAGGTGCCGGCGTAAATAATATTCCATGCGATGAACTTGCTGCTAAGGGTGTCGTGGTTTTCAACACACCGGGAGCCAACGCAAACGCAGTAAAAGAGCTTGTTATTCTTGGTCTTTTGCTTTCTAGCCGGCCTGCCCTTGCCGCAAACAAATGGGTCGCTGGTCTTGCTGGAAAAGGAGACGAAATCCCGGCTCTGGCAGAAAAGGGAAAATCTCAGTTCGTGGGACCTGAGGTAAAAGGAAAGACTCTGGGCGTTATCGGCCTTGGTGCAATCGGTGCAATGGTCGCTAACACTGCAATTGCTTTGGGAATGAATGTCATCGGTTATGATCCTTTCCTCTCTGTAAAGGCAGCCCTGGCCCTCGACCGCAACGTAAAGATTTCTGATACCCTCGAAGGCGTTTACACAAAATCTGATTATATCACGGTTCATGTTCCACAGACCAACGACACAAAGGGCATGATTAACGCTTCTTCAATCAAAACAATGAAAGACGGAGTTCGAATCATCAACTTTGCCCGAGGCGGTCTTGTAAACAACGCAGATGTTCTTGCAGCCCTGGCTTCTGGAAAGGTTGCTGCCCTCATCACTGACTTTGCTGACGAAGAGCTCTTGAAGTGCGACAAAGTAATCTGCCTGCCTCACCTGGGCGCTTCAACTCCAGAGGCTGAGGACAACTGTGCTGTTATGGCAGTAAAAGAACTCCGTGACTTCCTTGAAATCGGAGAAATCCGTAACTCTGTAAACTTCCCGAAGACTTTCCTTAACAGCGAGATTCCTGCAAACGGAACACGACTTTGTATCGCTCACAAAAATGTTCCTAACATGATTGCTCAGTTTACCGCAGTCCTGGGAAATGCAAAGCTCAACATTGCAGGCATGGTTGACCAGAACAAGAACGACCTGGCATATGCCCTCATCGATGTTGACGGAAAGGTTGAGGGTGAGACTCTCAAGGCTTTCGAGGCAATTGACGGCGTAATCAAAGTTCGCCCGATTTACGCTTAAATTGAAAACGGAAAATTGAAAATTGAAAGGGGAGGGGAAAAGCCTTTCCTAGGGAGCCGGTCGCCGCTAGGCGAAGAAACTCGTCTCACGAGTTTCTTCGCCTAACGGCGACCGTCTCCCTACCCTAAAACCCCGTAAACGCTGCATGGCTTTTATTGGCTGTGCGGCGATTTTTTTTGGCTGTGCGCAAAGGCGTTTAGCAGACTGAAGACCATGGACTGAAGGACCGCACCTTTTTATTTTTTTAATTTTATGTTAAGGTATTTTTTACCGTGAAAAAAATAATTTTTCTTCTACTGCATACCTTGCTTTCTTTATCTTCTTTTGCTGAAAAAATCAATTTTTCTGGCCATGACACTTCTATTCCGATTGAATGGGAGGAAAAATCATTTGGTGAAAAAACTTCATTTGAATACAATCACAAACTTGCCCGCCTGGCCGCCTATTTTTCAGATGCGGCTTATTCCCATGTCCCTGAAAGTCCACGGGAGAACAATCTTCTTGATGCTTACAAAAAAATCGGAATAAAGGAGGCTGATATTGAATTTCATTATGAGATTGATTACACGGATGCCCTCTGGGGAAAGGATCAGTGTGCTTTTTCCATAAGCTCAAAGAAAATTCAAAGTTCCAGAGGCCTTCAGACACTGATTTTTGTTGTTTTAAGGGGAACTCCGACCAATGCCAGCGAATGGATTTCAAATCTTAATGTTGATGATGTTGACAGAATTCAGAAAAAAAGCCACATAGGCTTCGCTAAGGCGGCGAGCATAGTTCACACCGCCCTCATTTCCTACATGCTGCGTCACTCAATAAACCCCACAGATGCCTTTCTTTTTATGACGGGGCACAGTCGAGGGGCTGCAGTAGCCAACATGCTTTCATCAATCCTTCTGGAAGACAATTTCTTTAAGCCTGAGAATATTTACGCTTACACTTTTGCCTGCCCCAATGTCACTACTGCCGAAGACTGCTGTGCGGAAAAATACGGCTTCATCTGGAACATCGTAAATGCAGAAGATATCGTGCCTACCGTTCCCATGAACCGGGGCAAATGGGCCTACAAAAAATTCGGTCATGTTTTGGCTTTTTCAAATCAAACCAATACTGAAGAAAGCCTCTATAAAAATAATTACCTGCCAAGAATCAATTCTATTTATCAACGTCTTTCGGGGCGAAGTTACTATCCCTTTGAAACTGGACCTTTCCTGCCAATTCTTGTCACAAAACTTGTCGCCTATCTTACCGGTGATGTGGAGGAGTATTATGACGGAAAAATGGATATTCATACCCGTGCCGCAAAATTGATGGGCAGGCTCTTTCCTGAAAAAGACGAGGAATTTGACATTGAAAAGACCCTTCCTCCTGAGCAAAAAGCGCCTGCTGAAAAGAAAAAAGGAATCGGCTCGTTTTTCCTTTCCTGGCTGGACAGAAAAAGCAACGGACTCGTGAATCACATGATGCTGGCCGCAAAGGATATGCATTCAGCCTCAATGTATCTTTCCCACATGCTTGCCCTTGAAGAAAATGAAATTTTTTCTGATTTGGGCTATACACTTGCAATCGTTAAGGGCTATGAGGAGCTGGCGGTTTTTGATTCTGAAAAGAATATGCTTGCCCGGGTTATTGAGGGAAAAATCAGCTATCCTGATGTGAAACTCCCGATTGCAATGTGCCCTTCATTGGGAAATCGCATTGTTTTGGGTTATCCTGCGACAAAAGATTTTTTCGTGGCCATTACTGATGAAGCCTTAATTCCCAGCCCGGTTTCGGTTACGATTGAATATTATGATGCCGCCGGCGTGTATTTGAGGAGTTCTGAGCCTAAAAAAATTTATCCAAGCATTAACCGCCTCTTTCAGTTCAAAATTGGCTCTTCCCTTTTAAAAGAAGAGGCTTCTGGCTTGCAAGTTGAGTATGTTGATAATGGCCTTGATTTGATTGAAAAGGCTGTCCTTCGCCCCCGGCCTAAGTTTGACATTGTTCCGGAAGTAAATTATGGCACGAACAATTCCTTGGGACTGGGCCTTCATGCAGGCACATCTCGCCTTATGGCAAGCCTAATGACTCGACCGGAGCGTATTAGCTTTGGCCATGAAGGTGAAATTGATTTTGGAGTGGGAAATCAGCAGACTTTGTATTCCCGCTTTAAGGCTGAAAACGAGATTTTTGCAAGATTTATCTGGCTTGATCAGGAAGACAGGAGCTTTAATCTTATTCCTGAGTACAGGACTTCGGTTTCCATGAAACTGATTGGCCGTCTTCGTTTTTTTGTGGCTGGAACTTTTGATTTTTGCATAAGTGATTTTAACGATGAGGCTTTTGGTCAAAATGGCTGGGTAAAAACAAGACTGTCCTGGGATTTGAATGATTCTCTTTCAATTGTGCCGGGACTCCAAGCCGGCTTAAGGTTTTAAAGAAGCTCTCCCGGCCTTTCTATCACATAGTCTGCACCAAATTCGCTGAATTCCTGACGGCTTCCGTAGCCCCAGAGACAGGCACAGCAAGGAATATTGTTCTTATGGGCACCGATGATGTCGTGCTTGCGGTCGCCAATCATAAGAATCCGGCCCTTTTCCTGTTCTTCTTCAAGGTAATTTTCCCGAATCACATATTGAATGACCAGCGCTTTTTCGCTTCGGCTTTCTTCAAGGTCTGAGCCGCCTGCAAATTCAAAAAAAAGTGCAAGCTGAAAGTGCTCAAGAATCCTCTTCATAAAGACTTCGGGCTTGCTGGTGGCTACATAAAGATGCTTTCCCTGATTTTTGAGGGCTTGAAGAGTTTCAATTATTCCGTCATAAACAGAATTCTCAAAAAGCCCCTTTTCCCCGAAATATTCCCGGTATTTTCCCATGGCTTCATAAGCCTTCTCATGGGAAAAGCCGAAAAGTTCCTGAAAAGAATCCATGAGGGGAGGGCCGATGAATTTTTTGAGCGTGCTTTGCGGGACATCATGTATGCCATAATAATCCAAAGCATGGCGAGCCGAATTCATAATTCCCGGTGCCGATTCAGTAAGAGTCCCGTCCAAATCCCAAAAAAGATGTGTAAAAGAAGAAAGTTGATTCATAAAAAAGCCTGTTACAGCATCAAAAATCCAGAAAATAAAAAACAGGCGGAGTCTGGGTTCTGCCAAAAAGTTGCCCCTACGAGCATAGCTCTTCGGGAGAATCGCTAAAAACTCACCTCGTGAGTTTTTGCCCCGCAAGCGGGGCCGCTCCCTATGAGCTTGCTCACCGCGATGTTCGATTTCTGGTTCTCATCGGAAGCCTGTTTTTTTTGCTTCAGCTAATTGATTAGTGGTGGAAAAGTCTTATACCTGTGAAGGCCATTACCATTCCGTACTTGTTGCAGGTTTCGATTACATTGTCGTCACGGACGCTTCCGCCTGGCTGGGCGATTACGCTGACTCCGCTCTTGTGGGCGCGCTCAATGTTGTCACCGAATGGGAAGAAGGCGTCGCTGCCCAAAGCAACATCAGTGTTCTTTGCGAGCCATTCTTTCTTTTCTTCCCGGGTGAATACAGACGGTTTTTCTGCAAAGATTGTCTGCCATTTTCCTTCTGCAAGGACATCCTCGTACTCGTCGCCAATGTAGACATCGATGGCGTTGTCACGGTCTGCCCGTTTGATTCCGTCGACGAATTTGAGACCGAGGACTTTCGGTGACTGACGGAGCCACCAGTTGTCTGCCTTCTGGCCTGCAAGTCGTGTACAGTGGATTCGGCTCTGCTGGCCGGCTCCGATACCGATTGCCTGACCGTCTTTTACATAGCAGACTGAGTTTGACTGTGTGTATTTGAGGACAATCTGTGCGATAAGGAGATTGTGTTTTTCGTCTTCTGTGAGGGTCTTTTTATCTGTGACGATGTTTGAGAGAGTTGACTCGTCGAGCTTTAAGAAGTTGTGTCCCTGTTCAAATTTTACGCCGAAAACCTGTTTGACTTCTGTTTCTGGCGGGACATAGTTCGGGTCAATCTTGAGAATGCAGTATCCGCCCTTCTTTTTTGCCTTCAAAAGCTCAAGTGCTTCGTCATCGTAATCAGGTGCGATGATTCCGTCTGAGACTTCCTTTGCGATGAGCTGAGCCGTAGCCTTGTCACACTTGTCGCTCAAAGAGATGAAGTCGCCGAAAGAGCTCATTCGGTCTGCACCTCGGGCACGGGCATAGGCACATGCGAGTGGAGTGAGCTGGATTGAGTCGTCCACGAAGTAGATTTTTTTGAGTGTATCAGAAAGAGGTTTTCCGATGGCGGCTCCGGCCGGGCTTACATGCTTGAAGCTTGTTGCTGCAGGAAGGCCTGTTGCTTCTTTGAGCTCCTTTACAAGCTGCCATCCGTTCAAAGCGTCGAGCAGATTGATATAACCGGGTTTACCGTTAACAACTGTGATTGGCAGGTCGCCATCGTCCATGTAAACGCGAGCCGGTTTCTGGTTCGGGTTACATCCGTATTTAAGTTCGAGTTCTTTCATATAGTAGAGAATAGCAGAAAATGTTTATGTTTTCAATTCTTCTTCTTTCTGTTAAACTCTTTCCATGTCAAAAAATATCAGTTTTGCCGGCCTTTTCTTCGCTTCGATTTCAATTTTTCTCTGGGGAATCACTTTCGTCTCAACAAAATATCTTTTGCGCTCTTTCTCTCCCTATGAGATTCTTTTGATAAGGTTCTTCATGGCATACCTTGCCCTCTGGGGCTCAAAGCCAAAAAAACTTCGCCTTTCCGAAAGAAAACACGAGATTTATTTCATGCTTGCCGGTCTTTCAGGGGTTACGGCCTATCAGTTCATGGAGAACATGGCGATTTCCTACACCAGCGCCTCAAATGTCAGCGTCATCGTTTCTATCTGTCCCATGTTCACGGCGATTTTCCTGCAGGTTTTCCTCAAAGAAAAGCATCTCACGCCTTTTTTCAACATCGGCTTTTTGCTTGCCATTGTCGGAGTTGCCCTGGTCAGCTTTAACGGAGTCGTCAATTTCCACCTGAACCCAAAGGGCGATTTCCTTGCCCTTCTGGCAGCTGTTTCCTGGGGATTTTATTCTCTCTGCATCGTAAAAATCAACGCCCTGGGCTTTGAGACCGTCGTCGTCACCCGGCGTATTTTCTTCTGGGCTGTGATTTTTATGCTCCCGATAGGTATTTTCTCGCTTTTGACGCAAGGACCTTCCCTTCCTTCTGAAATGGGCAACATCTCTGTGATTCTTGACCCCGCCTTCAATTTGTCCCGGATTAAAAATCCGCTTAACTGGCTCAACATGGGCTTTCTTGGCTTAGGGGCCAGCGCATTCTGTTTTGCCGCCTGGAGTATAGCCTGCAAAAAACTCGGAACAGTGCGGGCGACTGTAGGCATTTACCTGATTCCAGTGGTCACGATTGTATTCGCATTCTTTGCCCTGGGCGAAAAAATCTCCCTGATGGGAGCGATAGGTGCCGTTCTAACGATTGCAGGGCTGTTTGTGAGTGAAATCAGGAAGAGTTAGCAAGTAGCAGTGAGCAAGGAGCAGTTAGGAGTTAGGAGTTTTTTTTGGGGGCTAAAACTCGGGAGGACATTCTATGGTCATTGTTCTGCCTGTCGTCGGGTGCGTAAATTCTATTTTCTGTGCATGCAGCATCAGCCGCTCGCCTTCCTCACAATGACCGTAGAGGGTGTCGCCTATGATGGGGCAGCCAAAACCATGACTGTCGCTGCTTGCCAGGCGGAGCTGGTGGGTGCGGCCTGTGTGGGGCTTAAAGAGAACCCTGCTTGCATTTCTGGTCGTGCCGTCCGGCGCATGATAGCGCTCCACGCCCAAAATTTCCCATTCCGTGATTGCTGACTTCCCCTTTTCGGCATCCCAAATCTGGTGGGGTCGGTTGTCAACATCAAGGCGGAAAAAAAGCTCCATCTGGCCGTGGGTGGGAATTCCCATTTTGGGCAGGATTCCGTCCAGAAGGGAGACATATTCTTTTTGAACTTCTTTTGCCTCAAACTGGCGGTTCAGTTCCCTGTGGGCCTCTTTCGTAAAGGCCAGAATCATGATTCCTGAAGTTTCCATGTCGAGCCTGTGAACGGCCGGCTGAAGGATTTCGACCGCATCCCCAAAAAGCCGCCTGAAACGGGATTCAACACAGTCCTGCTTGTCCTCGCCCCGGCCCGGAACGCTCAAAAGGCCTGACTGTTTATTCACGACACAAATGGCCTCGTCCCGGTATAAAATCCTGAGTCCAAGCATGGCGGGTAGCAGAATACCACATCGCTCATCGCAGGGGGGAGTGAGGAGTGAGGAGTTAGGAGTTGGGCGGTCCGGCTTCGCCGTCACGCTTTCCGCACTTCCGCTATCGCTCCATACCGCAAGCGGTACGCCTTCGGCGGTGCTACAATCGTTACCGCTTGTCTCTGTGTATTCTGTTTCGGCTAATGAAATCGGGATTAAGTCGTGTGAAAAAGCGTAATCCAGCAATTTAGGGGCGCAGCAGTCTCCGGTTCCTGTGGGGGGAAGTTTTCCGTGGTTGTATGTGCCGCAGATTTCTTTGAGCGTACGGACTTTCCCGTCGATACAGTGAAACCTGTACAAAGCGTGGACTTTTTCCAGAGATTCCCGGCAAAGCCTCTCCCGCCTTTCTTTTAACTCTTCCAGACTTTCACTAGAACTTCCGCATTCGTCATGGCCTTCTTTTGGATCCTCGTCATTTCGCTCATGGTGAGATAAGACACTTCCAGCTTTCCGTTTCCCCTTTTCCCTTTTCAGCTTCTCAGTAATTGCATGAATCTCCCCGTCGTTTTGAGAAAGAGCCTCGTCTATTTCCTCAGCAGAAACAATGGGAGGAACAAGTTGAAAGTTGAAAGATGAAAGTTGAAAGTTAGAGGCGGAAAGATGAAAGTTGAAAGATGAAAGTTGAAAGTTAGAACTTGAAACTTGAGAGTCTCTCGCTTCCGAGGAAAAATTCTCCCCCCCTGAGAAAAAGTCTCTCTCCTCCGAGGAAAAATCTTCCCCAACATTCAGTTTTCCACTTTCCGTTTTCCGTTTTCCGTTTTCAGTTTTCCACTTTCCGTTTTCAACTTTCACTTTTCCGTTTTCAGTTTTCAACTTTCTGGCGTTTCCAGAATTCGTAACCAGGGCGACTTCATTGCCTTCTTTGTCTTTGCATACAAGGACGCCAAGCATTACTCCCTGATTTTTTCTTTCCTCGCTTGGTCTGGCTGCCTGCACAAGGCTGAGCTGGCCATTTTTTAGGGCAGAGAGTACTTTTTCGAGAATTGTTGCGGCTTTTTCTTCTGGGAAGGGTGGAAACATAGCCTAATTTTGCCCCAATATCCTTTTTTAGACAAGTAAATCCCTACTCAGGATGCGGCGGGCGTAAGTTGCGAAGCAATGAGCGTTCAGGGGAGTGCTGATTAACACATGTCGCGATTAATCAGCACTCCCCGTCAAATTGTTCGTAAATCTAAGATTTACGGACAATTTGCAACATTCAAGGAGAACAGTGATTAATTCTTTATTGAATTAATCACTGTTTCCATAGCGAAGCCAGAGCAGCCTGTAGCCATAAAAATTTCGTCCAAAAAAATAAAGAAGCTGACTGAAATTCCGATAATAAATGCGGGTGAAACTTTTTTTAGGGGGATAACATGACAATTTCTATTGATGAAACAAAAATCGTTCAGAATGTAAAGAATTTTTCCATAATGCTTGTGATTGCAGCGGTCTTCACTTTTCTTTATTCTTCAAGCAAAATTTTTCATTTCAGTGAGACAAATCCTGTAATGTATGAGATTTGCTACAATCGTCTTTCAATACCTGGAAAAGGCTTTGCGACATCCATGAAAATGACTGGTCAGGTGCAGTCTAAGGTTTTGGGACCTCACCGTGGCCGTGGAAAGGGTGGCTCGAAGTTCTTTGATGAGGTCGAGAAAGTTCACGGAAAAAGCGGAAAATAAGAGAACTGAAATGAGGGGCCGTTTTGCTCCGTCTCCCAGCGGGCGTATGCACTTGGGAAACATTTATTCAGCCTTGCTCTCCTATCTTTCTGCTAAAAAAAATGGCGGTGAGTGGATTCTCCGTATAGAGGACCTTGACCGCCAGCGATGTAAAAAAGAATATTCCATACAGCTTATTGATGATTTGCTCTGGCTCGGCCTTAAATGGGACAATTTTTCCCTTGTGGAAGGCGGCCTTTCTAGTGAATTTTTTCAGTCTAATCGTGATTCTTTCTATATAAATGCGTTTGATTCTCTTTGCCGGCAGGGTCTTGTCTACGACTGTTTTTGTAAGCGTGCGGATTTGCTTGCTTCTTCGGCTCCCCATGCGAGTGACGGACGGGCGGTTTATTCAGGAAAATGCCGCAATCTTTCCGAAAATGAAAAATCCATTCTATACAAAACGCGCTCTCCTGCAAAAAGACTGATTGTTGAGGACAGAAACGCCTCTTTCACGGACGGACATTTTGGTTTACAGACTTGCAGCCTCGCTTCCGATTGCGGAGACTTCATCATCCGGCGTGCTGACGGGAATTTCTCGTATCAGCTTGCGGTGGTCGTCGATGATGCGCTCATGGGTGTCGATGAAGTCGTGCGCGGGCGTGATTTGATTTCCTCAACCTTCGAGCAGCTTTATCTTTACGAAAAACTCGATTTTGACCGCGCCCCAACTTTTTATCATCTTCCGCTTTTGGTGAGCGAAGACGGACGCCGTCTTTCCAAGCGCGAAAAAGATTGTGACATGGGATTTTTGCGCGAGAATTATTCTCCAGAAGTTTTGATTGGGAAAATTCTTTTTTTGTGCGGGTGCATCGAAAAAGAAGAGAGCCTTTCGCTTTCCGAGTCGGTGAGCGCCTTCGACTGGCAGAAAGTGAGGAAAGAAGACATATCGATTGAGTCAACTTCAAAAATCAGTGGGTAAAACTCACTTTCTTTCCTCTCCGCATACGAATTACAATGCTTCTTATATAAAAAATAAGGAGTTTCTTATGAACAGATTTAAGAATTTATTTCTTCTGGGGTATGCTTTATTTGTAATCGGAATGCTGGCAGTATCTTTGACCTTTCTTGCGTGCAGTGATTCAGGCGATGATACTTCTTCTGGCAACGGCGGCAATGGTAGTGGCGGTTCGAACTCTGCTTTGGCTGTTTTTACCTGCAACAGTGGTTATGATAACCGAACACTGACCTTTTATAATGACTCTACTTTCAAAGCAATTGTAGATGACGAATCTGAAACTCACGCAGTTGGAACATATACACTTGATTCCGGCGACTGGGAAAACGGTACAATCTCAATGACTGCAACTTCTGGCTCAAAAGCCGATACATTTACTGGTACTAGAACAATTTCTGAAAAGAAAATTATTTTCAGCAGCAAAACATATACCCTTACCGGCGGAAGTCTCAAAACTCCGTCAGAAGCTAGCGAGTCTGGCACAAAGCAAGATGACGAAAGCGGTGCAAATGATTCTGGCAACGGTAACGACGGTAACAACAATAATGGTAATGGCGGAGCGGCAACAAACACAGGAACCGCAACCTTTACATCAAGTGAATTTTACGGCGGAACCATCAAGATTGAGTACAAAGCTGACGGCACATATTTGATGACATGGGCATTAGGTTCTATCACCACAAACAAAGGAAAAGGAACTTACACACTCACTGAAACCTTTGAGAACGGCACAATCCACCAGCATCAGACGCATTCGTCGGATACGCTTGATGGAGAATGGGTTGCAGAAGTAGAAGATAATAACCTCTTGGTTACAAACGGCTCGTTCACTGTTCAGCTGGAAGAAAATGGCGTTTTGAAAGATGTGACTTTCACTAAAACAACTTCATCTTCAACCGGCGGAAGTTCAGACGCAGGAGCTGGAAATAATAACGGAAATGGCGGCGCTTCCTCAGACACTGAATATAACAATTCTGCTGTTTCAAGCGGCAAGGCTGCATTTAAGGGAACAGTTTTGGGTGAGGAAATCATTGTAAAATTCGACAGCGGTAAATATGAACAGTGGAGAAACGGTCTGCCAGATGGAAAGGGAACATATTCAATGACCGGTGATTTCACTGACGGAACCATGACTCTCGTTGAAAAAGAAGAATATAAGAGTGGAGAGTGGCAGAAAAAAAGTTCTTATGAAACTCGAAATTTTACAATTTCAAACGGAACTCTCAAAAATAATACATACGGAACCTTTGAAGCTATCGATTATGATTATGATGTTTCGCGGGATCGTCTGGGAGGTTCTGCTTCGGACGAAAATACCGCAGCACAATTCGCAGCTATCTTGTACGACAGTTATAACTCAGCCATATTGACCTTCCATAAAGATGGTACTTACGAATGGGTGATCTATCACAAGAACAAAAAGTTGGGAATTGATGTAAAAGAAACTGGTACTTACAGTTTAACTGATGGAGACTTTACAAATGGAACTGTGACCCTCAAAATTCACGAAGTTTACTCTAACGAAAAAGAAAAAATGGTTAGTATCACAGATGAAAATGAACACCCTCGATGTATAAGTCGAAACTACACATCTCATTCATATATTTCTTATATTGATGAGTTTACAACAGAATGGAAGATAGAAAATGGAAAAGTGACTTTTGATTACTATAATACAACTACAATGATAAAGCAGTAAGCTAACCATTCCGTCCGTCTGAGAAATCGGGCGGACTTTTTTTACAATAGAACAATCAAAAATCCTATGGTATAGTATGGAAAAGCAAAATCTTATTATGAAAAACGAAGACTCAAGCAATGTTCGGCACCGTTATTTTCACCTCATCCTCTCCATCCTGATTTTCAGCATTCTCGATTTCTGTGCAACGACATTCTTTCAGGACATCCTTCACACGCCGCTTTTTTTCGACACGATTTTCATGATTGCCGCTCTTTTTGCTTTCGGTTCTGTTGCGGCCCTTTTTGAATATGTCATTTTTATCTCTCTGGTGTGCGTGAAGCTAATTTTTCTTTATGGGAAAACTGACCATGTTTATCTTTACACGCTTTCAGCCCTCACCATCATTCTTGTGACTCATCTTTTTGTCCGGCGCAAGGAAAAACTTCATCAGGGCGTGAACCTAACTTTCCTCTATATTCTGACTGCTTCCATTCTTGCGGGGCTTGCCTGTTCCGTGGTTTCGGGCTTCATCGGGTACTTTACATACAACTTGAATCAAAAAGACTGGACCTTCGACCAGATTATCTATGCCTTCAACGGAGAACAGTTTGACTTTCTTGCTTCTTCGATTCTGGGAAGAATTCCTGTAATCATTTTGGACAGAATCATCACAACTTTCGCGGGCTTCGGTGTGTATAAGTTATATGAGCGTATAATGTCGCACAGGCTTTCACGGAGGATGAATTAATTTCTCGAATAGGACTTTATGAAACGACTTACCCTGCCAGCCCTTGCAATAATAGCTTCTCTTCTCTTATTTTCATGCCACAGAAGCGAAACTGACTCTGAAACTTATTTTGCCGCTCGGCAGGAAACTGAGGCGGCCTCTCACAACGAACATAAATCTGCTCCTTCAAAAGATGAAATAATTTCGGAACTCAAAAAGAAAAACCGGGAGCTTGAAGAGACTCACCAGCAATTTTTCACCTATTTTCTTTGGCTTACTGCAACGATTCTTACAGGTTCTGTGATTCTTGTATTTTTGAATGCGCGTGAAAACAAGCGAAAAGACAAAATCATCTACAGTTCCGAGCAGTTTTTGCAGCATTCGATTCGGGTTCAGGAAGCCGAACGCAAGAGAATCAGCCTTGAACTGCATGATTCTGTCGCGCAGAGCCTTCGATATGTTTCCCTCCTGGCTGAAAATCTTTCTGACAGGGAAATTGCGGCAAAAATCATCGCGACACAGAATGAGAACATCGAGAACATCAGAAAACTCTGCTACAACCTT
>OCVV011358745.1_pt1 | contig 19345 bp, 18 predicted proteins | sample 1539721 | NCBI WGS metagenome assembly OCVV01 (sample SAMN02144230, study PRJEB22623) | gut metagenome | biome: sheep rumen | host: Ovis aries | place: New Zealand
ACACAGAAGTTAAGCCCTTCAGCGTCGATGGTACTTGGCTGGAGACGGCCCGGGAGAGTAGATCGTCGCCGGATTCCAATAACACTCGTCGAATGGCGAGTGTTTTTTCATATCTATATGTTACTATATAAAGAAGTAAGGCAAGATAAAAGGCCACTTTAGTTGTGGCCTGAAAAGAAGTTGCGGTTGCTAAATCTTTCGGTGTGCTATTTATACGATTGTCGGTTATATGCCTTTAAGGCATGGTGCATACCACCGGCTTAGCCGATGGTTATGATATGTACTACGTAATGAAAGCCTACCGGCTTCCAACCAGAGCCTGCTGGTCTTTTGTTCGGCGTAAATTGTATACTATGCTGTTTCCCAGGACCTCACATCCTATGCGTATGCCTGTGCTTTCATTTCTTGTCTCTCACACCTGCTGCAGTATCCAGCGCTTCAAGAATTCATTGGTGGAGAAATGAAACAACATATTACAGGATTGACATTGAACCATCACGATAGAACATGAAGTCCATAAAAATATCGTTCATACCACCCAATTTCTTAAACAGTTGATAAGCATTGATGATTTCTAGTTTGGATTGATTTGGAAGAGTAAATATAAGCGTGTTTTTTTTGCCTTCTAAGATAAAGTTGATTGATTTTTTTGTTTTGATCATCTCTTCTAAACATTTCATATTATTTGGACCTATCAAAAGTAAATACTCCGATGAATATTCACCTAATTGTGTTTTGGTTGAAGATGTGCTTTGTATAGAAGATAAGCGATATACTGTTCCATCAATGGAAAATTGTATGGATTTACATGCACCTAATTCTTTTACTCCACGATAATAAAAATAAATACCAAATTGTGGAAGACGAGAACTTTTTGTTGTGTTTTGCACTTGAAACATTGGTACAAACCATGAGTAAGTAAACGGCTCCCTTTTTCTTGTAAGTTCATGTTCAAACATATAAGGATTCATCAAGAGATATTGAGAATCTTTATCTGAAATAGCCCAGCCTTGATATCCTTTTGCTTGTTTTAATAACTCCAGATCTATAATAACGGGTGCGTAAAATTTCATGCCAAGAGAAATATGATCTTTATTCCGAATATATCCGAATGAAACGGAAGTATATGAAGAAACCACAATGTAATTGGATTTGTCTTTGAAGGTATACACAGAACTATCTGGATCCTTATCCATGAGTTTAAAGGAATTGTAATACTTTATAAGAGCAGTTCCGATTGCTGTTTGGTTAAGGTTCTGATTTGGGTCTGAACTTGGAGTATCTTCCAAGATCATTTCAACCGTATTCAATTTATCATTTTTAAAGTGATAACTAATCAACAAGTTGTTACCAAGGCCTTCAATATCAATTGTGACGGGAATATACTTTTCTCTGTCACCGAGAAGGTTGCGCTTAATCTCTCCATTTGTGATATCAGCGATTTGCTGAGGAGATAATCTCCATGTGTTTAGTTTGGCAAATGGAACAATTGATTCAGCAGCAGTAAATGCTACAGTTGGATTAGTTGCATCAGCAACTGCAGTGAGCATACCAATAATGAACAAAGACAAAATGAGTATAATCAGAACAATCATTTTATTTTTCACGAATTATATACCTCATTTACTTCATACATTTTAATGATTGAGATTTCCCAGTTTCCTATTTGATTATCGCACTGATTTATTAGACTTCGAAATATCGAATATAGCTGTCATATATGTTTAGGATGGAAGAAAATGAGATGTTTTCTTTTTTACTATTTCAGGAAATCTTCCCTAGCCGGGGTGAACACGTCCAGCAGGGTTCCCGCTTCCAGGCAGACCGTTCCGTGTACGGCGTTGCCGGGGACGACGATGGAATCGCCGGGCTTCATTTCCACGCTTTTTCCGGACACGGTATAGCGGAACCGTCCGGCCAGCACGTAGCTCAGCTGGGTGTGGGGGTGGGTGTGGTCCGCGCCGACCGCGCCGGTTTCAAAGGCGACCTCTACGGACATCAGCTGGTCGTTCCACGCCAGGATTCTGCGGGTCGTGCCGCCGCCCAGGTCCTTGACGACGGTATCTTCGTGCGCTTTGAAAAGGCCTTCCATGGTGTTTCCTCCTTCATTTGTCGTACTCATACTTAGTTTTCCTGTCAGGAAATCTTGTCCTTCATTTTAAGCAGCGGGCTCTGCCTGCATTTGTCCGCCCCGAGATGGGAGACGATCATGTTCCAGACTTCGATGTCCGGGGCGTCCGCCTGGCCGTCGGGCAAAAGATAGGCCTTGGCCGGGCTGGCGTAGAGGTAGATGCAGCCCCGCATCCGGAAGGCCTGCGCCGCCTCGGCCCAGGGCACCGTCACCGCCTCTCCGGCTTTCTGATCGCTGACGACGGTGAAATCCCGGCTGCGCAGGGTGACGGTGTATACCGGCCGTCCCTTGCCCAGCTTCCATTTTTCCGCCTGGAGGTTGACCTGGGAGAGGAACATCCCCACGTACACGATCGGCAGGCCCAGGCCCACAGCCAGCAGGACCGCGGCGATCATGCCCGACTGGGGCCTTCGGCTGAACAGGGCGACGAAGGCGAACGCGCAGAGGATCAGCGCGAACAGCGCAGGTTTTACCCAGCGCTTTCTCAGCCGCAGCATATCAAACCGCGCGAAGCGCCGGAAGGTTTTTTCATCCAGCCGGACCGGAACGACAATCGACTGACGGCTTCCCATCCCGTCTCCTCCTTTGCGTTTTCAGACAGTATACAACAATCGGGCGGTTCACGCAATGGGCGGGGGACAGGTTTCTGCCGGCGCGCCGAAAGCCTGAGGGTCTCTGCGTTCCTGCGGCGATGGGTGGTTTTTTGATTTTCTTATAGACTTTTTGGCCAAATTGTGATAATATCCAGAAAAACGGCCCTGCCGTAAAAAATTCAGGAGGAAAGTATTTATGAAGAAACTGATCGGTTTGTTTCTGGCCCTTTCCCTGCTCGTCGGCTGCTCCGCTGCGATGGCGGACACCGTCACCCTGACCTACGCGGAAGTCAACCCCGTGGAAGGCACCATCGTTGGTGAAATGGCCAAGGCCTTCAAGTCCAAGGTGGAAGAGCTCTCCGGCGGCACCGTGCTGATCGACATCCAGGCCAGCGGCGTGCTGGGCTCTGAAGACCAGATCCTGGACAACCTGCTGGGCTACGGCACCGTGACCGACATCAGCCGTATCTCCGCTTTCGCGCTGAGCCAGTATGGCTGCACCAAGGCCACCCTGCTCTCCCTGCCCTATGTGTTTGAAAACCGCGAGCACTTCTGGAATTTCGCCACCAGCGACCTGGCCAAGGAATTCCTCAACGAGCCCCAGGCCATCGGCCTGCCGCTGCGCGGCCTGTGCTACGGCGAAGAAGGCTTCCGTCATTTCTTCTTCAAGAACCCCGTCACCGACATCAACTCCCTCAAGGGCCTGAAGATCCGCGTTTCCTCTGACCCGGTCATGACCGGTCTGGTTTCCGGCCTGGGCGCCTCCGCCACCACCGTTCCCTTCACCGAGCTCTACAGCGCGCTGCAGACCGGCGTGGTGGACGCTGCCGAACAGCCCACCGCTAACTATAAGTCCAACGCCTTCCAGGAAGTGGCTCCCTACTTCATGATGGACGGCCACACCCTGGGCGCCGTGCAGCTGATCATCACCGACACCGCCTGGAACAAGCTGTCCTCCGAACAGCAGGCCTGGGTGCAGGAAGCTGCTGATTACGCTTCTCAGGTTTGCCGTGAGGTCAGCGAAGCCAAGGAAGCGGAGACCCTGGAAGCCCTGAAGGCTGAAGGCGTCACCATCATCGAAGTGCCGGACAAGGCTCCCTGGATCGAAGCGGTCAAGGACGTCGTCACCGCCAACATCAACGGCGAAGACGCTGCCTATCAGCAGATCCTGGGCATGAAGTAATTTTCTGCCAGATATCTTTCCGGGGGATGTGGGAAAACCCCACATCCCTCTTTATTTATGAAGAGAAAGGAGCGCTTGACTTGACGGAAGCGAAAGTACCGCAGATTTTCCGGTCGCTGGAAAAGATTAAGCCTCTTTACGACTGGACCTATAAAATCCTGATGTTCGTGTGCAAGATCCTGCTGATCGGGGACATCCTGATCACCTGCTGGTCTGTGGCCGGACGCTACATCCCCTTTATCACCGACCCGCACTGGAGCGAGGAAGTCGTCCTGACGCTGATGGTCTACATGACGGTGCTGTCCGCCAGCCTGGCCATCCGCCGGGCGGCCCACATCCGGATGACCGCCTTTGACCGCTACCTCCCGGACAAGGTCGTGAAAGCCCTGGACCTACTGGCGGACATTGCCGTGCTGGTCCTGGGCGTTTACCTGGTGGTGTACGGCATCCGTTTCTGCAATTCGCCCTTAAGCATCCGGGGCAAGTATGCTTCGATTCCCGGCCTGAGCAAGTTCTGGCAGTACCTGCCGGTGCCGGTAGCCGGCGTGAGCATGATCATTTTTGAGCTGGAGCAGATCTTCCAGCACCTGGAAGCCTTCTGGCTGCCGGCGAAAAAAACAGCGGAGGAGGGAAATAAGCAATGACGCCAGAAACCTTATCAACCCTCATTCTGCTGGGCTCTTTCCTGATCATGATCCTGCTTCGTTTCCCCATCGCCTACGCGGTGGGCCTGTCCACCCTGTTCTGCATGATGTCCATGGGTCAGCCGCTGCAGACCATCTCCCAGCAGATGGTTAAGGGCGTGTGGTCCTTCTCTTTGATGGCCGTTCCCTTCTTCATAACGATGGGCGTGCTGATGGGGACAGGCGGTATCTCGGACAAGCTGATCGCCCTGGCCAACTCCCTGGTGGGCTGGATGCGCGGCGGCCTGGCGATGGTCAACATCGTGGCCTCCTACTTCTTCGGCGGCATTTCCGGCTCCGCCTCCGCCGATACCGCTTCCCTGGGCTCCATCCTGATCCCCATGATGGTGGACGAGGGCTATGACGCGGACTTTTCGACCGCCGTCACCATCACCTCTTCCTGCGAGGGCCTGCTGGTCCCGCCGAGCCACAACATGGTCATCTACGCGACCACGGCCGGCGGTATCTCGGTCGGCGCCCTGTTCATGGCCGGCTATGTGCCCGGCGCCATCCTGGCGATTTCCCTGATGGTCGGTTCCTATATCATCTCCGTCAAGCGGAACTACCCCAAGGGAGACAAATTCTCGATCAAAAACTTTGTCAAGCAGCTGGGCAAGAGCATCTGGGCCCTGCTGGCCGTGCTGATCGTGGTGGTCGGCGTGGTCGGCGGCGTCTTTACGGCCACGGAATCCGCCGCCATCGCGGTCATCTACTCGCTGTTCGTATCGGTCTTTATCTATAAGGGCCTCAACTGGAAGGGCGTGTGGAAGTCCCTGGAGGGCTGCGTGGAGACCCTGTCCATCGTGCTGATCCTGATCGCCTTCTCCGCGGCCTTCGGCAACTGCCTGACGCTGCTGCACGTGCCCGCCAAGGCGGCCAACCTGATCACTTCGATCTCGTCGAGCCCCGTCGTGATCGCCCTGCTGCTGAACGTGATTCTGCTGGTGCTGGGCATGATCATGGACATGGCGCCGATCATCCTGATCGCTACCCCCATCCTGCTGCCGGTGGCCATGTCGGTCGGCATCAACCCGATTCAGTTCGGCATCATGGTGGTGCTCAACTGCGGTATCGGCCTGCTGACGCCGCCGGTCGGCGCGGTGCTGTTCATCGGCTCCGCCGTGGCCAAGCGCCCGATGGAAAAGGTCGTCAAAGCGACCCTGCCCTTCTATCTGTGCATGCTGGTCGCCCTGCTGCTGATCACCTTTATCCCGCAGATCAGCCTGTGGCTGCCCCAGATCACCGGCTACAACATTGGGTAAGTTTTTTCCAAACAAATTTTCCGCGGCGCTGCCATCCGGGCCCAGCCCTGCGTATCAACCAATGAACGCAGCGCAAGGGCTGCGAATTCACGGCAGAATCGCCGGACTGAAAAAAGGAAGTTATCAGTATGGAAAATATGCGGAAAGATCAGATGGATGAAATCACGCTGGACAACCTGGAAAAAGCCGGCGGCGGTGTGATCGTGGCAGAGGGAGACGGCAGATACTGGGTCGTCCGCCAGGACGGTTCCGTTTACGCTCCGGCCCCGAGCCTGGAAAAGGCGCAGGAGTTCGCGAAAACCCTCAGCGTCAGCACCGAAGTCCTGACCAAGGAAGAGTACAAGAAACGCTTTGGCAGAGAGCTTGTCTGGTAACAAAATGAATCATCCCGCGAAAGCCCTGGGCTTCCGCGGGATATTTTCATTTTTTGGAAACTGCGTTTTGGAAAGGAATTTACGGGACGGAAAAGCCGCTCTGAATCAAGGAGAACAGTGTTTTCTGTTCTTTGATGAAAAATTGTTTGATCTCTTCCCAGTCTGCGGGAACAAAGAGCCTGGGCAGCGTTTCAGATTCTGGGCTTTCAAAATAGTTTAAAGCCATCACCATATAGGTCATATCGAAATCCTGCCCGAATTTATGACGGACGGCGGAAATCAGCCGTTCTGATTGATAACCGGGTACAGTATGATAGATCTGATAGAGATCGTAAAAATCCTTCCTGGAGCCCCGGCTGCCGATAGCGGCCAGCTTCATGGCCGCAATATCATCCACACTGGCCATTTTCAGGCTGGTTAATGGAGAGACACCGGTGACTGGAGAACTGACCAGCGGGTAAGGGTAACGGAAGAAACTGACCTGTACCTGCTGAATCAGCAAGTCGCATGTGTCCCGGTCCGAATATACCAGCTTCGTGTCCGTTATCAGCTGTTTGAGATCCGCGGAAAGAGCATCCGGTGAAAACCTGCTGTCTGTAAAAAAATCAAAATCAAACGAAATCCGAAGGCCGAGCTGCAAAGAAAGAGCAGTTCCGCCCGCGAGATAAAAAGGAGAAAGCAGGGAGGAATCAGTCAGCGTTTTCAATAGGTCGATTCGCTGAGGATCAAGCGTTTCTAAATGCATGGGCTACCTCCAAGCGGGAGCTTTGAGCAGGGCGTCCGCCGGGATGTTGTATTGCGAGGCCATGAAGTTGCGCACGACGGGCCGCATGTCCTTACGCTGAATGACGGCCTGAATGATTTCATCTTTGGTAAAGAGATATTGTACCCACAGATAGCCGGGCATGCCGCCCATGTCCAGGAGCCTTGCGATGATATAGGCGCTGTTCTTTTTCATATCCAGCTGGTCAGGATCCGTATCCCAAAACAACGGACGCATGTCAGCCAGCATCTTCTGAAACGCCTGTGCATGATTCTGAGGGGCTGATTCGGCCATTTTGACATCCTCTCCGAGGTTTTCTGTTTTCCCGTCCTTCAACATTATAACAGGGGGTGGAGGCTTTTTCAATCAGTTGAAGGCTACGGTTTCCATGGTTTTCAGGTAGATGGCGGCGGCGGAGGCGAGGGTCTGGTCGCGGTCGGCTTCCTGGCCGGGGGATTGCAGGAGCTTCCATTCGTTCCGGGTTTCCTCGATCAGCGTCAGGTCATAGCCTTCCTTCAGGCCCGGCAGCATCGGGACGCCGTGCTGCTGGGTGCCCATCAGCTCGCCGGGGCCGCGCTGCTTTAAGTCCTCCCGCGCAATCTCGAAGCCGTCGTTCGTCCGGCACAGGGCGTCCAGGCGGTCGTTTTTTTCGCCCATGAGGAAGCACCAGCTCTTTGCGGCCCCGCGTCCGACCCGGCCGCGCAGCTGGTGGAGCTGGGAGAGGCCGAAGCGGTCCGCGCTTTCGATCACCATGACGGTGGCGGAGGGGACGTTGACGCCCACCTCGATGACCGTAGTAGAGACCAGGACGTCCAGCTTCCCGGCCGAAAAGGCGGAAATGACGGCCTCCTTTTCCTCCTGGGGCTGGCTGCCCCAGGTCAGGCCCAGGCGCAGGGAGGAAAGGGGCCCCCGGCAGAGCTCCGCGTATACCTCCTGGGCGCTGGGAATGTCGAGGGAGTCGCTTTCCTCCACCAAGGGGCACACGATGTAGGTCTGGTGCCTGTCGGCTGCCTCCCGGATGATGAAGTCATAGAGGCCGGGCCGCTTTTCCTCCGGCACCACGCGGGTGAGTACGGGCGTGCGGCCCGGGGGCATCTCGTCCACCACGGACAGGTCCAGGTCCCCGTACAGGACCAGCGCGAGGGAGCGGGGGATGGGCGTGGCGGACATGACGAGGGTGTGGGGCTCGAGGTCCGCCTTGAGGGCGAGGGTCCGGCGCTGGCGGACACCGAAGCGGTGCTGCTCGTCCGTGACGATGAGGCCGAGGTTCGGATACTCGACCCCTTCGCTGAGCAGGGCGTGGGTGCCGATGACGGCGTCGCAGGCCCCGGACCGGATCTGCTCCAGGGCTTCCTTTTTCGCCGCGGCCTTCATATGGCCGGTCAGCAGGCAGCAGGAAAGCCCCAGGGGCTCCAGGGTCTTTTTCGCGCTCTCATAGTGCTGGCGGGCGAGGATTTCCGTCGGGGCCATCAGGGCGCTCTGGAAGCCGGACAGGTGGGCCAGATACATGGCCCCAAAGGCAATGGCTGTCTTGCCGCAGCCCACGTCCCCCTGGACCAGGCGGGACATGGGGGAGGACTTGCGCAGATCTTCCGCGATTTCGGCAAACACCCGCCGCTGCGCGCCGGTGGGCGGGAAGGGCAGGGAGGCCCAGAAGCGGTCCGGCCCGTCCGCAGGGAAGGAAAAGGCAACGCCGGACCGTTTTTCCCCCCGCACCCGGTCCATGGCGGCCTGGTAGAGCAGCAGGTCTTCAAAGTCAAAGCGTCGGCGGGCCTGGGCGAGGGTATCCGCGTTTTCCGGCCGGTGGGCCGTCCGCACCGCCTCCGCCCGCCCCATCAGATTGTGCCGGGAAAGGACAGAGGCAGGCAGGGTTTCATGGAGCACCCGGTCGATCTGCCCGAGGGCTTCCCGGACAAAGCCGGCGTAGGTTTTCTGCGGGATGCCGGGAACCGGCCGGTACTGGGCCAGCAGGGCCCTCTCCTTTTCCAGGGAGGGGGAGATCAGCACCTTCCGCCCCTTGAAGGCGCCCACCCGTCCGTACAGGAGCAGGGGGGTGTCGGGCCGGACGAGGTCCTTCATCCAGGGCTGGTTGAACCAGCGCAGGGAGATGGAGCCGCTGTCGTCTGAAAGGACGGCGGTGACCATCGTTTTTCCGTTGAAGCGGGCCAGCTTCGGCGTCTCTTTGACAAAGCCCTCCACGCAGGCGGCCTGGCCGGGGCGCAGGGAGGCGATTTCCTGGGGATGGGCGGTATCCTTGTAGGAGGCGGGCAGGCGCTCCAGCAGGTCTCGGACGGAGCGGATCCCTGCGTCATTCAGGGCTTTTTGCCTGGTGGGGCCGAGGCCTTTGATTTCCGAAAGCTGCACTGCTGCGTCCCCCTCCCGCGGTGTTTTTCTGCGTTTACTTCATTATAAAGGCTCGGCGGGGAAAACGCAAGCCGGCTGCCTCTTGATTGACAAGCGGGGGCGGTTTTCATATAATGGTGCAAGCAAAAGCAGGCGAAAGCCCGCCGGTCTTGTGGGAGGAAGGGAAGCATGAAAAAAGCGGTGAAAATCGTCGGGATCGAGGCCGGGGTCGTCTTGTTATTGGCGGTGCTGCTGATATTGACGCTGACGGTGACCGAGTACCGCCCGGCGGACCGGGAAGCCCTCCAGATCGACCAGGGAACGGAGACAAAGACCCTCGCGCCCGGAGCGGAGCTGAACGTGGTGAGCTGGAACGTCGGCTACGGCGCCCTGGGCGACAACGCGGACTTTTTCATGGACGGCGGCAAAATGGTGCAGAGCGCCGATCAGAACCGGGTGACGGAGAACCTGCTGGGCATCCGGAGCACGCTGACGGAGCTTCAGCCGGACCTGTGCTTCTTGCAGGAGGTGGACATCAATTCGGACCGTTCCTGGCATACGGACGAGCGGTCCGTGCTGGCGGCGGCCCTGCCGGGGGCGTCTTCGGTGTTCGCGCCCAACTACCGGGTGCTCTATGTCCCCTATCCCGTGCCGCCCATCGGCCACGTGGACGCTGGCCTGCTGACCCTTTCTTCCCTGCCCCTTTCTTCGGCGGAGCGGATACAGCTGCCCTGCCCGTTCTCCTGGCCGGTGCGCCTGGGCCAGTTAAAGCGCTGCCTGCTGGTGTCCCGCCTTCCCCTGGAGGGGACGGACAAAGAGCTGGTGGCGGTCAACTTCCATCTGGAAGCCTATGACGATGGCAGCGGCAAGGCCGCCCAGACGGAGATGCTGGCGGATTTCCTGACCGCGGAGGTGGAAAAGGGAAACTACGTCATCGCCGGCGGGGATTTTAACCAGGTGATTTCCGGCATGGATCCGGCCTGGCAGCATGCAAGGGCCGGGCTCTGGATGCCAGGCGTGCTGGACGTGAGCGAATTTGGGGACGTCCTTTCGGCCATCATGCCGGACAACGGCCCCACCTGCCGTTCCCTGGACCAGCCCCTGGCCGGGGCCGATTTATCGACCTTCCAGTTTTATCTGATCGACGGGTTCATCGTGTCCAACAACGTGCAGATGAACTTGCTGGAGACGGACGACCGGGGCTTCCTCTGTGCGGACCATAACCCCGTGCGGCTCCAGGTGACGCTGATGCCTTAAGGCAGAGTGAAGAGTGGAGAGTGGAGAGTGGAGAGGAAACGGATGCTGAGCCGCGGCGCATTCATGAAGCGTGGTGCGCTTTTGTTTCTGCTGCTTTTCGTACTGGCGGCGGGGACGGCGGCGGCAGAGACGAAGGTGGTCCTGGGCACGGAGGAGCCGGCGGCGGGGAAAAAGGTCGTCCTGGAGATTTCGAGCGACCGGACGGACCGGTTTTCCTATGTCCTGATGCACGGCAGCCGGACGCTGGGTTCCGCGGACGACGTGGAGGAAGCCCGCCTGGGCTTTGTGCCACAGGAGGCCGGGGACTATCTGCTGCGGGTGATCCCGACCGGGTTCGAGGATGAGACGGCGTTTTTTTCCTTTACCGTGGGGCCTTCCCGGGAAGAGGAGGACGGCTTCGTCCTCTACGGCCAGAAGGACGGCCAGTGGACGACCGTGGCGTATGGAAACAGCAGCCTGGAGTATTCCGGCTGCGCCATCTTCGCGCTGAACCACGCCCTGCAGCGCCTGGGCTATTCGGGGGAGGAGATTTTTCCGGCGGAGCTGGCGAGGCGCTACAAGGGTTTCTTAGGCATCAACGGCACCCGCAACGGGGCACTGATCTCGCGGGCTGCCAGAGACTTTGGCTTCGTGACCAAAAACACCCTGTACACCACCCGGGGGGCGATTGAAAGAAAGCTCCGGGAAGGGGCGGTCTTTTCCTTCGGGATTGTGGACCAGCACATCGCCCTGATCGACGGACTGAGCGCGGACGGGACCATGTGCCACGTTGTGGACTCCGCCCCCTCCGCCACCTTCCGCTATCTGGACGGCGTTTCTCCCAGCGTCCTGGACCCGGAAACCGGAGCCTATCTGCCGGCGGAAAAGCCGACGGACCTGCCCGGTGTCTGCTACTGCCTGCAGACCCACGATTACGACGGGGCGGAATACTGGCTGCCGCTGGCGTACGCGGCCAGGCGGGGACTTCGGCTGATTCAACCCAAAGGGGAATAAAGAAAAATGTGCTGCCGATTTCACATGGAGGAGACGGACCCGGCCACCGAAGAGGCGATTGAGGAAGCGCAGGGCAGGCTGGAGCGCCTGGGCGTCCGGGAGCAGGTGCAGACGGGGGATGTCTTTCCGGGCCAATGGGCCCCGGTCCTGTCCCGCAGCGCCGTCGGCCCGGCGAAATATTTCCCCATGCGGTGGGGATATTCGGGCAGGCGGCTGCTGATCAACGCCCGCAGCGAGACGGCGGACCAATTGCCGACCTTCGCCGATTCCTTCCGAAACCGAAGGTGTCTGATCCCCCTGTCGTGGTATTACGAGTGGGGGGAGACGGAGGCGGGGAAGGAGCTCTTCGCGATCCGCCCGGCGGAGGAAGGGCGCTTTTTTCTGGCGGGGCTGTATCGCTTTGAGCCGGGGGAAAAGCTGCCCCGCTTCACCGTCCTGACCCGGGAAGCCGCGCCGGAGATCGCCGCCATCCATCCGAGGATGCCGGTGCTCCTGCCCGGAAGCCTCCGGGGAGACTGGCTGAGCGCCAAGGAGGATGCCCGGGCGCTGCTGGCCCGGGCGATGCTCGGAACCATGACGGCCCGGAAAGCCGAAAAAAACGGAAAAGACGGAAAAAACGCGGCAGTCCTCCAAAGTCTTCTGCTGCCGTCGGAGAAAGGAAGCCTATGACCGGGACGCTGATCAACACAGGGGCCATCCTCTTAGGCGGCGTGTGCGGCCACCTGTTCGGCAGGCTGCTCAAAAGCCGCCACCAGGAAACCCTGACCATGGCCTGCGGGGCGGGCACGCTGTTTATCGGCATGGCCGGGGCGCTGAACTATATGCTGCACCATGATCTGTTCCCGGACGGCGGGTCCATGCTGGTGGTCGTCTGCCTGGCTCTGGGCGGCCTGGTGGGGGAGAGCATCGACATCGAGCGGGGGCTGGAGCGCTTCGGCGAATGGCTGAAGGTCAAAACCGGGAACGCCAAAGACCAGGGCTTCGTGAACGGCTTCCTGACCGCCTCCCTCACCGTCTGCATCGGGGCGATGGCCATCGTCGGGGCGATTCAGGACGGCCTGACCGGCGGCTGGTCCACCCTCGGCGCCAAGGCCGTGCTGGACCTGATCATCGTGATGGTCATGACCTGCTCTTTAGGCAAGGGCTGCATGTTTTCCGCTCTGCCGGTCTTCCTCTGGGAGGGAGGCTTGACGCTGCTGGCCTCGGCCCTCAGACCGCTGATGACGGACGCCGCGATGGGCTATCTGTCCCTGGTGGGCAACGTGCTGATTTTCTGCGTGGGCATCAACCTGGTCTGGGGGAAAAAGATCCGGGTGGCCAACCTTTTGCCCGCGGTGGTCTTCGCGGTGATCGCGTCATTTTTGCCTATCACGTTTTAACTGGAGAAAAAATACTACAACGAATCAATAAGGAGTTGTTGCTTCCATGATTCACGCCATTTTGACGATCGACGACATCCCTTCCGCCAACACGCCGGCGATCGTGGATTACTTGAACGAAAAAGGAATCCAGGCGGTGATGTTCATGGAGGGAAGGCGGCTTCCCCTCTTTCCAGAGGAGGCCGTCTACGCCCTGCGCCACGGGATGATCGTGGGCAACCACAGCGAGAATCATCCCTCCTTTGACCGGCTGACCCTGGAGGAGGCGATCCTGGAGATCGAGACCTGCGATCAGCGCCTCGACCGCCTGTATGAAAGCGCCGGGGTGGAGCGCAGGTATAAGCCCTTCCGCTTTCCCTACGGGAACAAGGGCGGCGAAAACAAGGCGGCGCTCCAGCGCTATCTGGCAGAACACGGCTTTCACAAGCTGGACGACCGGCAGATCCCCTATCCCTGGTGGAAGGAAAGCGGCCTGGACCGGGACATCGACACCTACTGGACCTTTGATTTTATGGAATACAGGATCCGGCGGGACAGCGATTTTACCCTGGAGGACGTCTTCAAACGCATCGAAGATCCCCATCCGGGGGCCGGGGCGGCCCTGCTCAAGGACCCGGGCCGGCACATCCTGCTTTTGCATGCCCACGACGAAACGGAGGAGCTGGCCCCAAGGTATTATCAGCTGTTCATCGACCGGCTGCTTCATGGCGGCGTGGTGTTCGACCGGCCGGAGTTCCTCCCGGCCAAATAACCTGCCGGAGGAGCCGAATAAAGGCTTTATGGTCATTTTATACAAAATGGACGGGAAAAAGCCATGAATCTTTGTGCGCTTTTTCCCTATATTTTTTGGTTGATTTCGGGTATAATACAGACAGTCAAAATCTTTGGAGCCGGGCGCAGCCCGGCCGGACCACAAAAAAGGAGGAGTTTCCCATGGCAAAAGTATCTCTTCAGCATATCAGCAAGATCTATCCCGGCGGCGTAAAGGCTGTTGACGACTTCAACCTCGAAATCGCCGATAAGGAATTTATCGTTCTGGTCGGTCCCTCCGGCTGCGGTAAGTCTACCACCCTGCGCATGGTCGCCGGTCTGGAAGAAATCTCCGAAGGCGAACTGTACATCGGTGACAAGCTGGTCAACGACGTCGCGCCGAAGGACCGCGACATCGCCATGGTGTTCCAGAACTACGCTCTGTATCCGCACATGACCGTGTTTGACAACATGGCGTTCGGTCTGAAGCTGCGCAAGACCCCCAAGGATGAAATCAAGAAGCGCGTGGAAGAAGCCGCCCGCATCTTGGACATCGAGCACCTGCTCAACCGTAAGCCGAAGGCTCTGTCCGGCGGTCAGCGTCAGCGCGTCGCCCTGGGCCGTGCTATCGTCCGTGAGCCGAAGGTCTTCCTGATGGACGAACCTCTGTCCAACTTGGACGCCAAGCTGCGCGTCGCCATGCGTACTGAGATCACCAAGCTGCACAACCGTCTGCAGACCACCTTCATCTACGTTACCCATGACCAGACCGAGGCCATGACCATGGGCTCCCGTATCGTCATCATGAAGGACGGCGTCGTCCAGCAGACAGATACCCCGCAGAACAACTACGACTATCCCGCCAACAAGTTCGTGGCCGGCTTCATCGGCAGCCCGCAGATGAACTTCTTCGACGTCACCTTCGACGCCAAGGGCGACGATGTCTGGGCCGTGTTCGGCGAGAACCGCGTCCGCGTTCCCAAGGAAATCCTGGCCCGCTTTAAGGACAAGAGCTTCCTGCAGAAGGAAGTCACCATGGGCATCCGTCCTGAAGACATCGACGACAACCCCGAGTTCGTCGCCGCTCATCCCGACAGCACCATCAAGGTTCACGTGGAAGTCACCGAATTGATGGGCGCCGAGACCTACCTGTACTTCTCCACCTCCGGCAAGGAGAACAAGGAAGACAACGTCATCGCCCGTGTTGATCCGCGTACCGTGACCCGCACCGGGGACGACACCAAGGTCGCGCTGGACACCAGCCGCCTCCACTTCTTCGAGAAGGACACCAAGAACGAAGAAACCATCCTGAACAGGAAGTAATTCTTCCCATGTTCCTATCGCAGCCGCTCCGAAAGGGGCGGCTGTTTTAAAAAACAGGTATAAAATTTTTCCCTTGCTTCAAACAGCACTTGTCTGAAAGACGGGCCCGTGCTATCATGGGCCTGTTTTCATGATGAAAGTGCGAGCAAGGAGGTTCATGCCATGCGCGACATGACGGCAGGAAAGCCGATCGGGCATCTTTGGCGGTTTGCCTTGCCGGTGCTGCTGGGGAACTGGCTGCAGCTGATGTATAACGCGGTGGATTCCGTCATCGCCGGGCGCTTTATCGGCAAGGAAGCCCTGTCCGCCGAAGGGATCGCCGCGCCGGTGATGAACCTGGTCATCCTGGGCATTTCCGGCGTGTGCATCGGGGCGGGCGTGCTGATGGGGGAGGCCTTCGGCGCGCACGACCTGAAGCGGGTCCGAAAGACGCTGGGCGGCATGCTGCGCTTTGGGCTGATTTTCAGCCTCATCGTGACTGCCCTGGGCATTCTGCTGACGCCGGTTCTCTTGACCGCCCTGTCCGTCCCAAAGGATATTCTGGAAATTACGGGAATCTATCTGCGCATCACCTTCCTGGGCGCTCCGTTCACCTTTTTGTACAACGCCCTGGCGGCGGGCCTCAAGGCCGTGGGGGATTCCAAGACGCCCCTCAAATTCCTGGCCTTTTCCGCCATCCTGAACGCGGCGCTGGACCTGTTTTTCTTAGGGGTCCTGCACTTTGGGATCGTCTGCAGCGCGGTGACGACGGTGGTCGCGGAGGCAGCCTCCGCCTTCCTGGCCGTGTTCTACATGGTCCGGAAAACCCGGGACATCCTGCCGGGGAGGGAGGACGTCCGGCGGGACCTGCCGCTGCTCCGGCGCATCCTTTCCTATGGGGGGCCGACGGCCCTGCAGCAGATGCTCCAGCCCATCGGCAAGGTGCTCATCCAGGGCCAGGTCAACGCCCTGGGGGTCGACACCATCGCCGCGTACAACGCCGTCACCAAAGCGGACGACTTTGCGTGCATCCCGGCCCAGGGAATTTCCTCCGCCGTGTCCACCTTCATGGCGCAGAACCGCGGGGCGGGGAAGAAGGAACGCCTCCTGCCCGGCTTTTTTGCGGGGCTTCGGCTGGAGCTGTGCTACGCGGTCTTCATCTGGGCGGTGACGTATTTCCTCCGGGAGCCCTTCGTGAACCTCTTTATCCGGGAAGGGGATGCGCCGCAGATCGTGCGGATCGGGGCGGATTATCTGCAGCTGATGGCGTTCTTCTACGTCTACCCGGCCCTCACCAACTGTATGCAGGGCTTCTTCAGGGGCATGGGGCGGATGGGCGTCACCATCGTGCTGACGGGCATCCAGATTACGCTTCGAACCGTTTTCACCTACCTGCTGGCCCCGGCCATGGGCATCCGGGGCATCGCCGTGGCCTGCGCCGCCGGCTGGACGGCCATGCTGATCGCTGCCTTCATCCTGTACCGGCGGACGGTGCGGGAGACGGGACTGTCCAAGACTGCCGCCTGATCATTTCATGTGTTTGAAAGGAGAAACCTCGTGAATTTTGTGAAAGAAATCAAAGGGATGCTGCGGGATAAGAATGGGAAGAAGCTGGCCCTCCTGTCTTTCGGGGTCTTTGTGCTGATCGCGGCCATTGTGTTTTTCGCCGCCTTTAAGCTTTGCGAGAACATCTACATCAAACAGATGAATGATTACCTGGGGGAGATCCCGGGGATGATCGAAAGCAGCAGGAAGGAGCTGGACCTGCGCGGCCGCATTTACGATGACGACGTGCTGACGAGGGCGGAGCTCGGCCTCAAGATCTACCGGGAAGGCGGGAGGCTTTCGGACCAGGAGAAGCTGGAGCGGGTCCGCGGCGCGGTGTCCGCCGACAGCGTCTCCTTGGTGGACGGGCAGCGCCAGGTGCTTTTCACCACCGGGGCGGTGAGCCCGGAGGAGCATTTCCGCTCCTGCCTTCAGACCCTGGAGGAAAGAAAGCCCAAATTGGAGCTTTATCCCGCCGCCGAGGCAGCCGGGGAGGAGACGTGGAAGAACGACGGAAGGGGCTTCGTGATCCTTCCGGTCCCGGACAGCGGGGAGCAGAGCCTGGTCTTTGAATTTACCTGCGACACGATGCTGGAGATGTACAACGCCCTGAACGACTGGTCGGTCATGCTGGGACAGCTGTTTTCCAGCGGGGACATCGCGGCGTACGCCAAATCCGGTGACAGTCTGACGGGCTATCCGATGGACGACCTCACGCCGGAGGAGGTCTCCCTGCTGGAGGAGGACCTGGAAAAGGTCTTCCAAAGCAGCGACAGCTTCCGCAGCACGGAAAACGGCGGGCTGGTCCGGATCGTTACGCTGCTGGTCCGCCGCTATCTGGCGGCGCTGGCGCACGACCCGAAGGGAGATACGGACCTCCTTCTGACCGTGCCGCTGAGGAACGTGATCAGAAACGCTATTTTCATCGCCGCGTCCATTGCGGCCATCATCGCCCTGGGAATGGTGCTGCTCCAGGTCTATGTCTTCCGCCGCCTTCAGAAGGAAAAGGAAGGAAAAGGCAAAGCGGCGTTTTCCCTCAGGCAGGTCTGCCGGACGACGTGGCCGGGCCTTTTCGTGGTGCTGGCCGTGACCCTCGTTTTCTCTTCCATGCTGCTGCTGCTGGAGGCCCGGTCGAACGCCGCCTTCTTCGCGGTGAACAACCGGGAGAGCCTCGAAAACGAGATCGAATGGCGCAAGAGCCAGGAGGAAACGATCCGCGGGGCCTTTAAGGACTTTTACCGGACCCGTACCCAGACCCTGGCGGCCTATCTGACGGACCACCCGGACGAGCAGACCCGCGCGGGGCTGGAGGAGCTCAGCCGCATCGCCGGGAGCCAGTACCTGATGCGCTTTGACCGGGACGGGCGGGAGGTCGTCTCCAGCAACAGCTATACGGGCTTTACCGTGGGCGAAAACCTGAGCGAGGGATACCGCGCGGTGCTGATGGGCTATCCCAATGCCGTGGTGGGACCGGAGACGGATCCTTATACGGATCAGTCCCAGATCGGCGTGTCGATCCTGATGACGGACAGACAGGGACGGGCGGACGGCTTCCTGCTGGCCGTCTACAGCGCCGGGGACCTAAGTGCGGAGCTCAAACGGATGAGGCCGGAATACACGGTGAACCATTTTGAAACCCAGAAGGGCCACTGCGCCGCCATTATCAACGACAAGGACGGCACCTTCGTCGCCCATACCGACCCCAAGATGATCGGCATAAAGGCGGAGGATGTACTGGAGGCGGTGCAGCCGGGCAGCGGCTTTGAAGGCTTTACCATGTACGGCAGGCAGAACGTATACGTCTCCGCGAGCGCGGCGGACGGGAGAACCCTTTTGTACCTGGTGTCCTCGGCTGGGGACGCCTATGCGCGGAAGGTCGCGGTGGTGATGTTCCTGGCTGTCATGCTGATCCTGGTGCTGCTGTATTATCCGGCCGCCGGCGCGCTGATCGCCGGGACCGTGCGGCAGGCCAGGGAAACGGCCGAGGCTTATGACAATCAGAAGAACCCCCTGCTGGTCTTCCTGGACGGCTACGTCGTTTTTCTGACGCTGTTTGTGATCTTTGCCCTGGTTTCCTCCGCCAACGAATGGTGGACCTCCTTTGATTATGTGTTCTGCGGACAGTGGTCCAAGGGCCTGCATCTGTTCTCCCTGTGGGGGGCCCTGTTCGTCCTGGTGGTCACCCTGTTCTGCCTGTTCGTGATCCGGAACGTGCTGAACCTGCTGGAAAAACGTCTCAACCTCCGGGCCAAGACGATGATCCGGCTGGCGGGCAGCCTCATCACCTATGTCGCCATCATCTTCCTGGCGTTCTGCATCCTGGGCATGTTTGGGGTCAACACCACGGCCCTGATGGCCTCGGCCGGGATCATCTCCATCGCCGTCGGTATGGGCGCCCAGAGCATGGCGGCCGACCTGCTCGCCGGCTTCTTCATGATGCTGGAGGGCTCCGTCCGCGTGGGCGACCATGTAACCATCGGCGGCGTCACCGGCCACGTGACAGACATGGGCATCCGCACCACGGAAATCACCGACGCCGACGGAAACGTGGTGGTATTCAACAACAGCAAAATGACCGGCCTGATCAACCGCAGCCGCAAACATGAACCGCAGGAGGATGAACCCACCCCCGAAAAGGAAGACTAAATCAAAAACTTCATCGAGGAGGTGATCAGGGGGATTCTTCCCCCTGATTACAATCCGCAGCAGCGACATGCGCGGTGCGGGGTTCTGAGCGCCCGGAAAATGTGCCGGTGGCACATTTTCAGCGAAGAACGGGCCGGTAGG
>OCVV012848122.1_pt1 | contig 19345 bp, 15 predicted proteins | sample 1539721 | NCBI WGS metagenome assembly OCVV01 (sample SAMN02144230, study PRJEB22623) | gut metagenome | biome: sheep rumen | host: Ovis aries | place: New Zealand
TGTTCTCCCATCTGTTCAAGGATTTTACCGGTTTTCGGCAGTAGAGTTACGCTTTTCTTACCCATGATGTCAATAAATATATATTGTTTTGCTTGAAATGTCGATAAATATTGACAAATGGGCCGAATTTGAAGAATGAAGGGGATGAAAGTTGCGCGACTCAACCTATAGAAAAAAAGAATAACCTAAAATCACGCAATCCATTGACAGGATGGATTACGTTATCTAATTTACCTACAAGAAACATAGGTTTAATTAAATGATCCGTCTTTGTGTTTGTAATTGTTGTATTCGATGTCGAACGAGCGACTAGTTTTTAAACATTGTTTTTAAGCAAGTCCCCGCTCGTTTTTCCGAGCGGGATTTTTTATTCAAACATTTTCAAAAAGGACTCTTTTTCGGACAAAAAGAGGTTTTTCACCATGATCAGCCAAACAGCTCTCTTGTGCGCTCTCGCTCGCGCCATTCACTCCCACAGCAACAAGCATATGATTTTTGAAGATCATTTTGCTCTAAATTTCATCGGTCTCAAAGATTTTCGATACGCGCGAAACATTGCAAAAAAAATCTTGCCTGAAAGCATAAAGAGCAATACGTCTTCTCTCACAAGGGACCTATTAAATCAATACTTTTCTCCCATCGTTCTCCCCCGCAACCGCTTTGCCGAAGACATTGTCGAAGCCAAACAAAAAAAAAGGAAAAATTCAATACGTTCTCCTAGGCGCAGGCTTAGATTCTTTTTCCCTCAGAAATAAAAGCGTGAATGTCGAAGTCTTTGAACTCGACCTTCACGAAACACAAACTTTTAAAATCGAACGTCTCAAAAAAATTTCCACCCAAAGTCATTCCCAAACTCATTTCGTGGAAATCGACTTCAATAAAGACAGCATTATTGACAAACTCATCAGCGCCGGTTTCGATCCGAACACGCCATCCATCTTTTCCATCCTCGGAGTTTCTTACTACATCTCCATCAACGTCTTTTTCAAGACCGTTTCCCAAGTTGCACAGATTATGCCCCAAGGCAGCGGACTCGTATTCGATTATTACGAAAAAGAAAACCATCCATCAACCGCTTCGACAAAAATCAGTCGTCTTAAACAGATTACATCGGCCTGCGGAGAAGTCATGGTCGATGGTTACGATCCGAGTTTAGTCAGCGTCCTTGCAGCAAAAGCAGGGTTCAACCGATTTCAAGACCTTTCCTCTCGCGATATCGACAAAGCCTTTTTAAAAGGCGATGGCGACATTACCGCTCTCGACGGAGTTCATCTGGTCTACATTGAAAAGAAGGCGTAATTTTCCAAGCAAAAAATTTTCTGTCCGTCACTTTAAGGACCTTCATTCGAGCCGCATTGATTTCGGCTTCGATTCTGCATTGAAACAGCTGTATTATTTGCCTCTATTTTGGAGCGCTTAGGTTTTGAAACTTCTATTATTTTGACTTCTACGCATGCTTTTGTTGGATGGCTCATTGAAGAAGAAAATGGCGAAGTCATTGACCTTATCGAAACGACAATGATCGGAGACGCAAATAAGTAGACAAAATAAAAGTATCCGCCTATATTTAAAGTATGAATAAAGTAAAGTATTTAATCCTTGGCATATCCGCAGCCGTTTTATTTACCGCTTGCGAAAGTAGTAGCAACCCGTCCTCTTCCGAAGAAGAGTTGTCTTCTTCGTCGGAATACGACGCATCCTCTTCATCGAAGATTAACGACAAACTTTCTTCAAGTTCTGCAAAGGATGAAAAGTCTTCATCTTCTGTAGCCAAGACCGAATCCTCGTCTTCGAATGAAAAAACATCCAAATCATCGTCTTCAAGCGCAAAGGCTCCAGAGTCCTCGTCTTCTGCAGACGATTCAAAAGCCTATCGCGCAGCAACGCTTAACGAACTCGAAAAGAATCTAGAGCTTAAACTGTTCGATCAAACAGTTTACCTTTCTACCGGTAGCAAGCAGGGGATGATCGCGCTCCGCATTCCAGACGAACTGTGGGCCGTTACCTACACGGATTTTTCCGATGGCGTCGTATTCTTTACGGAAGAAAATACTGGCATGCAGTACGCAAACACAGATGCCGCGAAAAAAATCATTGATGGGATAGAAAAAGGCCTTAAGATTTCGTTTGTTATCGATACAAACGACGTCGTCAAATATTCGGTGAATGATTCAAAGGAGTATAACGATGCCATCAAGGCAAGCGTCGCGATTCAAGCGAACAAGATTTCCAAGGCAGAAAACCTTAAAGACCAAATTTATGAATGCACCGATGGCGATACGACCCGGATCCTTACCTTCTTCGACAATACATACATCATCGACAACTATGTCGACGAAACGCTTGTCGATTGGTTTGCCGGCCACTACGACATTCAACGCAGCACATTGCTGATGCTTCCGGTCTATTCCAACCTGTCTTCGTATCAGTCCTTATACACTTATTTTGCCGGTACGGATTACATTACCATCGGTGAAAAAAAGCTGAGCTGCGAAGTGGACGCCGTTTCTTACGAATATGAAGACGCTAGCGATTTTGTCGGCAAATGGTTCGCAACCAAAGACGGCATCGAATGGAACTTCGAGCTTAGATCCGATGGAAAATATGAACTTGTCGCATTAGATGGCGACGAGGCCGTTGAAATGAAGAGCGGCGTCTGGGAAATCTACGGTTACCATCTGATGATGCGCAACACCAGTTGTTTGAATTCAGAAACATGCACTCCGAGCATTCATGGACAGGTCCAGACAGGAACCCTCGACCCAGAAACCGGCAAGATCAGCGGATTCTCGTACCTCCATAAAGACCCGGATACGCCGAAGATTCCTACGAGTTTTGAATCCCAGATATTTGAATAGATTTTTTTCGATCTTTCACATATATAAGACAGCCCGGGTTCTCCCCGGGCTCTTTTGTTATAACTCCTAAAATTCTAAATTTACGCGCGTTTTTCAGGAAACTGTATGGCAACAATCGCGAAGAAGACAAATTTAGACATGTTGAACGGTCCTCTTGGAAGTAAGATCCTGAGGTTCGCGATTCCTATTGCCCTTAGCAGCATCTTTCAGCAGATGTTCAATTTGGCGGACATCGCTGTGGTGGGAAGGTTCGCAGGCGACAAGGCGCTAGCAGCCGTCGGCGCAAATACTTTCGTCATCAACTTGCTGATCAATTTATTTGTCGGCATTTCCGTAGGGGCAAATGTTGTTGTCGCAAATTCCATCGGCGAGCACAGCTACCGTTCCGTCACACGTAGCGTCCATACGTCGGTCATGGTTTCGTTCTTTAGCGGAATCATTCTTTCGTTCGTGGGCATCTTTTTTGCAAGGCCCATCCTTTCGCTGATTTCGACCCCGTCCGATATCTTGGACGATGCTGTCCTTTACCTGCAAGTTTACTTTGTGGGAATGCCCTTTGCCATGATCTACAACTTTATTGCGGCCATTTTACGCGGCAAAGGCGATACCAAGCGCCCTCTTTATGTGCTGATGTTTGCAGGCGCCTTCAACGTCGCATTGAACCTGATTTTGGTGGCAGGTTTTGGCATGGGCGTTTCAGGAGTTGCCATCGCAACCGTTTTTGCCAACGTCATCAGCAGCGTTACTTTGTTCTATTTTCTGATGCACGAAGAAGGGCCGTTCAAGCTGCAATTCTGGAAGCTCCGGGTGACGCCACTTTTCTTTGGACGCATTATGCGCGTGGGCCTTCCGTCGGGGCTTCGCGGAGTCGTGTTTTCGTTTAGCAATGTCTGTTTGCAGTCGGCCATCAATAGCCTTGGATCCTTGACCGTTGCGGCTTCGGCTGCGGCCCTGAACTACGAATTCGTGGTCTACTACTGGCTGAGTTCTTTTTCACAGGCATGCATTACGTTTGTGGGCCAAAATTACGGAGCCAAAAATATGGAACGGTGCCGTAGTACGGTTCGCTGGTCGCTTTTGCTGGGATGCTGTTCGACGATTGTTTTGAGCGCACCCTGCTGCATTTTTGCCTACCCGTTACTTTCGGTGTTCACCTCGAATTCCGAAATTATCGAAATTGCGTCTGTCCGCATGTATGTGGTTGTCGGGCTTTTGTTCATTAACGTGTTCCTGGATGTGTTTTCCGGAGCGCTTTCCGGAATGGGAAAATCCTTGGCCCCGGCGCTTACCTGCATGGCAGGGGTGTGCGGAATCCGCATCCTTTGGGTGATTTTCGTATTCCCCAAGTACCATTCTTTCACATCGTTGATGGTCGTTTACCCGATCAGCTGGGTGCTGACGATTGCCGTCGTCGCGGGAATCTACATTCACACGGTCAGACAGCAGAAATAGATCGCTTCAAGGACTTTACCGCAAGAAGAGCGAAATTTTTTCCAGATCGAGGAACGTAATGAACACGAAGAGCGCCATGAAGAAAGCCATCGCAATGCGCTGAATGACCGCCTGTTTTTCTTGAGCGATCGGTTTTCCGCGCACCGCTTCGATCAAGAGGAACAGCAAAAGTCCACCGTCCGTAATCGCAAGCGGCAAAAGGTTCATAATTCCCAAGTTAATGCTGATCAGGGCAAGAATCATCAAGAATTCCTGGAATCCAGCCATCCAAACATTGCCCATCACAGCGACGATCGTCACCGGGCCCGACATCGCATCGACTTTAACCTGTCCCTGGAACATCCGCTTAAAATAGCGGAACACGCTCGTCGTCATTTTCCAGCTGGTCGCCGAAGCCTTGGCAAATGCTTCCGGGAAGCTACGGCTCACGATATGCGTTTCCTTGAACATGACATAGGTCATGTGAATGCCGATCATGTAACGTTTATATTCCGCGTTATAAACCGGAGTCAATTCCTTATACAGCGTATCTGCCCCGCGATGGATTGTCACCAGCACAGGTTTTCCTTCTGAACCGTTGATGTGATCGACCACATCCTTGTGGCGGTAAATCCATTGGTGGTCGATTTCGACGATCGTATCGCCCGGGAGGAACCCCGCCTTTTCTGCGGCACTCCCCGCCATCGGTTCCCCGGAAACGACTACGCGGTGACGCGGATAAATGCCCGCTTCGCCGACGCCCATGCGAATATCGCTCTTTGTCGAATCTTGGGCAGGGATTACCATTTCTTGCGGAACGAGGGTGAGCGTGAGCGTATCGGAACCGCGCAAAAGCTTCACAGGAACCTTTGCACCAAGGCGTACACCGATCTGTTCCCGGAAATCGTCCCAGCCTTTCGTCGGGTTTCCGTCGACTTCAAAAATCGTATCGCCCATCTGGACGCCGGCGATTTCCGCCGCACTTTCCGGCACGACAAGCCCCACGATCAAACGGGAAGATTCCGGTTCTTCGACTCCAACCATGTAAAGGCCGATCAGCATCAAAAAAGCGAAAGCGATATTGACAAACGGGCCCGCGAAAGCGATTGCCGCACGAGCCTTGACACTTTTACCGGCAAAGGAATTCGGATCTTTCGAATCCGCTTCGTCCGGATTTTCGCCTTCCATCGCCACGTAACCGCCGAAGGGAATCATCGAAATGCAATATTCCGTTTCGCCTTTCTTGAACTTCAAAAGTTTTTTACCAAAACCGATGGAAAACGTTTTGACTTTCACCTTGTTCCATTTGGCAACAAGGAAATGTCCCAGTTCATGAATAAAAACAAGAAAGCTCAGACTTAAAATTCCGAGCACAAACATCAAAATATTACTCAGTACAGATTCCATCAATCCGTAATGTAGCAAAAACGCTTCCGAATAAAAAGAAAAACCTCGCCTGGCAAATGCGGGGCGAGGTTGATTTTTCAAAGCCAAAACTTTACTTGATACGGTGGCCGTTCAAGTTAAAGCGTTTGCCGTTCTTTTCGATAAAGAGCATTTCGCCCGAGAAGCGGAGGCGCGCCTTGGAAACGTTCGCCTTGCGAGAAGCAATCGGTTTCGTCTTAATGCTCGCAATGCCATCGACCTTGATGACGTTCTGGGCGGCAAAAGCGGCGGAACCAAGAGAAAGCCCCGCCTACGCACAAGGCGAGACGGGGAATGTTTGGGAAGGAGAATCTGTTATCTAACGGTAATCCTTGCCGAACGAATCTGACTCTTGCTCACGACGCGAACCATGTAGGATCCCTGATTCAGGTGAGCGAGGCTGAAGGTCTTGGAACCAACCACCTGTTCATTGAAGGATTCCACCAAATGGCCCGTCAGGTCGAATACCTGGACGCGAACCATCGAGGCACCCGGCTGTTCAACCGTAAGTTCATTGTTCGCAAAGCCGAACTTGAAGTTACTATGAACAGTTGCCGCAATCGCCGTGGTCTTCTTGGAGGTGAACTTAGCCGTATAGGTCACAGCTTCCGTCACATCAGCAATTTCCTTGTCCCAGCCGTCAAAGGTGAAGGTCATATCTTCGGTATCCTCCTTGCTAGCGGTCGGAACCTTGATATCTTCAGCCTTGGTGCCGTAAGCATATTCAGCCACAGTTTCCTTGCCATCGACAACGAAGGTCACCTTGTACTTGTTCACCGTCTCGTCGAAGACAGCCGTATAGGTCGCGGCTTCCGTCACATCAGCAAGCTTCTTGTCCCATTCCTTGAAGGTGTAGGTGTACTGGGCCGTGGCAGCCTTCTTGGTTTCAGGAGTCTTGAGATCTGCAGCCTTGGTGCCGTAAGCATATTCGGCTTCGGTCTTCTTGCCGTCCACCACGAACGCAATCGTGTACTTGTTCACGGTGCTGTCAAAGAGGGCCGTGTAAGTTGCGGCTTCTGTCACTTCAGCGAGCGCCTTGTCCCAAGCCTTGAACGTATAGGTGTACTGGTCAGTCGCAGCCTTCTTCGTTTCGGGCAGCTGGAGATCCGCAGCCTTCGTGCCGTAGTCATATTCGGCTTCGGTAGTCTTGCCATCGACCACGAACGTAATCGTGTAAACGTTCACCGTGCTGTCATATACGGCCGTGTAGGTCACATCTTCCGTCACATTCGCCAGAGCCTTATCCCAGCCCTTGAACGTGTAGGTGTATTGTGCCGTAGCAGCCCTATCCGTTGCAGGAACCTTGAGGTTTTCAACCTTCGTGTCGTAGGCATATTCAGCAGAAGTCGCAACACCATTTACAACGAACTTCACGACATACCCACGTTCAACTTCTTCGAATACAGCGGTATACATTGCATTCTTCGTCACAGGCTCAATATCCTTGTTCCAGCCAATGAACCTGTAGGAGCACTGGGAAGTCGGTTCCTTTGTCACATTTTCAGGGGCCTTGACATCCTTTGCAAGTGTACCTGCCGGGTAATTCGTCGAATCGATTGTAGTAGATCCGACCACGAACTTCACGTAATACGTAATCAGAGTACTGTCGTATTCAGGGAAGTAAGTAGCAGAATGCTGTCCCACTGCTTCAATTGCAGGCTTCCATCCCTTGAAGGTGTATTTGTACTTGTCAGACGAATAACCGTACGGTTCGTCTTCCGGCACAGGCATTTCACCATAGGCATACTGATGAGTTTCTTCTTCCCAACCTTGCACAAACGTCACGCGATACTGACACTGCGCAGTATAGGTAGCCTCGCCTGTAACCTCTTGCATGGCAGGCCAACTACATTCGTAATTCGGAACCTGGTATTCAATCCATTCCCAAGTATCGTAGTCATAATAACCAACCATACCGTACTGTTCATCATACTTATCTTCAGATCTTGAGATTGCCGGAATATCTTCTTCAGGAATCGTAGTTCCGTATTCGTATTCCTTCGGCGTACCAAGGACTGTACCATTATCATCCTTGAAGGTGACAATGTACTTATTACGCGTTGCACCAAACTTCGCATAGTACGTTACAGACTTGCCATCCATTGCTGCAAGAGTAGGTTCCCAGCCATCCGTCTTGTCCCAGGTATAAGTGAATTCCGCATCGGCATCCTTTGTCGGAACAGGGAAGGTTTCGAGATATTCAGGAACATCTCCATTCTTCACCAACATGGTTTTCAAGATTTCGTTTCCGTTCATGAAGGTAACAGTATATTCGTTATTGTCCGTTTTGTAAGTTGCCGTATAAGTCACGTTACCGACGACTTCAGTTTCTTCATTTATTTCAGGCACCCAGCCATCGAATTCGTAAACCACGTGGCCTTCCGGATCCTCCTTGGTCGGATTCTGTTCGGGCTTAACATTCAGAATGCTTGTTCCATAATCGTATTCGTCCGAAGCGATTGGCGTACCATCATCGTTCACGAATGCAACGGTGTACTTATTCACAACAGGCTTGAACTGTGCATAATACACATCGGTACCTTCGACCTTGGCGAGTTCACGACCCCAGCCATCAAAGACATAGGAGTATTGAGCATCTCCTTTCTTAACCGGAGTTTCGCCATTGTACTTGGGAGTCGTTCCGTATTCCCATTCAGCAGATTCCAATTCATTGTCATCTGCGCCGTAGAAGGTCACCGTATACTTGCGGAGCGTACTATCCCACACCATCTGGTAAGAGGTGTTCGCTGTTGCCGCAACAATTTCCGGAGTAAACTTCCCACTAAAGGTGTATTCATGCGATTCAGAGGGGGACTTATCCCAGTAATCACAGTAGTCACATTTCGGTATGTCGCCAGCAACAACTACCGTTTCGTCCACAAAATCTTCACCATCCATAAAGGTAACGGTGTACACCGGGACATTGAGACAACGCACGTTATCAATTTCAAGGACACCTTCAGTACCAGACGTGGCCTGAATATCCCAGTCAAACACGGTCGCGCGTTTCATCACATCTGCAATATCTACTTCAATTCCCCAACCGTACTGCTGCTTCAATTGAGAAGCAACAATCACGGTCTCGGTTTTCCATGTATCGCTCTTAGGAACACCCTTCATGTGATAATTGTAGCCGACATCATAGATAGAACGGACTCTAAAGTTGTGCCTTGATCCCTTGTAATCATACTTGACAACCTTACAGGTCGAAAGGTCGCGAATACCAGATTCATTCACATCTATCGCAATGCGAACAAACGGATCATAATCGGTAATCGTTCCACGATCCAAGAGGTAAGTCAGCTTGGCCACATTAGAGGTCTCGCCTTGAGAGAATTCATAGGACACTTCCGATGCGCCACCATCGCCTTTATCCGAATCCATCCAGAATTTACCGTTCCACTTGTTAATGCACGGTTCGGTACCTTCGCATTTTTCGAAGTCTTCAATCAGAACGGTTTCGCCTTCAGCAATCTTGTAAACGGGAGCACTTCCGAACACGGCCTGGTAGGAAGCATCCTCGGTCGCCTCGACAAGTTCCGGAGTCCAGCCCTTAAAGAAGTAATCGTGTTCACCATCCGATTCCTTCTGCGGAGTCGCACCCGTGTACTCAGGCATTTCTCCTTCGGGAACGATCTTTGTCTGCAACAGAGTTTCACCATTCATGAAGGAAATTTCGAATCCCTCTAGTGTAGAGCACCTTACGTTGTCCACATAAAGGTGACGGGGAGCTTCTCCACGAGAAACATCCCAACGGAGCTCGATAATTTCAGCACTGTTCAGGTTGTTTTTGTTGTTTTGATTGGTTCGTTTCGTTTGGCTCAGGACAACCGTTCCTTCAGTCCAATCTTCACTTTCCTCGATTCTTTCCGAATAATGGAAATACCCGTTATTCTGATCGTCATCTTCAGAGACGATTGCCAATTTGTGCACGGTTCCCTTGTAGTCATACTTAATGTCTACACAATTGTCCATATTTTCAACAATTAAGCCAATCGTGAATCCGACACTACCTTCTTCCACAACGGCGCCCAAGCCATAATTGGACTCTCCGGCAGCAGCTTCTGCCAATTGTATGACATAGTTGCCCTCTGCATCCTTTTCGTTGGCAATGGAACCGGAGCCATCCCAGCTATTGTGGTCATAGACGAAAGCGGCTACTGGAGCCTTTTCGAAGTCGTTGATCAAGACTTCTCCAGCCGAAGCGACTGTAGCGGCAAGCCCAAGGACTATGGTTGAGTACATGATTTTGGTCATCATGGTGAACCTCCGGGGTTTAGGTTAAATATGTTAATAAGTCTAATCTATTTGACACGGAATGTGAAAAAAAACTTACAATCCTTTGTTCCAATTCGAAATGATATTGTAAGAAATCCGTAAAAAACAAAGAAAATCCCGGTTTTAGCCGGGATTTGCGTAAAACAGATCGTTTCGCTCCTATGGAGCTTACGATGACGTGGGAGCCGAATAAGGTCTACTTGATTCTATGGCCGTTCAAATTAAAGCGCTTGCCGTTCTTCTCGATAAAGAGCATTTCGCCCGAGAAGCGCAAACGTGCGGAATTATCGACACGAGCCTTACGCGAAACCATCGGTTTCTGGTGAATGCCCGTGATTCCGTCCACGGCAAAATCCGGAGCGTAACCCGCATTCAGAGCTTCGATAGCTCCCGCCAAGTAGGCAAACGGAGCGTTCCAGTTGATCGCGACTTCGTTACTTGCATAGCTGCAACGGTTGTCAATATAAGAAGTAGCAGGGTAACCCGTTCTGTAATCGCTGCATTCCCAAGAATTCGAGCCGACATCATCACCACCAGGCTGCGGACCGCCCACAAGCATTCCCGGCACAGGATCCGTAATGCGATCCGCTGTACTGGGGCGATGGTGCGGGAACATCGGAGACTTGGAACCATATCCTGTCAGGAACGACATGTTGAGCGGATTCTTGCCAAGCAGATAATCCAGGACCTTTGTCGCCGCTTCGTAGTACTTCTTTTCGCCAGTCAAGTAATAGGCGTGCAATAACCAAACGCCCTGATTCGCGGCGACCGCATTCGATCCCCAGACGAAATCGCTGGACGCCATCACAACGCCGAATCCGGTTTCTGCGCGGGCCACAAAGACATCTGCCGTTTTGAGCAAGCTGTCCTTCGCGGCACTACCTTCCGAGCCATAGGCATCGGCATGCACCGCCTTTTCATAGGTCGCAAGGCCAGCCACGTCGCTCCAGCTCGGAACACTTCTTGTTGCACCGTCCTGTGTATAGGAAGCGTCTCCCGTCGTCAAAGCGAGTTCCGTGCCGGCAAACAGTTTTTCATCTTCAAGCCAGGAATCGCCATATTCCCCGGTCGCTACATCGTACGGATTGGAGAACGTCACGTTAGGATTTGCAATGCCCCAAGCGTAAGCGCTCTTTGCCGCAGTCAGGCACTGTTCTGCATAAGCGGCATCAAACGGTTTGTAAACACGGGCCGCCACAGCCATCACCGCGGCAAAGTCAAACGTCGCCGCCGTACCTTTGCCCACCACATAACGAGCCGCTTTATCGGCAGCCGGCATTACATCGCCCGGGAATTCGAGAGTCGTCACCTTATGGAAAACTCCCCCATCGGTATCCTGCATGGTAAGCATCCAATCCAGATTGTACTTGATTTCGGCAAGCAGATCCGGAAGGCTTCCTTCGGCAGGGATGTTCCACTTGAGCGTGTTGAAATAGGTCGGGAAATGTTCGTACAACGCAAGGAGCGTATACGTCGAAATGCCTGAATTCACAATGTACTTGCCGTAGTCGCCCGCATCATACCAACCTTTCGGGCTGCTGATGCTCCCCGATTTTCCCGTAGAGCTGTGCAAGGAAACTTGTGTATCCGGGTGACCTGCCGGGCGTTTCCACTGTCCGGCATAAGTTTCTTCGAGAGCCATTGATGCCCGCTGGTAGTAATACCATTTTAAGGACGCCTTGGTGACTTCGACAAAAGGCGCATCCAAGACATTCAAATCGGAACGGATCACCTGACCGCCGACTTTAATCGAATAAGAACCCGGAGTTTTAAGCTCCGAAAAATCCACCAGCTGAACATTCTGACCGCTCGCATTCCAGGTCGTCGCCGCAGACGGAGTAACGGTCAGCACGGTCGTTCCATTCGCATCCGCAATTTCCACATCGCCATAGCCGTCAACAAGGGCAAATTCCTTCGAATCTCCCGTACGGTAACCGATCTGGTTAATGTAAGCCGTCGCCGCAAAGGAGGCCGAACTGAAAGTAAAAAGAGAAATGGCAAAAGGGATATATTGTTTTAGACCGAATTTGGCACGCTTGGCAAACATAGGGCCTCCTTAGTTTTTTCTTCAAAAAATATTTTCCATCATAGCCGTAGCAGCCCTCTTTTTTGCATTATATGGTTACAACTGTAGCCACCTTGGCAAAAAAAAGGAACTCAATCCATTTTGAGTTCCTTTTCCAAGTTCTGTGAAAAAAATATTACGGAATAAGCTCTGCCGCCAGTCTGCGCGCTTCCGCATCGGCAGCCAGAATCGTTTCCAAATCGAGCTTTGAAACAGTCGGAGTCTTTTCCACGATTTTTTCGACGCCGTTCGGAATGTCCATAAAACCGATCTTCTTTTCGAGGAAGGCGTTTACGAGCACTTCGTTTGCAGCGTTCATCGTCGCGGTATAAAGGCCACCCTTTTTACCGCATTCCATCGCGAGGGCAAGGCAGCGGAACTTTTCAAAGTCCGGTTTGAAGAACGTGAGCTTTCCGAGTTCGGCGAGATCCAAACGGCCCGTTTCGAGCGGAATACGTTCCGGCCAAGTCATGGCGCACTGGATAGGAATCTTCATGTCCGGAGCGCCGAGCTGAGCCATCAGGCTGCCATCGCGGAACTGCACCAAGGAATGTACACGGCTCTGCGGATGCACCACAACCTTGATCTGTTCATACGGAATATCGAACAGGAAGTGAGCCTCGATGATTTCAAGGCCCTTGTTCATCATGCTCGCGGAATCGATGGTAATCTTTTTGCCCATGCTCCAAACCGGATGGTTTAAAGCGTCTTCCAGACGGATGTCCTTGAATTTTTCAATGGGCCATTCGCGGAAAGGTCCACCCGATGCGGTAATCTGAAGTTCTTCGACTTCTTCTTTCGGACGGTCGGCAAGGCACTGGAAAATCGCGTTATGCTCGGAATCGACAGGAGTCAGGTAAGCCTTCGGATTCGCCTTGAGAGCGGCAGTAATCACTTCTCCCGCCATCACGAGAGTTTCCTTGTTCGCGAGAGCGATATGCTTGGAAGCCCGAATTGCGGAAAGGGTCGGGAGACATCCCACGGAACCCATCAGGGAATTCAAAACGATATCGGTTTTTGAATCGCTTGCAAGTTCACAAAGGCCATCCATACCGGTAAGCACGGGCTTTCCGAGTTCCTTCGAAAGAGCCTTGGCGGCTTCCGGATCGAACATGCAAAAACGTTCCACATCCATTTCACGGGCAATCTGCGCGACCTGTTTCCAGTTGCGGTTGGCAGCGACTGCATAAAGCTTAAAACGCTCCGGATGCTGCTTCAAAACGCCAATGGTCGAAGTTCCGATCGAACCCGTAGCACCGAGAAGGGCGACATTTTTCATTCTTCTGCCTCAAAATTTTAGGTTTTCCACCTGCAAAGATAGAATAAAAAAAAGGAATCCCTCCGAAGAGAAATTCCCTTTTGAGTTTTCAGGAGAACCCTACATTACAGGCGCACCTTGAAGGAGTGGGAGCCCACCTTCACGATATACAAACCCTTTGCTCCCGAGAACACCTTCTGTTCGCAGCCCAAAACCTTCGTCGAACGCAGCTTATTTCCCAAAGCATTGAACACCGTCACAGACATTCCCTGCGCACCCGAAACCGCAATGGAACCATTATCCGCATAAACCGCAAACGGGAAATTGTTCGGGATTTCCGAAAGAGCCGTCCTTGCACTCGAAGAGGATTCCTCCGCTGAGCTGGAAGAGCTCAAAGCGTCCATATTCGAAACGGTGATTTTTCCCGCATTCGGAACCGCATCAAAGTAGATATAGCCATCAGCCATCGAAGCTTCGAGCTCGGCATTTTCTTGCATCACCTGAATGTTTTCCCAGCCTGTCGGCTTTGCCATCCGCAAGGAAAGCGGGTAATCATATTTTGAAATATTATCTGCAATGGAATGCTTTAATTCAAAAGTATAACTGTCCGCATTTCCACCGTCCATCGGATCAATGAAAGCCGCATTGCGTTCCTTGATGTACATCGCAACACTGCGCATCGGAGCGACCCAAATATTTTTATCATTTTGCTGTGCCCATTGGAGAGCCGCGTCCATAACGCTCGCATTCGTCGGAGAATAAGTCGCATAACCGTTTGTTCCCGTCGTGAAACCATGCGTGAGGAACATGACCCATCCGCCGCTACTCACCGCGCTTTGCATACTCCCCGTAAAATTTTCAGTTCCTTGATTTCCCGTCATAATGGCGGGGACGGCAGCCCAATTGCTCGGGCCATTTTGCCCCATGATATCAGAACCTCCGCTCCAGCTTGCATTACAGATTCTACCCGCAATGTAATTTTGTAAAACCTGCTGATCGCCAGGAGTATTGCAGTTCGGATAAGCGAGTGTGATGCAGCCATAGGACTGCTGAACGTTGTTCGAAATCACCTGTTTGGAGGAAGCAATTTCATTCGCCGGCATCGCCCCGTTACCTGGATGCGATTCGCTGTGGCTTGCAATTTCATGGCCTGCGCTTGCCATGGTTTGAACATCGCTCCAGCTGACCATTCCATTTGCACCGACCCAGTTGGTCACAATATTGAACGTGGCCCTATAGCCGTACTTTTCAAACATCGGAGCGACAATTTCCACATCGCTTTTAGGACCGTCGTCAAACGTAAAGGAAACCGCGCCCTTTCGAAAGCCCGCCCACGTGCCGATTTCAACCGACTGGGCAAATGCAAAAGAAGTTCCCCAAACAAGTACTGCCACCAAAGAAATTTTTGTGCAATTCATACTCATCCCTTTTTAAAAATCGCACTAAAAAAATAAAGTCGCAAAAGCCAAAGTTCGCACAAACAGCCAAAACTCCGTTGTAAACAAAAACAACGGAATCTTTAGGCACAAAAAAAGCTGGGCAAAACCCAGCCTTAAAATTTCGAGAAATTTAAGCGATACCCTTCAGGAATTCCATCACCAAATAAAGGGTCGGGGCCGCCAAGTAAAAAGAATCACACCGGTCAAGGACACCGCCATGACCCACAAAGAGATTCCCAGAATCCTTGGTACCGCTCCAACGCTTGAGAGCGCTCATCAAAAGGTCTCCAGCCTGACCGGCGACGGTCAAAATGAAACCGAGTGCAATTGCCGAAGCCCAGTTGAACTGCACCCCGAAAGCGGAAAGCGCAGAAGTGCATTTTGCAAAATAGGCCACCCAGGCGATCGTCGCAATGGAGCCGGCAATGGAGCCTTCCCACGTTTTCTTCGGGCTAATCGTCGGAGCAAACAGATGACGGCCAAAAGGTCCCTTCCCCGCTGCAAACTTGCCAAAGAAATAGGCGACCGTATCGCAAAGCCAAACGCTTGTCATGACAAGGATAAAGGCGTAGCAATGTTCAAAGCCGTGGCCATTCCCCACCATCAAAACGTTCATGCCGCCCCAAAGTCCCAAATAAAGAGGAGCGCCGAGCTGCATGACCAGCCATGGGAAAAGGTGATCGATGTTCACCTTCGCATAGGCAATGGCAATATAAATGGCAAAGATGACAAGGAACGTGGAACCGAGCACAAAAGGCACCGCCGGGAGTCCAAAATACCCCCCTTCGGAAAGCACCCAGGCAAGGGTCAACGCCAAGGAAGACGCAAACGAAAGATACCGGGTATCCGGGCCTTTGTACATTTTGGAAGCCATGCGGGCCCATTCCCAGGCACCGACGCCAGCCAAAAAGCACAAAAGGCCTACACGGCTAAAATCGTTGAACCACAGCAAAAAGAACACCACCGGAATGGCGATGAACGCGGTAATCAATCGTTGGGCCAAATTACTCATGTAAAACCTTTCCGAATCTTCTTTCGCGCGTATTGTAAAAATCGATCGCCTTCTGGAACTCTTCGTTTGTAAAGTCCGGCCAAAGCGTCGGGGTGACGTAGAATTCACTGTAGGCAGCCTGCCACAGCAAATAATTGGAAAGTCGGAATTCCCCACCGGTACGAATCACAAGATCCGGGTCCGGGGCTCCCTTCAAATAGAGATGCTTTGCAAAGACGGATTCGTCTACAGCGTCCAAGGAAAGTTTGCCTTCCTGGACTTCTTTCGCGATCGCCTTGCAAGCGTCTACGATTTCGAGACGTCCCCCGTAAGAAATGGCAAGGTTCAACTGCATGCCGGTATTGTTCGCCGTTTCATCAATCGCATGCTGCAATTGAGTCCGCGGAGCATCCGGCAGGCGGTCAATGTTCCCGATAACCACGAGCTTCACGTTTTTTTCCATGAGGTCGGGAAGTTCCTTGTGGACCATTTCCACGAGGAGCTTCATCAGGTAATCCACTTCCTTTGAAGGACGCTGCCAGTTTTCGGAACTGAAGACGTACAAAGTCAAATGTTCTAGGTGCAAATCGCACCCAAATTTCACAGCATCGATCGTCGCCTGGGTCCCTTTGCGATGCCCCAGAAAGCGTTCAAGACCGCGACCTTTGGCCCAGCGGCCATTGCCGTCCATAATGATAGCAACGTGTTTCAGTTCATTAGACATAGGCAATTACACCGCAAGAAGGTCGGCTTCTTTCACCTTCAGGATTTCATCGATCTTTGCGATATAAGCGTCAGTCGTTTTCTGGATCTGTTCCTGGCTCTTCTTCGCAACGTCTTCGGCGATTTCCTTGTTCTTCTTAATGGCATCGTTCGCTTCGCGACGGATGTTGCGGATAGCGACCTTGCCTTCTTCGGCATGCTTGCGGGCAAGCTTTACAAGTTCTTCGCGACGTTCCGAAGTAAGAATAGGAATCGCCACGCGGATGCAGTTGCTTTCCATCATCGGAGTCACACCGATATTGGCAACAAGAATCGCCTTGTTGATCGCTTCGACCATCGGTTTTTCCCACGGAGTCACGAGGAGCATACGCGGTTCCGGAATGGAAACCTTTGCCACCTGCGGAATCGGAGTCGGCGTACCGTAATAGTCCACCATCACGTTGTTCAAGATTGCCGGAGTAGCAACGCTTGTACGGATCTTGGCGAATTCGCGTTCCGTAGCTTCAACAGCCTTTTGCATCTTTACTTCATATTCTTCAGCCATGAAATAGCCTCTTCAAATTCAAAAATAAAAGTTATGCACACAGCCAAATTAGCAGTGTACGAGCGTTCCTAAATTACCTTCTACGGCAGCCTTCGTCAAGTTTCCCTTTACCATTTTGAACACGAAGATAGGCATATTGTGTTCCATGCAAAGGGCAACCGCAGCCGTATCCATGACCTTGAGACCGCGGGAGATGACTTCCTGGTAGCTGATATCGTCAAAACGGGTCGCTGTCGGATCCTTGACCGGGTCAGCCGTGTAAATGCCGTCGACCTTCGTCGCCTTCATGATCACGTCGCATTCGCTTTCGATGGCGCGGAGAGCGGCACAGCTGTCCGTCGTAAAGAAAGGATTGCCCGTTCCGGCAGAGAAAATCACCACGGAACCTGCGGAAAGGAGCTTGAGCGCACGGCGGCGGTCGAAGAATTCGCAGACCGGTTCCATGCGGATCGCGGACATCACCACGGAGTCGACTCCCTGCTTGTCCAAAGCATCCTGCATGGCAAGGCCGTTCATCACGGTGCCGAGCATACCCATGGCATCGCCCTGGGCACGGTTCATACCGCCGGCCGAAGCGGAAATTCCGCGGACCAGGTTGCCGCCGCCGATGACGAGAGCCACCTGCACGCCCTGCTTGACGATGGAAGCGATTTCACTTGCCATGTCGGCAAGAATGACGTTATCAATACCGTGGCCTTTTTCGCCTGCAAGGGCTTCGCCACTGAGCTTCAGAAGAATGCGCTTAAATTTAGACATAATTATTCGCCAGTTGATAGGTTCGTTTCTCGGGAGAAATGTAACAAAAAGCTAGGACACTCTTATCCCAAAAATAGCCTATATACCCTTCACGGCCCACAGAGGGACATTTTCCATCCATTCTTGTTTGCGATATGGCGACATAGATGTGCGAATCGCCATAGAAGGCTTGAACTTATCCACAAAAAAACGGAGACTCTTGGCTTTCAGATTCTCTTCTGCCTTGACCTCAATGGGAACGACATCCCCCTTCTTCTGGATCAAAAAATCAACCTCGTATGTTGATTTTTCGGAAGCATAATAGAACGGAGTATATGGAGTTTCGGCAAGCAGTTCTTGCAACACATACTGTTCCGTCAAGGCTCCTTTAAATTCGGTAAAGATCTTATTTCCGTTCAGAACCGATGACACATCCAATTCGCTTTTTGCAGCAAGCAAACCGACATCAAGCATATAAATCTTGAAGAAATCCAATTCCGCATATGCCTTTAAAGGCATTCCCGGTTTGGAGACCATATTTACCTTATGCACAAGCCCGCAATCCAAAAGCCACTGTATCGCAATTTCAAAATCTTTTGAGCGAGCCCCTTTCTTAATTTGTCCAAAGAAAAACTTTCGATTTTCCTTTGCCAACTGCAATGGTAGAGAATTCCAAACCATACGGATTCTTGGCAATTCCCTCGGGTCCACGTGTTTACCGAAATCGCCCTCGTACTGATTCAAGATTGAATTCTGGATTTCACGGCAAGCATCATAATCTTGATTTTCTCGGAACGAATTCACAACTTCGGGCATTCCCCCAACAATATAATACTGCTTGAGACGTTCCCTATACAAGTCCGCAAACTCGTTCACCTCCGCATTTTCAGGATTGTCAATATACGCGGCAAGGCGTTCATCACCAAGCGCTATCAAAAACTCAGAAAAACTCATCGGATGGAGCCACAACTCGTTGACCTTGCCCACCGGGAAAGAAATTCCCTCGTGAATTGCAACCCCCAAAAGCGAGCCCGCAACCATAACCGCATATTCGGGACAATCTTCACAGAAATACTTCAGCGATTCAAGCACCTTCGGCGCAGACTGAATCTCGTCAAAAATCAGCAAAGTCTTTTCAGGAACAATCTTGGCACGCAATTCAATTTCCAAAGCGTTCAAGATGCGACGGACGTCGTAATCCGGCTCGAAAATCTTCGCAATCCTACTGTTGTTATAAAAACTGACATAGACGCAATCTTCAAAATGCGTCTTGCCGAATTCCTTCATTGCCCACGTTTTGCCCGTCTGACGTGCTCCCCAAAGGACAAGAGGCTTTCTGTTTTTCGAGTCCTTCCACTGGACCATTTTTTCGATTATAGACCTAAACATATCATTAATATAGAATTTTTGTGAACAAAGAGCACTTTTTCTTCGGAAAAAGTGTAATAACGTAACAAAAAGAGATTAAGTTCAACCTTGAAAGCTCTCCCCTGATGCAGCGCATTGTCGAGCTCAAGGAAAACGGCTACGCCGACAAGGACAGCTTTGACTATGCGCCGGAAGACTACGCCGACGCGATAGACAGCTACAACCGCGTG
>OCVV011144041.1_pt1 | contig 19337 bp, 16 predicted proteins | sample 1539721 | NCBI WGS metagenome assembly OCVV01 (sample SAMN02144230, study PRJEB22623) | gut metagenome | biome: sheep rumen | host: Ovis aries | place: New Zealand
TCACATCCACGTCAGGGACGATATGAACGCCCTCCGGAAAGCGCTGAGCGATATCCCGCTCTCTGCGCAGCCAGCATCTGTTTAAACGTGCTCTCAGGTTGATATAAAGGTTAGTAAGATTTGGTCTTAATTATTCTGGTGGCAAAAATAAGCATTATTTTCATTCCCACCAAATTTTTAGGCGAAAATGATGGAATTTTCTATATTTTTCTGATAAAACAATTATAATTACAAAATAATATGTATCTTTGTACCCATAATAAGTTATCGCTATGGATCATTTATATCTGAAGAATCAAACAGGTTCCGCCAAGGAATTTAATCATGCCAGAGGTAGAGATAAGGATGCAGAAGGGGAAGTAGATTACCCCCGTGACTATCGTAGGCAAAAAGAACGTTTCAACGTTTCACGCCAGCGGCTCATTCATGAAAGGAGGGTGCGACATGAACACCGACGTAAAGATCTGAATGTATCTCATTGGGATATGGTAGAAATAAGTTTTCTTAAACATATAGACACAAATTTTGCAAAAGCCATAGAGCAAGATTATGGTCTGCATGCGGTCAGATTTTCTAACTTCAACCAAGATGTTCTTTTTATTGTTTCCGCCCCAGACAGATTTGACCAGGTGTTCTTAAATGATATGGAAGAATACTGCAAAAGCAAGGACAATAACTTAGAAGCTAAGTATAAGCCCCTGACTACAATCAGTGACTTTCGTTATATGACAAGTAAGCGCATCAGGCGGAATGAAGATGCACAATTGTTATGTGAATACAGTATTATTAAGCTAATATCAGATATCCGTTATGATCGTGAGAACACTGAGATAAAAAATCAGATGATGAGATATCTTGGGGACAGGGCTCGCTTTAAATCGCTATCTGAAGATATGTTACAGATAGATTCCATAGATGGAGATAGTTTGATTGAGCTAATCGATAACTTTGACATTATTGACAGTGTGGTCCAAGGATTGGGGAAAATACGCATTACTCCGGATCCATTTAATGGTTTTCGTCGTATTCTTGATTTCAGACTTCATGTAACTGAAGGATTACCCGTAGTAGGTGTTTTAGACACAGGAACCATAGCAGAGGAGCCATTTACTCAGATTGACGCGGGAGGAATAGACCTGACAGCCGAAAACGATTATCATAAAGTACACGAAGGACATGGCACTACTGTTGCCAGCCTAGCTTCTTTCGGTTGGAACTACATTCATGCTAGCAAGGATGCTCAAGAGTTGGAGGCAGATGCGAAGATTTATACCATTAAGGTGCAAAACAATGCCGAAGGCCGATTGAATATTGCAGATATCCAACAGGCAATAATCAATGCGCATCACAATCATGGTATCCGAATTTTTAATCTCTCTATGAATTCAAGAAGTAAGAACTATAACTCCGAAATTTCACCTTATGCCTATATTCTCGACACCTTAGCATACGAACTAGATATTCTTATTTTTATATCGACAGGCAATCTGGTAAGAGAGGATGTTGAGGCTATAAAAATAGAAATGAATGATGAGCACACCTCAGAGGAAGTCCAAGACTTCCTACGGTATCCTAATCATTTTTACAAACCAGGATTTGATAAAGCTGAAAGTCATTTTTGTGACTGCACAAACCTGAACGAGCCTGCTGAAAGTATGAATAATGTGACTATTGGTGCTTTAGCAGACAATCTACAAGTAGGCGACCATACAGATATGAGTTTGGAAAAGGGATTTCCTGCTTATTATACTAAGAAGTATTACATTGATTATAATGGAGAGATAAACGGAACGAAATTTAATCAGAACCAGTACAACAAACATATTTTCAAGCCAGATATTGTTATGCCAGGCGGAGATGTCCTGTCAGAAGATTCTGCTATGGAAGTTATTAGTACAAATGCTTTAGGGCTTTGCTACATCAAAAATTCTGGGACAAGCTATGCAGCACCGCTTGCCGCTAATCTTGCCGCCAAAATTCTTGGAAGGTATCCTAACTTGAGTATGCAATCATTAAAGGCTTTGCTTATTAACAGTTCGGAAAAAGTTCCTGCATCATATCTTAACGATACGATTTTAAAATTAAAACGGGAAGCATCTGGAATGGATAATCTTGAAGCATTATCCCCAAATGAGAAGAAAAAACTTTCAAGAATGTATAGTGCAGAGTTGCTGAACAGTTTTATCTCTGGTCATGGCATGCCTAATATGATAAAATGCATGTCATCGACACAGAAGCGCGTAACACTCGTGATAGAAGATAGGATAGCCTTTGATTCTTATAAGGTAATGAATCTGAATCTTCCAAAGTATATTAACCGCCATCTTGGGAAAACGGCACTGAAAATGACAGCAACGCTTTGTTTTAAGTTTAAACCGAGGCAGAATGACTCTCTGTCATATAATCCTCTTCACATCAGTTTCTTCGTCGGGAAGAGTATGAATTTCGATAATCCCAAGAAGAATGCAGAAGAGTATGCATTGAGAAGTAAGGCGGAGAACGAAGAAAGAATGAGAATAAAGGGGAAGGCATTCACTTGGTCAGATGACTTCTATCCTGCCAGTTCAAAGCGGTTCTCAAATGTACAAAAAGTGGAATATAATTTCCGAGGAAATGAACTTGCTAACATTAATGATCAAATGTCGATAGTAGTGAGATGTACAGGTAGAAAGATCTATCTGTTGAACGACGAGGAACATCCGTTCTCATTAGTTATCACTCTTGAAGAAATAGACCATGCTGATCTAAAAAATGAAAACTTATATAACGAGTTATGCAACTTGAATACCCTAACAGCTATCAATGATATTACAGTCGAGGCAGAGGTCTAAACGCAAGAAAATGAAAGGAAGGAGACTATTTTGCATCCTTCCTTTCATTTTTTATAAGTTCCAACCACTTTTCAGATTCGATTTTATCAGTAATACCTTTGTCGAGGATTGTTCGCTTGATAGAAGTGAGCAACGATCTCTTAATGACATAATAGGAAAGACCAATGCACAAATCCATAGCTTCTGTTTTGACTGCCTCATCATCAAAGATAAAGTTGCCACCTATTGTGAGATTAACGAGAGCTTTTACCTCTTCTTTGTTAGGAGCTTTAAGTTCAAGTGACAAATCGAATCTCCTCTTCAAAGCATCGTCAATCATCTGAAGCTGATTTGTAGCAGCAATCACGATAGCGTTCTCTGGCAGGTAGTCAAACAACTGAAGAAGAGTATTGACCACGCGCTTCATTTCTCCATGATCTTGATCATAGTCACGAATCTTTCCTATACTATCGAACTCATCGAAGAAAATAACTGCATTTTCAAAAGTTCCTTGCTTAAATATCTTAGTGATGTTCTTGCTTGTTTCTCCTAATTTAGAAGAAACAACAGCACCGAGGTTAACTATTAGCAAAGGTTTCTCAAGTTCTCCTGCTAACACATATGCAGCTAAAGTCTTGCCACAACCAGAGGGACCATAGAATATAATCTTATTGGAAAGGGGGATATGCACAGACTTTAACAAAGAACTTTCTCTGTGTTCTTTGATGAAATACTCTAATTCATTTCTAACTTGTGGCGAGCAAATGAGATTGTCTAATTTGAATGACGACATAACCGTCTGTAAAATTAAACCATTAGCCTCATTGTTAAACAGGTCTTGAGAAATCAAGCGATACTCCTCACGCTTGTCTGCTTTTTCCCTAGATTCTTTTATTATCGATTGTAACTGAGTCGCAAAATTTACTTTCTTGGTCTTAAATGAATAGTCGACCAAAGAATACAAGGATTCTCTCAAACGAGGCTGATCGTTTGCCAAAGCATACCTTGCAACATCTTTTATATAATCGTATTGACTCATTTCCTTGTTTTCGGTTGCAAATATAATGATTATATTTCAAAAATGCAAATCAAATCGATTTTTTTGTTTAAAAGAATTGTATTTTGATATAATTAATCAAAGTAGGGAACACTTAGTTACCTTCATATCCCTTGCGCCACTCATCATGCCTGCTGACATCATTGCACTGAAGCGTCTGAGTTCATGTAACCCAAAACAGACATCCCCCGACTCAGCTCACGAAAAGCTGAATCGGGGGATGCTCATATACTAACAGTGCTCAACGGGTGAACCGTTGAGATAGTCACTAAGCCCTGCATCTCTCCGCAGGGCCTATCGTCCTAATAATACCTCATACTTATTCAGCTCTTCCATCACAAATCCTACGGACATACCTTTTCCGTACCCAATGAACCCACCAAATCCGAAGTCCATCAGATACCCAGCCATCCCGCTATGATATGTAGTATCGAGCTGCCTCATTCCTTTAATTTATCTTGTCCCGTATGTTGCGATATTATCGCGACTTTGAGGTTGTATTTCTTTGTTGACACTAAAAAAGTCCCAAATCTAATTGTAGATTCACCTTTTCAATTTTATACTCCACGCCTCGCAAAGCCTCCTTTATCTGAGCTTCAGGCACAGAACTTGGAACGGCCAATGCTAAGAACTGTGTCGCCCTCGAGCAAGCAACATATATCATCCTCTGACTCTCCTTCATTTTTCTAATGCTCCTTTTAGGAAAATCGTTCAATGACAATTTTCTTCCTTGGCTATCCTCCGAGAGAAACAGCAACACACCATCAAGAGTAGCCCCTTTTGAGGAATGGATGGTATTGATAGTGTTATGATAATCGCTGTTCTTATCACTTGAAAGATAGAATTGTTCAACTGGCATATCCTTTAGCACGTTAATTGATATTCCATCCGTTCCTTTCTTCCTTGGACTAAAATCGGGTACATCTTCCAAATCGCAAAATGCTTTTAGTTTGGCCCCCATCTGAGATGCCCAGTCCGTAAAGGACAGCGAGAGCGAAGGTATGGATCTTAGAAGTTCAAATATTCGTGCATTAAACTCCACATCATGCTCAACGCTCAGAAGGAATGCCCTCCTTTCTCGAGGGTCTTCAGAACATATAAGCTCCATCACAGCAAGTCTGGCTTTTCTAAAAGCCGATTCCAAATCATCCTCATCAAACCTAAACTTGGCATCTATTAACAAATTGGGAAACGATGCATTCCAAAATTTAAATTTCTGTATTTTAACTCCAGCAAGTTCCCGACAGAGAGTGTGGCCCCTAGCAAGAATCATTCTCTTCCCAAGCCCATTATTGTCACATACATTGTTGAAGTGCCTTATTATATCTCTCTTGTTTCCATCATCATACGGATATATGCGTATTTCAATTCCCTTATCTTCCACTCCGTATGATTTTATGGCGGGTATATCCGAAGACTTTAGCAGGCTGTAGAGATTGATAATTCGCTGATTAGAACGTCGGCACTCAGTAAGTAGAAGGTCGTTCCATCCGACCTGTGTTTTCAAGTTTTGCAAGTAGTCAGGTTTGGCATCCCTGTACTCATATATTGCCTGACAAACATCTCCCACATACTCCAAATTCTTCAATCCTGCATCTTTCAGCTTTGAGAAGATGTAGAACTGCAATTCCGAGCAGTCTTGCGACTCGTCCACGATGACATATGGGAATCTCTGCACTAAAGCCTTCGCCACATTTTCATGCTTTGTCAATATATAACAGGCTATCCAAACGGCATCACTACTTGTGATGAAGCCCCTCTTTAGCCTATACTTGAAAGCTGCTTCACAATAGGCCTTGTCTGTAGCACTACTTACCGCACTATTGTTCCAGTAATAGGCATTGCTTCTTCTTTCTATCTTATGTGGACTCTTCTGATGAAGCATGCTTCCGTATGGTTTCATATCTTTCGTTAGATATGTCATCACCACCCCATCCTTCACATACCTATTATAATACATCTTTAGCAATGGCTGTTCATCATTAATAATAGTAGGTCGTGCTCCGCACCAATCACAAAGATACCAAAAGGGCAACACTATATATTGCAATACAAAACTGTCTATTGTTGAAACAATATGTGGATAACGTATTCCTTCATTGTGCATATCTCGGAACTTCTCTGCCAATTCTTCACAAGCCTTGTTTGTAAATGAAAGACAAGCTACACCTGTATGTAGTCCATATTTCTCTTGACAAAACTGCATTACATCGCACAGTTTCTTAACAATGCTGGTCGTCTTCCCGCTACCTGGGCAAGCCGTCAGTATCGTAAATCCCCGTGCATCTATATATGCTTGTCTCTGGGGTGTTATATCGTACTCCATTTAGCTCACTAAGTGATTTATGGCATCAGCTATATACTGTGGAACCGTAAACTTTGTTTCCTTCTCGTTTTCCATTTTTTCCACAAGAAAAGCATCCAATCGTTGGGCAAATCCAGCTTTACTCGGCAAGCATTTCCAAAGCAGCAATGCCACATTCTGTTGTTGCTCTTCTGTCATTGAATCTCCTTCAATGGTACCAAGATAGGTCTCTACCTTCTTTATTTCCTCTGCTTGGTCAGATTTTATCAATTCATATAGCCAAGAACCTTGCGTTTCTACCTTTGTGTCTTTCACATTGGCTTTGCAGATTTGATACTCTAGTGTTTTCTGACCAGAGCACACTTTTATGTTTGCCTGTTTGTTACTCATTGCCTTCATGTTAGCAATTCTGCCACATTCCTTACCTGTGTTGATGCCGTTTCTCAACTCTGCCAATTTCTCATAATCATTGGCCACAAGCGTATCTAAACTATAGTTTTTAGAATCTGTGAACTGATCACCATCAGTAATGAATGCCGACTTCAACGGTAGACGCTTATTGGGCTTTGAAGAATTAAACAGCATGAGGAACTGATAGAATGCCGTTCCGTCAGTATCTACGATCTCTATCTGATGGCCCTTTAAAGATTTTCCCAAAATCTGGGAGAAGGTTTCCACTAACTGACATTCTGAAATACCCTCAATAAACAGGGCGCCGTTTGAAAAAAGTAGTTGCGAACGCGTTACATCAAAATATCGGGCTATCATATTACGATAGTATTTCACATCTTCCTCCTTCAAAGTCTGACTCTTTTTAGCCACATCTCTTACAATGTTTTCAGTGTGTCTCTCCTTAAAACATTCTCCAACATTATATGCATGTCCACGCATCAAAATAAGATTCTCCAAGGGTATCTTCGATGTCAATGTGGGTGAGTGGGTCGTAATGAATGTCTGACTGTTAGGACTGTTATCTGCCTTTTCCAAGAAATTGTAAAGGTTTACCTGTAACTGGGGGTGCAGATGCGCTTCAGGTTCTTCTATCAGTAAAGAGTAAATACTCACGTCATCGTCCTCGTGACAATCCTTAATATCACTAAGCACTGATGCAATATATATCAGGTTGTTGTAGCCAAGACTGTTTTGTGTCAGCATGAAACCATCTGTGGCATTATGTTTGAACGGAAGAAAAGGCTTTATCACATTCACGATATACTCCACACGGCTCTGCTCAATATGTAGACTGACATTGTCAAGGTCTTGTTTGTTTATCTGCTCCAGATTATCATTAATTCCCTTCTTTGTCTCTTTTACCTCATCACGGTTAAGTAAGCTGTCGTTAGCCTGTTTAATAATATCTTTCACAGCATCTTCTGTCTTTGCCTTATCAATCTTGCGCTTGATAACTCTTCCTAGCAGATTGTTTCTTGTGCTAAGCAAATCTCTCGTACTGTCTCTCAATGCTCCAAGGTAATATGTATGAAAGTAATGAAGGCTGTCCCATTCTACCCTTTGTTCATTGTCCTTTCTACCCGAAACGAGCGAAGGTTTTATTCTACCTTTCTCCATCAGTTCATAGCTAAGATGAACCCGCGCTCTGAACTTACCATCATCACCAGCTTCCAAGTAAAGATAATAGGCGCCCTCCTGTTTGGAAGTCAAATCCTCAAATATATACACAATGTCGATTCGGGTTGCCTGAACTGGAGAAGCAGGATTTGTCAGATCAACATAGAAATCATCTCTCGTAATCTCCAAATCCCTATTCGGTTCTCCCCAAGAATAGAACAATCTGATAGCATCTATCAAAGAAGTTTTCAACTGTCCATTGGCTCCTATGATAACATTCAATTTGCTGTTGAACTCGACTGTCAATTCCTTGATTCCCCTGAAGTTTTTGATATATATTTTACTAAGATACATTGGCCTTTACTCTTTAGAAAATTTCATTGATACCTATTAAGACTTTTATACTTTTCACACAACAGCAAATACACCCATTGGCACCATCGATTGTCCCTAGTCATAAGAAAGATAAAATGTTGTCCTCCCACTTTTGCACACATCGGCACATCCTCTGTCGGCACTACCACGCATTGCTTAGTCGAAAAAAACGGTTGTCCAGTTGCCTTCATCATATTAATATCAACCATATAAAGCAATGCACGTACCACACCATAGTCGGTATTTCCGAATGCAGTATTCTCAGAGAGTATTATATTCATCGCCATTCAATTTTTACTATTGCCATTACCTGAAGCTTGACTTCCCTACTCGTTAATCAGCTTTGCCAATAATATCCAGGATTCTCCTTCCTAAACAATTCATTGATATGCATTAGCTATTATATTTTATAATAGCCCTATTTGCTTTGCAATGTCCTGAATCAATTTAGCCAATGGACGTTTCAGTATATCCTCCTCTCGGTCATAGTTCCCAATGATAAACCTGTTCACGTCATCAGCCTTTAATTGGTAAACACCAGACTGTTTCAAAGCCTCAATCATCTTGGGATTGTATATTCTGCTCCGCCATATAACCTCCTCCACCTCACTCTTGAAATTATTATATAGTTTGCTAATGTGAAATTTCTTGTCATATTCCGAATATTCCCCATATACTTTGGGTACAAATTCAATCTTCAACTTCTCTGCATCCCATTCCGTCAAATAATCTACCAGCGACATGTTCTCTACCTTAAATTCAAATGGATTTACATTATCTCCATTCTGACAATACATCATCCAGTCACGCTCATAAAATGACTTGGACTGATTGCAAGGCGCACAACACGGATACAAGTTATAGAAAGCCACAGCCAAATAGGGATACTTGTTCTTTGGCTTCCAGTGATCAATTGTATAGGTCGTTCTATAAGGGGTGCTCCTGTCCGTTTTCCCTTTCTTAGAGGAAACTGCATACTGAGCATTACAATAAACGCATGAGCGAATTCCCAGATTGTTTACGTATTCAGGAAACACCTCTTGTTGAACAGCGGGATATTGCAAAGCATTCACGATATGCATATACAGTTGCTGGCTAACTGTCTTACCACTACCATCCGTTAATTGGCACGTCCGGCCCAAATCAACTGTTCTGTCATATTTGGCAAAGTTATCTCTATAAAACGAATCATAGTCCCAAGGCAATAGTTCCAGAATTCCAGGTAACAGACTTATCACGCTTTCCACATAGTCAGCATCATCATCCGTCAACTGTGCCTTCAGCGATTTCAATGCATCCACTGGTTTTAACTCTGAAAGAACTTTTCCTGCATATGCTTTAGCCCAGATCTTAACCTTATCAGTTACGACGATTTTCTTCATACTCCAGTTCCTCCAATTCTTTCTTCAGCGCAGCTATTTTCTGCTGTTTGCTCAATGCAGGACTGTTCTTATATGCAGCCATTAGTTGTGCTTTCAGCAATGGCTCACCTATCTGTTGGATAAAGATGTATGCGCGCTGGGAATCCCAGTTTCTCTTATACAACGATGGAACATCCTTAAATGCCTCCTCTTGGGGATAAAGATAATTGCAAAGAGATCTTACATAATTTTTCGAGAACTCACCCATAAAACCATGATTAAGGAAGAAGCTTTGCTTCAATATATCATTGATGTTGGCTCCAAATGGATTATCCTCCTCCGTTGATGTCTGCTGATGTCCCCTCTTCAGATACAAGATGTTACTCATAGGAATATCACTCAAAATGAATGGTGAATGTGTCACTATCCATATATTAATACTTTCCTTGTCGTTCATCCCCAATCGTGTCAGCAAGCTGAGTAACTTATGTACAAATATCCGCTGGTATTCAGGATGAAAGCAAATCTCTACCTCATCAAGTACAATATTGAAGTGTTCATACTTGGGCGAAGGATATTTTACTGAGCGCAAGTTCTGCAAGTGATAGGCAATGGTACTAGTCGTAAACAGGAACTGGCGTTCTCCACTGCTCATCTGCCTCATAGGTATGATATTTCCCTTTTCTACCGTATCATCGTCATCATCATAAATGTTAGCGGTCTTTTCCAACATAATTTCATATGAGAAAAAACTGGGTGGTAGTAACTCTGTTATCTTCTCAACGGAATTCACACGCTCATTCTTCCAGTAATAATCCTCATAATCCTTCAGTTCAAATTCGCTTCCAAGCCTTGCTTGGCGTTTGCCCAACTTCTGCTTCTTCTGCGACTGCAGAATATATCTTCTTGCTCTATGGGCTTTCAGTCCAATATGCCCGTCCTGCTTCTTCACCTTCTCGGCCAACGCCTTCATCGGTTCAACATATTCATGGTATGGCGTAGGATTCAAGACCTCACAATAGTCAAACTCCTCGTTATCCTCCAACAGAATCTTCTCCTTCTCTTTCGAGTATGTGGGGTATTTCTGCGCAATGTTCACAATCTTACATATTAGGTATAATTCAGCAGCCAGCAAATCATCATCCTTGTTCAAATCATACTTGATGCCGAAAGTCTTCAATATTTGCTGTTGAAAATTCAACTTCGGAGCCTTCATCACCTTCTTGAACAAATAAAGAATGTATCTGAACTTGGTATTTACGTCTGTAAGTTCTCTGCCAATGCTCAACTTATCAACATTCTTCATGCTCTTCAACAACAGCTGAGCTAATTCCTTATTACTGAAGTATCCAACAACAACGTCAGGATTGAATTGGTACTTAATAGTATTCAACGTATAGCCGTCTATATAGTCAATGCCATGACGTTTGTAGTAAACAAGCAAAGATTCTAACCGCTGTTGGGCCAACCTCATTTCGCGGTTCATGTCCACCTTGCCTTTATCCCTATAAGGGTTCAGAACAATAGGACACATATATCCGTCATTTTTATGAAACAGGCCGTTTATCCAAGCCTTCTCTGCCCAGTGCGGACTTAACGCTTTGCCATCCTGCCATTCCGTCTTTTCATCCTGAAAATCCTGCTCAACGTATGCCTGCATACTATAGTTAACAACTACCGTATAGAACAATTTCTCGGCCAGTTCCCTATACTGCTCAATATCTATCTCATATTTATTCTCTTTAGGAAATTCCATATGGTTAAACCTCACATGTGGAACCTCTACTTTTGCATCTATAATAATCGTTCCGTCTATATAATCTTGATCCGTATCCAATTCCATCAACATCACACTTTTATCCTGGCAGCAGAGTCTATAGAACTTTCCATCCAACTCATAGTCCATATTTGCCCATATTCCATAAACATAGCGCAATGGGTATGCACCTGCCCGTTGTATGTCGTGTAATAATACATAACTTAGATTATTCACCATGCGGAACATCATTTCCAAAAGGGTCGACTTACCACTTCCATTCTTACCCACTATAGCATTTACGGATATGTTCTTCGCAAAGAAATCCCCGTAAACCATCTGGTTAAAAACAAATGCCTTGTCGGTCTGAAGATTTTTCCTTAGGCTCTCCTCACATTCTTCAAATATTCTGATTGAATGGATATGCAGCATTTTTTCTCCTCCTTTAAACTTTATACGTGGAAATCTCAACTACCCGTTGCAACACATTTAACGGAAATCTTCGCATATAAGCAGCCATCTGTCGTTGACTTATAGCCCATGTCTCATTCCAGTGAAACATCCTGATAGTATCTTTGCCCTTTTGCGAACAATTAGCCATATCAAATGTTGTATGGTCAGCATCTATATACTTCAGATGGTCATCAGGGTTATCGAAATACGGATGCACCACTTTAAACCTATTAGCAGCGTAATCTCTCCTGTTGGCAGGGCTTACTATCGTATCTTCCTCTCCCTTATTGGAAGTACTATTACAAGAGGAACAAGCAGTAACCAAATTATATGGCTCGTAACAGAACTCACCGTAGATTCCCTTGGGTGCAATATGCTCAATGGCATGGGCACCTCTCAACAATGGCATCTCACAATAAGCACATCTGCCACCTTGCGCGATGATGGTATGTGTACTGATTCTGTTCTTGATAGCCTTGGTCAAGTTCTTTTGGTCTTTCCAGCCCTTGCTCTTCTGGGGCTTAAGAACACTATCAACATGCGCTTTCTCTGCAACAGTATATATTATTGGGTCATTCAGATTCAACATATTCTTTCGCCGTTTGTATTAACCTACTCAACGGATCATCTTCACTCAACTGATATTGGGTCAATTCCCATATCAGTGAATAAATGCCCTCCTTATCTTTGTCTCTTCTACTGATTCTATCATACAGGTCAGCAACCTTCTCCTCAAACACACGGTTTCTCGTGTTCCTCACATGAAACACCCTATACAATATATCATCCACCGACCAGCAGAAAGTATTCAGTCCCTCAGCAATGTCGCGCAACTGTCCATCTTCTGTTCTTTCAAGGGCAATAATATCCGATGACTCTGGCTGTAAGTCTGTCAAAACGAAATGTGAATGGGTGGCAATAATGAAGTGGCAGTCGCAATAAGCCTTGAATATCTTCTTTAACCATCCTATATAATTAATCTGCCAATTAGGGTGTGAGCTAGTTTCTGGCTCATCTATCATTACTAGACTATTATGTTCTATATCACTCATGATGCCCAACATTTGGCAAAGCATATGCGTTTCACCAGAACTGCTTTCAGAGAATTCAAAAGGATTTTCCTTCTTGTAAACAAGAAGTGATGGAAACGATAATATATCAAGTGCAGAAAGGATCTCTAAAGCCTCTCTATCCCAGATGATTTCGTTATCTTCCAACACATGATAGCTCACAACAAACCTCTTAGCATTCACCCTCTGACTTCTCTCCGTTGCTTTTCTCAAGAACTCTGCAGCTATCTCAACCTTATTAGGATCAGCTTTTATCTTTTCAAAATTCCTAGTACCCCACAATTCTGTTTTGCGATTATCAAAATATTTTTTTTGGTTAGAGAATATATCATTCAAAAGTTCTGATGACATATTAGCTTTTAGGAAAACATCTTTGTACCGTATTGTGTACGAGATCTCCATCCGTGCTTCTAATCCCATCGCTTTCAGTAGCTTTTTCACCTCTTCTCTGAATCCCTCTTTCACGTCCAAGCTGTGAAGTAGACTACTAACCGTTTTCCTTATTAACGTTCTTGTTCCTGTGGTTCTTGGGGAATTCTCATTTCTGATTCCCTTATACCTGTACAACACTGTACCTACTGTGTTAAACTTGTCATTAACAGCTATAGTGGATGCAAGCACTCTTGTTGGCATCTCCATATCTTGCAAAACAGTTGTTTCTCCATTCTTCTTGCAATAGAAGTGAGTATACACCTCTTGATGCCTACCGACTGTCTCCACCTCTCCGAAGTTCGCAAATTCATAAAGATTTCCAAATAACGAGTATTCTACTTTGAATTTGAAACGAGGTGGATTCTTCAGAGTCTCAGGATTTTCACGTAACTGTTCTAGATAGCAAAAGATATCGGCAATTGCTCTCAACATATGACTCTTACCAATACCATTTACACCAATTATCACTGTCGAATAGATATCCGAATCAGCATTGTCATTCTCATGCCATAGGTCAAGATGAATATTACCCAACACAAAATGTCGTAATAACGTTATTGACTTTATTCGGAACTGCATCATCTTTTGATAACCAACTTCCATATTCCGTCGTATAACTTCTACAGAGTCTGGCTTATTCTGAAAAGTTTCTTCTATATGATCATCGAAAATGTTACTCATTTCTTTTGTATACTTTATAAGTTTTTGCCACCGCCCCCTACGGTTTTCCGTAGGGCCTTTATCTCCCCCTTCTTTCTCCCACATCCCCCACATGGGGCACTTCTCTAACTCGGAATAGTCCTGGTATTGAGCTTGGGCATCACAGAGCATGTCTGTCCAGCGGGAGCTGCAGTGCAGGTCAGTGATCAGTTTATCTGTATTTCAAATAAGCACGATTCCATCTGGGAACCAAGCTCAAGAGCCAACTTTTAATACCAATTTTGCCAACAGAACGTTCTCTCCCCTCCTGCACACCCAGCAAAAATTACTGTAAATCAGCGCATTACAGAATATACGATGCAAAAATACACGTGTTTTCTGGATGATCTGAAGGCTAGTAAAAATTTGGTTCTTATATTACTGGGGGCAAATATAAGAATTATTTTAATTCCCACCAAATTTTTAGGCGAAAATTTTACAAAAAAAATAAGCCGCAGGCGAAAATGCCTGCGGCTCATGTAGCAAATAAGAAGTTGCGTGCCACGTACCTGCCCCCTGTCACCACGTACCTGTCCCCTGTCACCATGTGATTGTCTTTCCAGCTCTTGACACGCTATCATTCTCTGCTCCTTCTATAGCAGCGTTCATCACGCTGCCAGCATTCTTCGTTGGTGCGACAGCCTTACCTTTTGATTCAACGAAATAGAGATAATCATCTGTCTTGGGTTTTGTTTCGTCATCACACTTTATCAGTACAATGTCTGTCAAGTGGCATGGCATATCCTGTTTTTCTTTCCATCGCCATTTCAGCGGAGCTACATTAGCATCAGCTCTACGCAAGCAATGTGAAAGGTAAAAAAGGAGTATTTCCGAGAATTCACCAGATTGCAAATGGTCTTTTGTGGGTATCTGAGCACTGATGCCTTCTTGTTCGTCTGTCCATACTTCTTCTGCAATGCCTGCGTCTAATTCATCTTTTGATATATATGCATCGCGAAATGGCAGCAGGAATTCCGAAACGAACTCATCCAAGAGGCCGTCTTTGAAGCCATAGACGACAATACCTTTGTCAGCGTAGGTATCAACATCTATTTCAAAAAATCTGGATATATCTAACGGCATAGTCTCTTACCTCTCCTCCTTAAAATACAGCGTATAGTATCTCATTCCTCTCTCCTCGTCATACCCGCGCTCCAGGAACTTCTCACCTCCGAGCACGTTGATTTCGAAGTTGTCGTCCAGTTTGATTCGCGTCACGGCACTAACCTTTCTCCGCCCCAGCACTTCGCTCTTCCCTTGGAAACTGTCCTTGAACGTCATTTCCTGCTTTGCCTGATACTCTTCAGCGTAGGTCATAAATGCTTCTGCCGTTCCCGTCTGCTCAAAAGCACTACTAGCAATACTCCCTAGCGATACGTTCTCACCGCCAAGAGTCTCCATCACCTTGTTCATCATCGTGGCTTTGGCCGCCTTGTCGAAGTCCTCAGGCAAATGTTTGATGAAATTCTTGCACAGCGTCACCGCTTGTTCCGTCTGCTTATAGTCGTCTTCCACCCGCTTCAACTGCAGAAAGTCATTAACCCAGTATTTGGCATCGCTACGGTTCGAATTATCCACCACGCACACCGTATAGCCTTCTGACTCAGGCGTGTTAAATACCAGACAGCCCTTGTCTAGTTTATGAATACTCATTCCCGTATGGCTCTCTACACTGAATCCGCCAGACACTGGATTGATCTGTATAAATGTATCCTTGTTCTCCGACTTAAACAGCCCCACGGCATCCACCGTCTCACCATCCAGGATGCAGTCCTTCAGGTAAATGACATAGAAGTCGCCGCTCTTGATGTTCGGGTGCTCGCTCTGCTCATACAAGAACTTAGCAATATTCCTCGACTGTTCGTGAAAACAACTTATATCCGTGAAGATTGACTTCACATAACTATATACCGCATTCAGTCCCAGGTCTGTCGGATGATAGAAATGATACTTCTCGTCATCCTTAAACGCCATCAGGAAATAGCCTTTTAGGATCTCTGCCAGTGCATCGTCTATCTCCACCGGTCTCTCCGACAGCTCAACTCCCTCTACAGCAGCTTTGTTTCCTACACGGTGAACCGACAGGGACGATATCTTTATATATTCTTTGTACAACATGCGAAGATACACTTGATTATTTTACAGACATTAGTTGTTTCATACAGATTATAGCACCATACCAGCAACAAGAACACTGCGAACGCCACCAGTGTCAGCCCCCATATCCACGTATACCGGTTTTTCTGCCATTGTATATAGTTGCTGTGCGTGCCAAGTATATTCGGGTTACTGTCCTCAAATATCTTGTCTGCCTCCTCTTTGCTTAACAACTGCTTATACCGCTCACGCAATTGTCCGTAATGCTTCGAGTAAAGCTTCTCTTTCTTGTCCAACGACAAACGAGAAAATACAAGAATAACTGCGGAAAGTGCAATAAACAAATACGACAGGGTCACTATTTCGTTGCTGAAAGCACCCGTCCAATGTCCTCCGGCCAACACTCTCACAACCACGGCCGTCAGGAAGAATGTTCCCAGCCCCACTACACTTTTTTTGAAGTCACCAGTAAAGCCTTCTACTATGCCATTTATCCGGTCTTGCAAGTCCAGCAAGTCTTTCGACACATCGTTCCTTACCTTGATATATTGTCTTACGTTGTCTTGCTCAAATATCTTGAAGTTCGACTTGATAGCACCAAGTGTTGAGGTATTCAGTTTCAGATGTTCGTAGTCAGGGCAGTTCAACGATATGATGTTCCGTGCTATAACCAGCCTGTCTGACGTATATCCTCCCGTATAACACCAGTCATAAATGTCAAACCATTGCTCCGCACAATTTTCATCAAATACCAGGGCTTTTACCTTGACGCTATTGCTTTCAGACGCCAGCGTCTTGAACCCCGAAATCCATATCCTCCATTGGTTCTTCTCCACGCCCGACAAATCTGCCACATAACAGGTAGACAATAACAGGCACGCCTGTCTGATATACTTTGCTAACGCACCATTCACATTTCCTTCCACAATATGCAGGTCGTCAGGAAGAAGAGAAGGTAGCTTCGCCGTCCATTGGCAATACCGACCGCAAATCTCTGTTCGTTTCCTCTTTTCAATATTCCCACACAGGTCCGGCATGTCATCTCCTCTCTTGATGACAGCCAGGCTGGATGTCCTAAACCGCTCTATCTCATCACCCCATATTTCAAGAATCAACCTTTCATGCAGAATGTCATATAACGCATTATATAGCCCTGTGACAGCAATGTCTCCCACATACTGCAAGAACAAGGGCAGGTCGTACAATGACAGAACACCGTTCTCTTTACTCTTCTCTATTGTATAGATCAGCCTTACCTCATCATTAATATATGGTTCCAGCGCACTCGGGACATATGCTTCATCAAGACCATCTCCTTTCCTGATGTCAAACAGGTCATCTCCACCATCCGTCAGCAAACGCAGCCTCCAATTATCTCTGTCAGAGGTTGCAGGCAGCGCAGCCAGCAATTCCTCCTTTGTAGGCTGATGCTTGAGAGTCAGCCAGAAAACACCTTCCCATTTCAGAAAGTCCTCACAGTAATCAGGTCGCACATCGTCCCCAAACAGACTGACGATGACTTTTGTATGATTCCTCATTGCTATTGCCGTCTTTCAATGTTGGCTAAATTCTCTGCATATTTGTAACCCTCATCGCTACGTATCATGATATATTTAGCCCCATCATCCTCTTCGCGAGCCTTGATAGTGCGGCTCAAATGAGGAATATCCTTCTTCAGCACCAACTCTATATCATCCGTCAGCTTAATCTCATTCTTTAGCTTTGCCTTAATCTTCGACGGTACTTTCTGAAACCGGCTGTCAAAGTCGTATTGCTGCGGCAGCGCCTTTGCTTTTCGTGCTAGTTCGTTCATATTCAGACCTTCGCCTTCCGGCTGATACACCGCCAATATATTATCCGCATAGTGATCCATCGAGAACTCTCCTTCACTGCGCATATAGGCCACCGTCGAGTTCCACAACACCAAATAGTCACTTTTGCTCTTTTTCCTCACTGGGTCCAAGATCTTTGATTTCAGATAGCTAAATGCTCTCTCCGTGTTCTCGCCATCATCGTGCAGTGCTTTCAAGTCTAGGAATTCGTCATACCAGTACTTACTCTGCTTCGCGTTCACATCAAAAGTCACCATGTCGCCATAACTATATGCTCCCGCATTCACCGAGATATTTGCCGCAAATGACTTGAATATTTTCTTTTTCGTTGGCAGACCGTTCTTCTTCTCTCCCGTTGTCTCTTCTATGAATTCCGTATAGTCAGCCTTGCATATCACCATCTTATACTCCGTCTCCGTCATCTTGCAGTAGGTGATAAGAAGGATACCCTTCTGTATGTCAGTGATATTATGATATCGTTGCTGGGCAGCATCCTCCTTTTCAAGCAGACGCCTTGCAATGTTCATTGCACGATTGTCACGCTCATTATCGTTCACGATGTCACCAATCCACGTTTTCATAGTCAGTTCACCATCTTTAAACTCGTATCTTCTCTCTCCCGCATTGTCTGTTATCTGACCGATAATATCCATCACATAATCTCTCACGTTCCCTTCTTCGTGCAGGGGTTCCTCCTGTACGTTGTTGTTCTCGTGATCAATCTTTATCAATTTCAAGTATTCTATCTCCATATTTCTTGGTAATTCTGGTTAGTATTCCGATATTATTTATTGTTCACTTCTCTCCGTTAAAGTCTACACTACCTGACCTATTTCTGTGTATCCTCGCTACTTATAATACTCCCTCAAAAACCGTTGTACCGCCTCTTGCTGGCGCTGTTGGTTCTGCATCCACTCGTTGTATTCCCTCAACAGGCGTTGGAAATGTTCAGCTCTCTCTTGCCCGTCGATAGCATTGCACATCTGCTCAGCTATTTGAGGAGGGAAGTTATTCCTAATGAGAGTCTTCTGCGCCTCATTAGCAATCTTATTCCCAACTATATTATATAAGTCCTGTATGGTAATCATATCTTTATAAAAACTTGACACATTAACTTTGACCCTGTCTTTTCCTGATTTTGGTTGACTCCTTTTTCCCTAAATTCCGTGAGTTCATTCTCGATTTCCTCAATCGAGAATTTCCCTCCCCACATCCTATACACATACTCTGGAGTTATCAATTCAGGATCGAAAGAACAAGATTTCCCTTCACTCTCAACCTTACCAAAGAGAGGTCGACAATTAATGTCGGGGATTTGAAATCGACCTCTAGAGGCAATATTTGGCACTAATTTTGCAAAGAGCCTATTTCTCCTCTTCCACGCCACCCACCAAAAATATCTATGAATCAGCGTGTTACAAGATTTTAATATTTATTAAGACGTGTACTCGATGGATGGTTTTAGGTTTCACATCCCCTTTCCGTTGGCAAATATAAGAATTAATTTTATTTCCACCAAAT
>OCVV011269890.1_pt1 | contig 19330 bp, 15 predicted proteins | sample 1539721 | NCBI WGS metagenome assembly OCVV01 (sample SAMN02144230, study PRJEB22623) | gut metagenome | biome: sheep rumen | host: Ovis aries | place: New Zealand
CTTTGTTGAAAACTGAAGCAGCTTTTCCCCATTTTTCAACACCACCTGTAGATTCTGGAGTATCAACTGAATGATATCTAACAATTACAGATAAACCATCATTTGTGGCTAATTTGAATCTTGTAGTGTCACCATCTGTACAAGTTTCAACAGTAGCCTTGCCAATACCATCATCAATAAATGATTTACCAGCATAAGATTTTTCTAATTTTAAAGTCTTTGTAATAGCATCATAATGGGCTGTATTGTCACCTTTTTTTGCTCCACCACAAGAAGCAAGCATCAAAGCAATCGTAACAGCTGGAACTACTGCTAATATCTTTTTAAAATTAATCAACTTTACCACCACAATTTTTAACAGCTTCTCTTAGAGCATCAGCTCCACTTCTAACACCTTTGATAACATCAACTAATGCTAAACCAACTTGATCACGAGCTACTGAAGAGCCAACGAATGCTGGAGAAGTGAAGAAATAATCAGTCATTGAAGCACCAACTTTTGCAGCCTTAGCTGTAATATCTGTACCATTCATATGTGTAACATATGCTTCAATTTGATTTGTTGATTTTCTAACTGGATTATAACCAGAAGTCATAGAGAATTGTGCTTGGAATGTAGGATCTAATAAATATTTAGAAACAAATAAGAAAGTCATTTCTTGCTTTGTAGTCTTATCAGATGTTCTATCACATTCTAGCATAACAAGGTTTGGACCTTGAGAAATTGCTTTATTAACTACAGTACCATCAGCCTTCTTTGTACCAAAGATAGGAGCGATACCATATTCAAATTTTTTACCAGGGTTTTGGTAAGAAGCACCACCAGATGAACCGATACAATAAATGATACCACCATCATCTACACCTTTAGTAAATAGATTTGATGTATAAGCGCCAGATTCTTTTTGAGTAGCGATATAACCTAATTGATAATATTCACGTAATTGATCTAGCCAATTAGCAACATTTGAATTATTGAATAAATAGTGTTCATCTGCAGCACCAGATGCTTGTGTATAACCCCAACCATTTTGTTCACATGCAGTGATTAACCAGTTAGCTTCAGAGTCATAGCCTAATACAACAGCCTTTTGATACTTTGCAGCTAAATCATCTGCTTGATCCCAAAGTTCATCCCAAGTTTTTGCAGGTTCTAATCCAGCAGCATCAAGAGCTGTCTTATTATAATATACTAATTCAGTAGATTTACTATAAGGTAAAGTTAATAATGATTTGTCAGTAAACCCAAATTTTTCATAATCAGCATAGTTAGTTGCTAGACCTTCATTGTAATAACCTTCAACGATATCAGCAACTTCTGCATCAGTCATACCAACTCTAACAGCCTTACCAGCAGCGTTATTGAAAGTTTTTTCTGATTTAATTAACTTTGACATATCCACAACTTTTTTAGTTTGCATATATAATGCAACATGGTCAGGATAGCAATAAGCTAAGTCTGGTTGTGCACCACCTTGTAAGTCAGCAACTATTTTTGCTCTAGTTTGATCATAGTTACCAGCTTGAACAGATTCAATTTTCCAACCAGGGAAGTCCTTTTGGAAGTTCTCAATTTGAACATTTAAATCTGTTTGTAATTTATCACCCATTGTGTGATAGAAAACGATTGTCTTGTCGTAGTCAACACTACTACCACAAGATGCAATAGTTGCTACTGTTGCAGCACCTAATGCTACCATTGAAAGTGTTGTAATTATTTTTTTCATGTTTTTCCTCTTTTTCTCCTTTTTTAAAGTTTTTAGCCTTTTGTTCCACTCTTAGATACACCACGCATTATATACTTTCTAAATGCAATAAATAATATAAATAGTGGCAAGCTAACCATACATACAGCAGCCATCTTAAGAGTCTCAAGTGACATTGATGTACCATATTGTGGTATACCATCAACCAAGTTTAATGTACCATCGTCTGAGAATCCTTTTGTTACCCAGTTTGTAACCATTTGCCATGATTCACTGTTTACTAATCTTGGCCAAATATAAGAATTCCATGTACCAATAAATTTCAATAGTGTTACTGAAATTAATGTTGGAGCGGTAAGTGGTACCATTACCTTTATCAAATAACCCATATCGCTTAGGCCATCAACCTTTGCAGCTTGATATAGCGAATTTGGTATTTGCTTGAAATTATTTCTCAGCAAGTATATATAATATACACTTACTAGGAATGGAACAATCAATACTGTATATGAGTTCTTCCATCCAAATTTTGATACTGTTAAATAGTTAGAAATTGTAAACATTTCACCAGGTATCATCATTGTTGCAAGCATCAATGTAAATAATATATTTTTACCTTTGAACTCAAGTCTTGCAAGAGCATACGCTGTTAAAATTGTAATAATTACACCAACGATTGTTGAGATAATACCAACAACTAGTGTATTAATTAATACTTGACCAAACAAACCATTTGTAGAAGCCATAACGACTGAATAGTTTCTAAATTGGAATGTGTGTGGGAAGAATGTTGGAACTGATTGTCTATATTCCATTTCGGATTTAACAGAAGATATAACCATCCAATAAAATGGCAAGAATGCTAATCCAGCACAAATTGTTAAGAATGCATAAACTAAAATATTTTTAATAATTGTAAATACTTTTTGTTTTTTACGTTCTTTTTCAACGTCTAGTTTAGGAGCTGATTTTTCTTGAAATTTATCTTTTTGTAAACTATTTTCCATTGTTCTTCTCCTTTCTAGTAATGTACTCTTTTCTTAGACAAGTATAGATTGATTGCAGTAAATACCATAATTATAGCAAACAGCATTAACGCACCGGCTGCGGCATAACCAGTAGACCCATTTTCAATAAAGAAATAGATATAACCTACCATTGTACCAACTTTATAACCGTCCATATCTTGTCCGAAGATACCTACAACTGCTGAATATTGTTTCATACCACCCATTATACCTGTTACTAATAAATAAGATAACATTGGTGAAATTAATGGAGTAGTAATTTTCCATAAAATAGTTGATCTTGATGCACCATCAATTTTAGCTGCATCATAATACATCTTATTAACATTTTGTAGAGCAGAGAATAAGATTAAAATTTTAAATGGCAATCCAGCCCAAATTTCATAAACGATTACAACAAATCGTTTTGCCCAAATGCTATTTCCGCCAATCCAGTTTATTGGAGATATTCCAAATAAACCTAAGAAATTATTAACTAAACCATATGTTTCAACATTTCTAGAAGTTTGAATAACTTTGAAGAATGTTGCGAATACGGCTCCCATTGCTAGAGCGTTTGTTAAATAAGGAAGGAATAAAATAGTTTGGTATGCTTTTTGAACCTTCTTTATTGAATTTAACGCAACACTAATTAATAAAGCTAACAATGTTGATACAGGAACGGAAATAAATGTAAAAATCATTGTGTTAGCCAAGCAAGTACCAAAGTTTGCACCGGCAGTACCTTCTGATTTTATTACCTTAACAAAGTTTGCAAAGCCAATTCCATCAAATCTACCAGTTAATCCTTGATAGTTTTGTTGAAATGCATTAATAAATGATGCAATAATCGGATAGAATGTGAAGACAAGCATCATTATTAATGCTGGCATTACGAACAACCAACCTCTTTGTGTTTTTAAAAAGGCAAGTGCTCTAACTTTAAAAGGTTTCTTAGGAGCTTCATTATGTTCAGGATTTGATTGTTGGCCAGATAGCACTTCTGCATCTTTATTAACTAACATTTCCTCAGCCATAATTATAACCTCTCTTCAGTTTCTGCGTTAAATAAGAAAACCTTGTTTGGTTTTAAATTGAACTTTAATTGTTTTGCACCTGCAGGAAGAACTATATCAGAATCAATGATTGATCTAACTGTAGGTTTTGTAGATGCTTCATGAACTGAAACAATTGATTTATCTCTACCCATTACTTCAATGTGGTCAACATCTAGAGTAAACTTACCATTTGCATCATAGATAAATCCTTCAGGTCTAATACCTACGAACACTTCTTGATCAGGAAGTTTAGTATCCATGATTTCTTCTCCACCGATTACTACCTTACCACCAGCAATTTTACCCCTAAAAATGTTAATTGGAGGTGTACCTAGGAAGTTAGCAACGAATAGGTTACATGGATTATCATAAATTGATTGTGGTTCACCAACTTGTTGAACAACGCCAAGTTTCATAACTACCATGATATCGCAAATTGACATAGCTTCTTCTTGGTCATGTGTAACGAAAACAGTAGTAATACCAGTTTCTCTTTGAATGTGTTTGATTTCTTCTCTTGTTTGTAATCTTAGACGAGCATCCAAGTTAGATAGAGGTTCATCTAATAATAGCACGTTAGGCATCTTAACAAGTGCACGTGCAATGGCAACTCTTTGTTGTTGACCACCTGATAGTTCAGATGGCTTACGTGCCATTAAATCTTCAATTTGAACTAATCTAGCAGAGTCAAGTGCCTTCTCTTTAGCAATTTCCTTTGGAATTCTCATATTGATAAGAGGGAACATAATATTTTGCTCTACTGTCATATGAGGATATAGTGCATAATTTTGGAATACTAAACCTATGCCTCTCTTTTCTGGTGCCAAATCAGTTACATCATCTTCATCAAAGAAGATTTTTCCTGATGTTGGAGTTTCAAGACCACTTAGCATGAACAATGTAGTTGATTTACCACAACCAGATGGTCCTAATAGACCAACTAGTTTTCCTGATGGAATTTCAACATTCATATTGTTAACTGCTGTTACTTCTCTGTTTTGTTTCTTGTTAGAGAATGTCTTAGTCAAGTTTTGAATTGTAATTTTCATTTTTCCCATCATTCCTTTCTATTTTTTTTAATTTTAAAACCAATTCTTTATTGTAGCCTTCAACCACAAGATTTTCTGGAGCATCTTCTATTTGATAATTTCTATCAATATCTATCCACAAGTTGCAATATGTTCCAACTCGTACACGTTTTGTAGAAGAAAACTCAAATCCTCTCATAAGATTGAATTCTAAATTTGCATTTTCATTAGAGTATTTTATAACTACCGGACCTATAAAATCAGTATATTTGCCTACATCAATTTTTACTGTTAATTTACAAAAATAATCTTTAGCATAATATTTTATATCTGGTTCCTTAGGCTTCTTTTCTTTAAATTTAACTTTAAATACTTTTACTAAAATCCATTTAAAGAACTTAATTATATATCTCTTTCCTAGTGCTAAATCAGCAATTATATAGATTCCAATAAAGTAGAATACGACAATAAGTAATGATCTTTGCAATGCTTTTGTTTGGAAGTCACCATATGTACTAACTTTATATTTTCCATTGCCTTTAGCTAAAAACTCATCATTTAAAGTTTTAAGATTAGGTGATTTGTAATCTGAGTTATATTCATTAGCAAATGTTTTAACATCCTTGAAGATTTGTCCACTAAAATCAAGATTATCAAATTTAAATTCTCTAAATAATAATCCTTCTGCATCAATCAATTTTAGGCTTGTTAGTGTAGTACCATAATCAATTGCTAAATCAATATACAAAAAGTTTCTTTGTTCAATTGTGGAAACACAGTTTTTAACTCCATCCATTGTTGAATCAAAATCTATTATTTCAATTGTTGATTCTTTTCCTTCACTATTTGTTACTATCAATTTTGCTTGATTGTCTTTCAATTGATATGTTTTATAAACAGCCTTTACATTATAGATGAAACCTGCATAGGAATCATGCATTCTTCCGTTTTCTACTTGATTATCTTTTTCGTCTTTATATGTAAGGGTTTCTGCCTCAAATAAAACTATACCACATTGAACACCTTCAACTACAAAGTCTTGTTGATAATATTGATCAACGCAGTAATATCCACCCATCAAAGAAATTGCTTTATCTTTTTGTTCACTATTCAATGAGCTAATTATTGTATCCATCGTCATTTCATACATGAAATAATTTGGTAAATATACCGCCAAAAAAATACCTAAAGCAAATGTAGAAACATAATAAATAACTTTTATAAATATTCTTACTTTATTATTCATTATTCTTTACGCCGTCCTCAACTTTTAACGCTTTTTCAGCATCAACTTTTTCGGCGTTTTCTCTTTCCTGCTTCAATCTTAAATTTTCTTTAAAAACTTCTTCTCTCATTTTAAGATTCTCTCTTTGCTGTTCATATTGCTTTCTATTAATTACTGGAATTAAGAAATAGATTCCAACAATTAAAGCTATAGAAACTAAAGCAATAATTAAGAACACAATGTCGGTAGTACCAAGAGTATTAAGTAAAAAAGACAACATCTAATCACTCCTTTCATTGAATTTCCATAGAAAAAAGGGCATTAAAAATAAAACTAGTCAAAAAGCTTCACTTTTAATTCCCTTAAATTCCATGTTACGAGCACCTCGTTTTTTTATAAATCTCTATACATAGATTATAATTTAAAAAATATAATAATACAAGTCATTTTTTTACTTATATAATATTGCATATTATATTCACGTTTTTGTTTACGGGTGCGAAGTGTAATATGCAATATTATATAAACGACTTATTTCTACGTACAAAAAAATGGTGCCGACTATAGGAATCGAACCCACAACCTACTGATTACAAGTCAGTTGCTCTACCAATTGAGCTAAGTCGGCAAAAAAATGGTGGAGATTGACGGGCTCGAACCGCCGACCCTCTGCTTGTAAGGCAGATGCTCTCCCAGCTGAGCTAAATCTCCATAAACGCTGAAAAAGAACTTTTATTTTCTAAATCGCAATTTCACAAAAAAGCACCAATAAATTCAGCTATTAATTTTTTTGCTAACTAGTTTCAGATGTTTACAGTAAGTTGACAATTTAAGGTTTAAATAAAAGTTTACTATTGTCGTTTTATATAAATGTATGCGTTTTCTTACGGATTTATATTATATAATAATAATCTTTTATTGTAAACATTTTTTTTATTTCCTTTTCGAAACCAATAAAAAAAGCCTAGTAAAAGGCTTTTTTAATGAATTGTTAGTGCTGTAACTAAGGAAATTACGCACATTATTAAAAAGAAAATAAAGAGCAATTTTGTAGCATTTTTGTGATTTTCTATCACTTCTTTATCCATCTTTTCTTTTAATCTCTCTTTAGTATATTTAACTCTAGAAAAGTGACTAGCACGAATATTAAATACTAATAATAAACCCACAGTGGCAATAATCATAGTAATAGGAAATAAATCATTTCTACCTGTAGTTAAAACTAAGATTAACCCAATTAATAAAGATATTAATAAGTATGCAGTTATGAATATAATTGTATATTTTTGATTTTTAAGCATTATTTACCACCACTTTTTCATATCCATCAATTAATTTTATAGTATCTTTATCATCATTTGTCATAAATTTATTATCAACTACATATCCATACTTAATTGATGCATCTAAAGATGCTAAATTAAGCTCTTTTGTAGCAAATAAATAATATGATTTAATTGCTAAATCTGATACTTTTTTATCACTTGCATAAACAAATAATGTATCTGTTGATGTTTCATATTTTCCATCTTTATTTATATAAGTGGATAATATTTTACCATCTAAATAGCGATGATATAAAGATGTAGTTAAATATGGGTAAGATCTATACATAACCATAGATGCACTACCTGTTAATTTATATGTTCCAACATTACTTACTTTATTATCCATAAACTTAGTAAAAACAGCGCTTACATCTTCTACTCCAAAATTGGCTAAATAGCCATCTTTTGAGACCATATAGCCGTTTTTAAGTCCATCTTTAATAAAGCATTCTGCCATATAATCAATTATAAAAGCATTCCTTAATCTATAAAAATCGATGATTCTTGTTATATCATTTTCTTTAATAAATGCCAAATAATCATCTGATAAATTTAATCTTACACAGTTATTTTCTAATACTGAAATACTAACCTTGCTTTCATTTACAAAGTTAGCAATTTGTCCAAAAAAAGTTGCTTGCGATGCAGTATAATTTGGATCTAATGACTTCATTTCATCATCAGTATTTAGACTAAGTAAAGTATCATAATCGTTATAGATAGGTCCATAAAATAAATATGAAGAATTATTATCAACTATTGCCTTTATAGCATTATATAGCAAAGTAGATACCTCAATAACTTCATTTGGATGGTTATTTAGATAAGCAACATTTTTAGTGTTTTCATATGTTTTATCAGGATTAAAAATTTTATAAGTATAAATTGAATATTCAGAAAAATTCTTTTCTAGTAAGGTTTTTTCTTGATAAGTACCAACACTACTTTTTCCTAAATTATAATTAAAAACAAAATCTGTTGAACAATTGTCCTCTTTAACATTAGCCTTTATTACTGTCCAACCACCAGGTACCTCAGAACAAGACTTTACGCCAAAAAATATGCCAGTAATACCAGCTGCTAAGAAAACAACAACAAGGATTATTCTTAAAACTATATGCTTATCACTAAGTTCAACTTTTTTTACTTTAGGGGCTCTCATAATAATTCTCCTTTTGTAAGAAAATCGAGAGAAAACTCTCGATTCTTACTTTTAAACTAACGCAAACAATAAGATTATAAAGTACAATGCAATAATTGAGCCTAATATAATAAATGAAATAATAGCCCATTTTTTACATAATTTATAATTCTTAATATAATTATGCTTTTTAAATATAAACGCCAAAATTAAACCAATTATTGGGAAAATAAGTGATAAAACAGCATACCAGTTAGATCCAGTATCATGAAGTGGTCTTTCTAGTATTGCAGCTTCTTCTGCACTAATTTCATCATCTTTATCGTCATTATGTTCAGCTTCATATTTAGCCTTTTCTTCTGGTGTTAAGATAGTAACAGATTTAATATCTACTTCATTATCTCTTTGTTCTTTATATTTTGCAATTTCTTCTTCATTACCAAAAATTAAATGGTTATGTCCAATATCAACTAAAGATGGTTTATTAACACTATAATCATGAATTGATGGATCATATGTTTGTAAAACCTTATTCTTTTCAAGTTGTGGATCTGGAATAGGAATTGCAGATATTAATGAACGAGTATATGGGTGAAGTGGATAATTAAATAATTCTTCAGCCTCAGCAATTTCTACTATATCGCCTTTATAGATAACACCAATTCTATCAGAAATAAATCTAACGATAGAAAGGTCATGGGCAATAAATAAGCATGTTAAACCACGCTCAGCCTTAAATTTATTAAGCAAATTCAAAATTTGAGCACGAATTGAAACGTCTAGTGCTGAAATAGGCTCATCAGCAACAATTAGCTCTGGTTCCATTACAATTGCACGAGCAATACCGATTCTTTGACGTTGACCACCAGAGAATTCATGTGGATAACGAGTTAAATGTTCAGGAAGAAGACCTACTTCTTCAATTATGTTTTCAACCTTTTGAATTCTTTCAGCCTCAGAATTGAAAAGATGGAAGTTAATTAAGCCTTCAGAAACAATGTATTCAACAGTTGCACGCTCATTAAGTGAAGCAGCAGGATCTTGGAATACCATTTGAATATTTCTAATAACTTCTCTATCTAGTGTTCTTGGGATTTTACCAGAAATTTTAACACCTTTATATTGAATTTCACCTGCAGCTAGAGGATTTACTCTAATTACAGCACGACCAATTGTAGTCTTACCAGAACCAGATTCACCAACTAGTGAGAATGTTTCACCTTTATAAATATCAAAAGTAGCATTTTTAACAGCCTTAACTGATCTATCCTTTCTACCAAATGTAATATCTACATTTTTTAAAGAAAGTAGAATTTCTTTTCCAGTTTTTTCATCAATTGGACCATGCTCAGGAAGATGATGAATAACATCTTCTCTTGTAACAATATTTTTAATTTTATGTAAAGCACCAGTATTTTCATTTGAGGAGCTTTTTGTTTCATTATTTAGTTCTTTTTCTTCCATAATAACCTCCTTAAATGTTAAATACTTTCACTAATTTTTCGTGAATGTCTCTAATTATTTCTGGTTTTTCAATCTTAGGTGCTCTAGGATCTAGTAACCATGTTTTTGCAAAATGATGCTCATTAACCTGGAACATAGGTGAATCCTTTAATGTATCAATTTTTAATACATATGGATTACGTGGAGCAAATGGATCACCAATAATCTTATTATATAAAGATGGTGGTGTACCACTAATTGAATATAATTCTGTACCACGTTCAGCAAGTTGAGGCATTGATGATAATAATGCCCAAGTATATGGATGACGTGGATCATAGAATATATCCTCACATGTACCAATTTCAACAACCTGGCCAGCATAAAGTACTGCAACTCTATCTGCAATATTAGCAACTACACCAAGGTCATGAGTAATAAATACGATTGTATAATTAAATTCTTTTTGTAGATCTTTAATTAGCTTTAATATTTGTGCTTGAATTGTAACATCTAGTGCTGTTGTTGGTTCATCACAAATTAAAATCTTAGGTTGGCAAGATAAAGCAATCGCAATAACGATACGTTGTCTCATACCACCTGAATATTGGAATGGATAATCGTCAAAACGCTTTTCAGGGTTAGGAATACCAACCTTGTGCATTAAACGGATTGCTCTAAGACGAGCTTCATCTGCTGAACAATGTTGATGCTTCATAATAACTGATGAAATTTGCTTACCAATTGTAATAATTGGGTTTAATGATGTCATTGGGTCTTGGAAGATAGTTGCAATTCTTGTACCACGAATCTTTTGCCAGTCCTTAGAATATTTAACCTTTGCAAGGTCAATATTACAATAACCATGGAATTTTTCATCATCTTCATCAAGATATTTAACTCTAAATGTAGCTCTATCAAAAATACCATTTAATACTTCTTCATTTGTTAAATCAAGTCCTAATCTCATAGCTTTTTTGAAACTATGTTTTAGGATGAGTTTGTATTTAATTTGAGTATAAATATTGTATCTACCAATAGATAGACATACTTCTCTTGCAAGCTGACGATTTCTATTTTGAGTTTCAACTGTAGGTTCAGTTTGAATCTCTTCTAGATATCTAGCCTTTAATTCTAGCATTTTATTTTTATAATTTGTTAGGTATTCAACATCAGACATTAATTCTTGCTTATGTTGCTTTAATAATTCTTTTTTCTTTAAAGACAATGCTTTGATTTGTTCATCAAAGTCTTTCATCTTTTTCTTAGTATCTTCAATCTTATCTTTTTCATTTTTTGTATCTAATGTTTGCTTATAATTAAATAATTCTGTTCTTTGGAATGAAAAATCATTGATTTTTTCATCAATATTTGAATCCTCTTCCTCAGTCAATGCTAATCTTGCATTATATTCTTTCTTTAATTCAAGCATTTCATTATATGTTTTAGCACCATATTCAAGCTTTGAATATCTATTTAAAGTTGTCTTAAAATCCTCATATGTTCTTTTTGACCATCTAGTTTTTGCAACAACTGTATCTTGTAATTCATCATCTTCTAGAATTAATTCACCATTTGAGATAAAGCCATTTGAATCAAGCATACCAGCAAATGTTTTAGTCAATACAGACTTACCAGAGCCAGATTCACCAACTATAGCGATTGATTCATGCTCATAAATATCAAATGACACACCTCTTATAGCAGTAAGTATTCTACCACGAACATGGAATTTAACTTCTAGATTCTTAAGAGATAAAAGCACTTTTTTATTTTCTTGCATACATTACCTCCTACATATGTGTTCTAGGATCAGATGCATCACCTAGGTTTTGTCCTGTTACATAAAGTACCATTGTTGTGAAACCTGTAATAGCAACTGGAATCCAGAATACGAATTCTTTGCCAACTGTGTTCATGTATAATTGACCATTTTGAATCATCTTACCTAAAGATGCACCACTCATACCATATCCAATATATGATAAGAATACTTCATAAGAAATATATGAAGGGATTTCAGTTGCAGCAATTGTAACGATAATTGATGTCATGAAAGGTAAAATATTTCTTAAAGTAATTCTCATAATAGGTGTACCTAAGCAACGAGATGCTAGATTGTATTCTCTATCTCTAATGATTAGCACTTGCGTTCTTATGAAATATGCAATACCAAGCCAACCAGTAACAGTTAAAGCAAATACGAATGGCCAGAATCCACCGCCAGTAATTAAAACAATAACTGAAACTAGTAATACATATGGGACATTACCGATAATGTTATATACTTCTGTCATAATAACATCAAATCTCTTTGAATAGCCCCATACAGCACCTAAAACAATACCGATTGTAAGGTTTATAGCAGCACATATGAATGCTAAAGATACAGATATTCTAGTACTTTCCCATAATTCATTGAATAATGATTGACCTTGACCACCAGTACCAAATGCCCATTTAATACTTGGTCCAAATAATGAGAATGCCTCACCAGCAGTTAATAATTGTGTTTTATCAATATCTGAAATGTTTTCATATCTATTAAATCCATTTGCTAATGAGTAAATAAATGCAAATGCGATTAAAAGAGCTAATGCTGATAACAATATAATATTAATTTTCTTTTTAAAGAAAACTCTAGCAACACTCTTCCAATATGAATAACGTGGAGCAGTGATTTTTTCACTTGAAGCAAGTGAATTATCTACTCTTGAGAACAATTCTTCGTCAGATAGATTAAATTCATTTAAATCTATTTTTTCATTTACTATAGCTTCCATAAATTTTACCTACCTTTCGTTGAGAATGAAATTCTAGGATCCATCATTGACATTAAGATATCACCTAAAATTAGAGATACTACTGATAATATAGCATAGAAGAATGCTACACCAACAATAACTGAGTTATCATATTTATTAATTGCATTAGTTAATAATCCACCAGTACCTGGAACTACATAAACTGTTTCAGTAATGATACCACCAACTAAACAGCCAAGAATTGTTCCTGGGATACCATGAACAAGTGGAATTGCAGCATTTTTGAAAATGTGTTTAGTGAAGATTTCGCTTTCTGATAAACCACCAGATCTTGCAAATTTAACATAATCTGAATTCATCTGATCGATCATATATCTACGTAACCATCTCATCAAACCAGCAATGGCAGGGAGTGATAATGAAATGACAGGCAATACGAAATATGGGAATGTTGCATTATTAGTATCAAATGTTGCAGGAAGTCCCATATTTTGGCCAATTGCTTTAAACATCAAAATATATGCTAGTGATGGAACTGATGTTATGAAGATAATATAAATTGTACCTAGCTTATCAGCTAATTTATCTTTCTTTCTAGCCATTAAAATTCCTAGAGGAACGGCTAGTAAATATGAAATAATTGTTGAAATAAAGCCCATTACAAACGAAATAGCTGTTCTTGACATAGTAATCTTATTATTTTCAACTTGAATATAATGTGAACCTTTGCCATATAATCCTTCAGTACTTGCATCAGCAACTGAATCAGAATAAACAAGTGAGTGAATATCTACTGCTGATCCTTCAACCTCAACTCCAGTAGGGAATACTACTGTTGAATATGCCAAGTCACCTTGAGGGTTGGTCATAATTTCAAAAACATCAACACCCCTTTGTTGTGAATATGATTCACCAAGTCTAATTGTAACTAGATTTTGATGAATGAATGGGAATTTATTATCAAAATATAATAAATATTTATGTTTTGTACCATTACCCATTATTGCAGGTGAAAAAACTTTTCCACCATAAGCAGGGTCAAACCAAGTAAATGTTAAGCCTCTTTGACCAACATCTTCCTTTGCATAATGAATATTATCGAAAGTAAGAATACCTGTAAAGAATTCCCATACTCTCACTAATACATTTCTATCCTTGTATGCATATAATGCAGCTGCACCATTTCTCGCAATAGTTTTACCAGCCATCATTTTATAAAGTCTATCAACCTGATATCCTTGTTTACTATATTTTTCTACAAATTGTGTAACGTATTTTTTTACTACTTCACTATCGTTATCTAATACATATTTGCCTTTAACATATTGAACCTTACTGTTTTCATCTTTAACAAGATTGTTAGAAAGTTCTTCTGCTGTGGCAGTAGTTGACAAGTTTAAAGCTGATGCTACTTCTTCACTTGTTATTTCTTTCTTTAAAACCAACTCATTTAGATATTCATCATAATTTACATAATCGACATATCCATATTTACGCCATTGTTGCATCTCATAAGTTTTTACAACATTGTTTGTCTTTTTAGAGTATTCTGGATCTGACTGAAAAATCAATTTTCTATCTAGAAAGCTATAAATTATGATTATGATTAGAGCAACTACCAAAATTATTGATACAATACCATGAAGTATTCTCTTTAATAGATAACTATGCATCTAAATAATCCCTCCTTTTTTAAGCCTTTTATTAAGGCAAAATAAGGAGATGGAAAAATTTGCGTTTTTCCATCCCCTTTATTCCATTAATTTTGTCTATATATAGTATTTATTTTAAATATAAATTAAATCCTACCATAAACCTACTGCTTTTAGCATGTAGCCGTTACCATAAGGTAACATAGTATCTAGATATGATTGTGGATCACCATAGTCAGGGCCCCATCCAGATAAGTCGTTGATATCGAAGTTAGCATGTGCGCCATCAGCATATCTGTAGCATACTGTTAACCAATCAGCTCTTTGTTCAAGGCCAACAATCTTAACTTCAACATAATCGCCAATTGCTGCTTCAACTGATTGTTTTAAAGCATTAGCTTTACCTAAATAAATTTCACTTGAAGATTGAGTTGGATATTCAATAACAACTTTGTTAGTCTTAGAAATTGCAGGAAGACCAGCTTTTGCTAATTCAGCATTAATTTCTGTAACAGCTGTTGTCATTAATGCTTTTGCAGCAGTTGGGTTATACCAACCATCATAGCCATCGCCTGAACCCTTAGTTGCATCATATGCTTTGATGCTATATCCATCAGCAGTGATTTGAGCTTGAACAATTTCACCATAATTTGTACCAGCTGCGAAAGTCTTATCTGTACCATTAATCTTTAATGTAACTGCTTCAGATAGAGTTACGAAGTTATATGGAGTATAAGAGTTTCTTAAACTTAATGGAGCAAGTTCAGCACCAACGCTAATAGCATTTGAAGTTACTCTATCAACACTTTGTTGTACAGCTAAACGGAAGTTTTGATTTAATCCAGCATAAGCACTAGTCTTCTTTTGAGCATCAGTCTTAGTAGATGTAGCTAAGCCGTTTAAATCGAAGCATGTACGGTGTACGTTAAAGAAGTTAATATAAGTTGTAGCATTTGTATCAGTTACATAAGAATATGTATCGAAGATTGTACCTGTATCTGTACCAAATTTTTCTTGTTTAGAGTTAGGTAATACATAGCTATTTAAGCCACATCCATCAATAACATTATTCTTGAAATCATTATATGCTTTAGATGTATCTTGACCATCATTATATTTCCAAGTGATTGTATCGATATTAACTGAATCCTTATCTGCATAAGAATCATTCTTTGTAAATACTATTTGGTTCTTAGAGTCAGTTGCTGTTAATCTGTATGGTCCATTATATAGAATGTTAGATGCATTCTTACCATATACATAAGATTCAGCTTCTGCATTGAATGCTGCGCCAAATCCACCACCCTTAGATGTGTAGAATTGTCTTTGCATTGGTGCAAATAATGAATAAGCAAACATAGATTGGAAATAAGGAACATCTCCTGTAAGCTTGTATTCTAGTGTATAATCATCAACTGCTTTTACACCAACCTTAGCGAAGTCTTTGTCACCACCAATATATCCACTAACGCCTTCAACAACACCATCAACTAACCAGCCTAAGCCTTCTTCATTATCAAGCATATGTTGGAAACCAGCAACAAAGTCATCAGCTTTTACAGTGTAACCAGAATCAGTACCATCTTGGTTAACCCATTTTAAGCCTTGTTTTAAATGGAATGTATAAGTCTTCTTGTCAGAAGATACTGTAGGTAAGCCTGTAGCAACCTTACCAACTTGAACATTGTTCATGTTGTATTCAATTAAACCATCATAGCAGTTAACTAATACTTCAGAGTCAGCAGCCATAGATGTAGATAATACATCGTATGTTTCAGGATCTGATGTATAACCAGCTGCATAAGTTCTCTTAACTGTGTAGCCATGATCACCTAAATATTGTTTTACATAAGCAACATGATCATAATTAGCTTCTGTCCTATGAGCATTCCAGTTAGCAATCATAGCTGCTCTGTCTTCTTTCTTAATTGGTGTTTGAGCAACTACCATAGAATATAGACGATATTCATCATTACCCCATAGAGTTGAGTTAACTGTTCTAGGAGCAACCTTAGTTACTGCATAGTTACCACCTTGAGTAGTTGTAGGTAACATAGAACCAGTTTCTAGTAATTTTGCTTCGGCAACTGCCATTTGAGCAAATCTCTTACTTAAATTTGCTGTTTCTTCTAATGCACCTTGATATAGATCGTAGAAATCACCATATACTAAATCATATACTTCTTCATCTTCAAGGTCCATTGGATTAACCACTTCTTCTGTTGTTGTAGAAGTTGGTGTAGTTGTACCAGTAGCAGGTGTAGTAGTTGTATTACCATTGTTTCCACCACAAGATGCTAAAGATAAAGCTGCAACGCCTGCTAAACCTGCAAGCACAATTCTTTTCATTTTCATAATCTTTTCTCCCTCCTTGAAAAAATTGTTATCACTATTATAATGCATCAAAAAATAATTGCAACACCTTTTTTTGAATTTTTTTGATATTTTTACATTTTTTAACAAAATTTATTGTAAAAAAACACATTTATTTCGAATTTTATTTGTTGTTTTGCCTGTTTTACGAAATAAAATTTATTTTTAACCTTATATAAATATAAAAATTGAATTTAATAAGCGCTTTCACGCTTAAAAATGTTAAAAATATGGCTATTTTTGTGAATAATTCAATGAAAACGTTTACGTTGATTAAAAAATGCAATTTTTGAAATAAAAAAATAGGTATTTTGAGATATAAAACCCAAAATACCTATCATCTTATTAATATTTTCTCATCTTTCCATCTAGACCATGTAGTCTAACTGAGCTACCATCATTTTTGTTTTTAGCTAAGCTTTGAGCATAGCTTAAAGCCTCTTGTTGAGTTTTGAATAATTTAATTACCTTATCAGATGTCTCAATGAACACCTTCCACTCTCTACCATCATTATCTCTTTTAGATACATGGTAGATTGTTGGCTTTGCTTTTTCTTCTTTTTTTGCTTCTACTTTCTTCGCTGTTTCCTTTTTTGGTGCTTCCTTTTTTGGTGCAGCACTCTTTTTTACTACTTTTACTGTTGCCATAAAATTAATTCCTCCTCTTATACTATATTATATAATATTTATATTAAACAACAAAATTATTTATTTCTCTTAATAATCGTAAGAACATGCATAAGCACTTCCTTATTAGTTATAACAAGCACTAACCCTCTTCTTACTCTATTCATACCCTGGTATAAAAGCTGAACATAGCTATAGGTACTATTTTTCTTATCATAGGATTTTAATTTATTACCATCATAATAAAACTCATCACCTATTTTCATAACTACATAATCAAATTCTTGATCATATACCATATATTTATATGTAATATATTTATATCCCTTTAAGGCATATTCTCTAATCTTCTCTTCAGCAAATTCATCATTATCCTCATATATTATTTTAATATTACTATAATCCATTCTATCCTTACTATATTTAGATAAGTCTAATAAATTATTAATAAATGCTGATACATCCTTATTAGCTCTTACTCTATGAGTTAATTTATATACTCTTCCTCTAGATAATCTATTAATTTCATCCATTATTAATTTAACAGATTCCTTTTTAGAGGCCTGACGCTCATCAAAAGAGAATACACATTTTAATTTATTTTTGCTGATGTATTCTTCTAATTTATCTAATTCTTTTTTTCTTATACGATGTGATTCATCAACAAAAATGTAATTAGGAACTGGTATTTTATCATAATCAATATTTTTTATTGCCTCAATATCTAAATTCTTAATTAATTTTTCTAATATCTTATGCTCACTCCAAACATCACCACAGCTAATAATTAAAACCTTTTTATCATTTGCTAATTCCTTAGCTAAATCATAAACTAGTAACGTTTTACCAGTACCAGCATTACCAGTAAGTGCTAAATAATGATTATTACCCTCTAGCTCTGCTAAAATATTTTTTTTATTACTTTCCTGATTCTCTGTAAGAATATAGTTATCTTCAATAAAACGCATTGGCTCCTTTAATGGAGAAATAAGGACAGATCCTACATCATATATTTGATCTAAATCTATTTTAATATGCTTCTTATTTAAGGATAAAAACATTTGTATTTCATCAAATGATGATTCTATTAGCTTAGAATTTTGATATTTATATAACTTTTGATCCTCATCAACATAACAATATTCAATTATATCTTTATTAAGCATCTTCAAAAAATATGCATTTTGTCTTAGCTGCTTAAATATTTTATCCCCAGTATTAATGCTTTTTAATTCAATATTTAATACATATTTATCAGTAATACACATTAAATCAAATTCTTTAGAAAGCTGAGGCAGGGAATAGCTATATAAAAAATCATCAAAAAGTGTTGGCTCTAGCTTTAATATCCCTAAAAGCCTATTAATAGCTGTAATCTCATGATGATGATACATCTTCTCATCTGAAAAATTTGCTAAATATCTAACATATCTTTCACTAAGTACCTCATCATTATAAAGCTGAACTAGCTCATATAAATTAACATAATTTACCATTTCTACCTCCTCCTTCTAATCAACAATATAATAGCGGCTGCAATAAGTGCTACAAAAACAGATGCCCCAACGATGATAAAAATAATAATTTCAGTTTTAATTCTTTCAATATTTTTATTTTTTTCATCCTCTTGCTTTTGCTCTTCTTCCTTTTTCTCTTCTGATGGTGTCTTTTCCTCATATGTAATATTTGTAGTAATATTAAGTGGATTTGCCTTGTTTTCTCCAAATTCTATTAAATTCCACTCATCTTTATTACCACTATATATTATAGAATTTAAATTATCACACCCATAGAATGCATAATCTCCTACGCTTTTTACACTCTTTGGAATGCTAATACTTTTTAATGTTTTAATATTCATAAGCTGGTAATCACCAATTTTTGAACAATTACTAGGTATAACAATATCATTTATTAGCTTATTAGATTCAATATATAGATTTTTTGCGTAGCACATTGGATTTGAATAACGATTTT
>OCVV011358786.1_pt1 | contig 19325 bp, 29 predicted proteins | sample 1539721 | NCBI WGS metagenome assembly OCVV01 (sample SAMN02144230, study PRJEB22623) | gut metagenome | biome: sheep rumen | host: Ovis aries | place: New Zealand
CTTGTTCATGATCTTCAGATAGGTCTGTGCGATGCTGACCTGTGGGACCTGCTGCCAGTAGCCGCTTTTGGTCTTGACGATCGTGCCGTGTTGCGTCATAAATTCCTCGGCTTCCTTCCAGCGGGCGTATGCCTGACAATAGGATGCGAATGCCGCCTGATCGACCTCGGTCAGCACGCCGATGGCTTCAAGCTGTTTGGACAGCCTGCGCCATTCCTTTTTCGCTTCGGGTTCCAGCCATTTCGGACAGGGCGGTGCTTTTTTCACAGGCTTTGGTTCAGCATCATTCAGCGGACGCTTGCCCGGATTGCCTTCCAGTTCTTTGATCGCTGTGGGTTTTGGTTTTCTGCCTCTCTGAGCCATCCGCATCACTCCTTCCTCGTAAAATTGAGCATAAGAAAAAGGCCTGCGTCATGCAAGCCTTTTCTATGTATATATCCACCATGAAATTATCCGTTCAGCATATCCAGCATGAGCCTTGCGCCGGTACGAAAGCCCCTTGTGTAGCTGTCCTCCGAGGTGATTGATTCCATCTGACGATGAATGTCAATCAGTTCCTCTAATTTTTCCGCCTTGTCCGCCGCTAATCCATCTGTAATCAGACTGTGCAGTTCATCTGCACGGGCATTCAGTGCATCGTATTGATCTGCCCTGACCTTGATATCGGTCGGTGCGCTGATCCTGCCGCAGTATAACTCACTGATCGCTCCCATCCGCTTCACCTCCTTGCCGTGGGGAGATGGGGCGGCTTATGCTGCCGCCTATTGTCTTTCTTCTCAGTTGAACTTGTCGAGAAGCATCTGAAGAACTGCCTTGGTGTCCTTATCCGCCGCCTTGACATCCATCCCGCGGTCGTAATTGAAGACCGTCTCGCCGTTGCGCTCAATCCAGATCTTCGAGGCTCTGCCCTCTTTGTAGCCGAACTCGCTGGGTTCCTCGAAGTGCTTCACGCTGTAGCGGTATGCGCTCCCGTTGTAGTTGATCGTGCCGTGTGTCCACATGGTGTTTACCTCGTTCTTTCGTAGTTTTCGGTGGGCTTTCCGCCCTTCCGTTGTACCCATATTACCATGATCTGCGAACAATATCAAGCGGCTAAATTGCCAGAATGTGCAGGGCGATTTTTCGATGATAGTTGTACATATTATTCCTTGCCGCAGGAGGCGCACAGTTGCACCGTGTGGGGCGTTTTTCTGCAAGGTCATGTTATCCGCAGGAGCATTGACAGCCGCGACACAGGCGAATGCGGCGCGGAACAGCCCCTCCGCAGAAGGACTGCTCCGTTTTGCCGGTCAGCCGCCGTAGTTCTCCTCGATGTACTGCGTGCCGTCATCTTCGGTAACGATGCTGGGGAAGCGCACCTTGTGTCCCTGTTCGGTCATGATACTTGCCGCAAGGTCGGCGATCTCACCAAGGAATGCCATATCCCATTCGAGGTCAGGGTTCTCTGTCAGCACCTTGCAGAATTCAAAGGCTGCCTCATAGATCTCATCGTTTCGGTCTGCCTGTGCATCGGTCAGCTCCAGATTCTCGCCCTCGGCGGCAGGCTGCATGTTTTTGTTTTCTTCCATGTAAATGTCCTCCGTTTTTTTGTATTCGGTCGGCTTTGTGCCTTCCGTTGTGTCACATATTACCATGATCTCTCAAGAATAGCAAGCGGCTAAACTGCCAGAATGTGCAGGGCGATTTTTCGCCGAAGGTTGTACATATTATGCCTTGCCGTAAAAAGCACCAGAACGCGCCGTGTGGGGCGGTTATCCGCATGGTCAAGTGATCCGCAGGAATGCCGTAAGCCCCCACACGGGCGAACGTGGCGCGAATCATGGCTTGCTTTTCCTGCCCAGCTCGTAGGCTCTTGCCAGCATCATGCGGAGCGTCATAATGCTGACCTCAGCGAGGTCGTTGTCGATGCCCCGGAAGTCCAGCCCGCCGCGCTCCGCAAGCATGAGGCTCTCTTCCATTGCGATCTGCTCCAGTGCCTTTTCCGTTTTGGTATCCATGTATGCGCTCCTTTCGGGGATGCCGCCCCTCCGGAGAAGGGCGGCTCGGTTTTCAGTCGGCGAAGTTTTCAAGGTAGTCGCTGATTGCCTTTGTGATCTTGGTGTAGTCCGCTGCGGTGGGGTGGTAGCCGTACCACTTGGGATCGTTGTAAGCCGTCCAGACGTAAAGCCCCTCGTGCTTGCCCCAAAGGTCTGCGAACTGAACTGTCAGGCTGTCGATCTTCCCCTCGGTGCGGTTCAGCATCGTGATCAGGATGCCGTAGCGGCGGTCTGCCTCGATGCATCTTGCGAACTCGACCTTTACTGTGGTCGTGTCGGTCAGGCGGGCGATGCAAGCGCTTCCGACCAGCTTGGGGTTCTTCATGGCGCTGACCTTTGCGGTCATCTTCTTCAGCTCAGTTTCAAAAAAGTTCATGGTGGAATCCTCCGTTTGTTGTATTCGGCGGGGCGTTTGCCCTTCCGTTGTACACATATTAACTCTTTTCGGAATATATATCAAGCGGCTAAAACTACAGATCAGAAAAGGCGTATTTTCACAGGAATTGTACATATTATGCCTTGCTCACAATCGCGCCGGTTTGCGCCGTGTGGGGCTTGAAGTGCCGGGGCATTCGTATGCGTTCCTTCCTGCATCCCCGCTACAGGGCGGCGCTGTGCCGCCCCGGTGGGGCGACCGGCTTATCTGCCGGTCATCCATTCCCATTCGCTTTCGCAGGCTGCTGCGTAGTCTTCGTCGAAAAGGGCATCGTCGTCGATCCATTCGGTTTCGTACTCGATCCCCTCGATGCCCTCGAAGGTCGTGCCGTTTGCGGCTGCATCCTCCTGCGCAAGGCTGTCGGCATTCTCCTCAACCCAAGCTCTGAAGTCCTCTGCGTCAAGCTCGTCCTCGTTCTCAATTTCCAGTTCGTAGCCCTCGTCCTCGGTGTCGTACCAAAGGATCGTTGCGCTTCTGATCGCCTCGCGCTCGTTCCAGTCGTCTCTTCCTGCCATTGCTCTTGCCTTTGCCAATCCGTAGCTGATCATTGTTTTTTCCTCCGCTTTTCGTTGTTTTCGGTGGGCTTTGCCCTTCCGTTGTGTACATATTAACTCTTTTAGCGAATATTATCAAGCGGCTAAATGTACAGAAGAAAAACGGCAGATTTCCGCAGGAATTGTACATATTATGCTTTCAAAAAAGCAGAAGAACGAACCATTGATTACTCGTGTTCTGTTCTGATTCGCTCCAATTCATCGGAGTTTAGTTTATCGTAACAAATATCGCAGATTCCGAAACTTGATGTTATCCAGATGATTTCATCATCCCAATCTTTCGGATCACCGCAGATATCGCAGTGATAAGATTTCTCATCCAAAATGACCACCTCTGTAAAATACTATGGCATTCGGCTGCCCGGTGAAGGGCAGCCCTGCCTTTGCGTTAGTCAACGATGTGCAGCACCACCATGCCGTTCGGTGTCGGGATGAAGATCTCCGGCTCCCAGAAGAGTGCCTTGTACTTTTCGATCTGCTCATCGGTCAGCCCCGTGAAATCCTCGAAGCCGAGACCGCATACGAAGAAGGTTCCCTTGATCGGTCCGTACTTCTCGACCGTTCTGTTCCATGCGAGGTCATCGCGGAACAGCCCCTCCTCGTTCACGATCACACCGACCTGTTCCTCGAAGGGGTAGATTGCCTGAATGTAGCCGTCCACCTCCGCCTGAAGGTTTTCAAGGGTGTGTTCGATGTCCTTGACGTAGGGGTGCTTGCCGGGTTCGCATACCAGAATTTTCATGTAGATTCGCTCCTTTGGTTTTGATTCCGCTTCGCTTGCGGTATGCACATATTACCGTCTTTTCGGGGAAAAGTCCACGCCTTTCCGCAAAATAAATGTGACAAAGATGAGCCGATGATTCAAGCGGAATTGTACATCGCACAGAACGCGCACAAACGCGCTGTGTGGGGCGGTTTTCCGCAGGGGCAAGTTATCCGCTGCCGCCATGAAAAGCCCCACACAAGCGAACGTGGCGCGGGAGTGTGCAATCAGCCGTATTCTTTCAGGTAAGCATTCACCCGGTCGCCGTATCCCATCTCGGTAAGCTCCTGCGGTTCAAAAACCTCCAGAAGCGTTTCCATCACGTCACGCTCCGTCCATGCTCCGCTTTCGGGCAGATTGGCGATGACTGCCGTCAGCATTTCAAGCTGTGTGTATGTATCCATGTTTTTCCTCCTGTTCGGCATGCGCCCTTCCGTATTTCAGGAAGGGCAGTGCCGTTTTTCTTATTTGCTCTTGCGTCCTGCCTCGTAGGCGTCCTTGAGGGCGGCTTCCAGTCCCCAGACCGGAATCTCGATGAAGTCCTCGCTGTCGCAATGGCGGGCTTCAAGGTCTCCGCGCTCCTGTACCGTGACCATGTGCTTGGCTGCAATCTCGAAGAGCTTCTTGTCGATGCCGGTCAGCGGATGCTCGGCTCTGAAGATCTCCTGCTCGGTCTTGGCGAGGGCTGCGTTGGTGTTCGCAAGCGCCTGCGCCCGGCTGATTCCGAAAAGCTCAAGGCAGTCTGCTTCGGTCATTCCCTCAAGGGCTGCCTTGCCGTTCTGCAGCATCTTCAGCTTGTCAACTGCGGCTTTCATTTCCTTCTTTGTCATGGTGGTTTACCTCCGTGTTCTGTTTTCGGCGGGCTGTCTGCCCTTCCGTTGTGTCACATATTACCATGATCTCCCCGGAATAGCAAGCGGCTAAATGTACAGAACAAGATCGGCGAATCTGCGTCCTTTATTGTACACATAGCACCAAGCCCACGGGAGGCACTAGAACGCGCCGTGTGGGGCGGTTTTCCGCAGGGGCAAGTTTATCGCTCACCGTTGGAAAACCGCACACGGGCGAACGTGGGGCAAGCCTGCCACGTCAGTCCTCGGTCGGCGGCAGCCAGTGTCCCTTCTGCTCATCGAAGAGGTAGTAGTAAGGGATGCCCCAGTCAGCGCGCATCAGGGAAACGACGCTCTTGTGGGTGACCGCCGGGCTCATCGGTTCCTTGCGGTCACGGTGGTAGGCGACCGTCACGCCCTCCGCTGGCTTCTCGAAGCTGTGCTGCTCGTCAGCATCGGGGGCAAGGCGCTCGCCGAGGATGCTGATATCACCAAGGGCAAGCAACGCCTTGACCTTCTCGGCGGTGTCGTAGTGCTTGGTGAGGATGGGCATCTGATGCTCCGGGTAGCCGTCCCAGTGGCAGTAGATTGTTTCCGTGGTGCCGTCCTCATGCAGGATGCCGATTCTTGAATTCGTGCTCATGTTCAATTCCTCCAAAGTTTATATTCGGTGGGCATTCCGCCCTTCCGTTGTGACCATATTACCGTCTTTTCCGAATAATAGCAAGCGGCTAAATGTACAGATCATTTTGCAAGAAAATCCGCACTTTTCTGTGTACATTATCGTGGCGGTAAGCCCTCCCCGCAGGAAGGGCTCCGCTGTGTTCGGGTCAGGCTCTTTTCACATCGACCAGCCACTCGGCTTCCTTGTGGGCGATGCCCGTAGCCTTTTCGATGATGTCGCTGTCCTCGTCGATGTAGTGCAGTCCCTTGCCGACCTTGATGAAGCGAACATCCTCGTAACCCTCGATGGTGGTGCGGTAAACATAACCGCTGCGGCTTTCACCGTCGTAGCTTTTGCCGTCCCAGCCGTTGAAGGTGAAGTTAATGCGCTCCGCAGTCTTGCAGAAGTAGGTCTCGAAGTCCTTGCGGCTGATCGCCGTGTTCGCATCGAGCAGTGTGAGGTGGTTTCTCAGTGTGTTGGGGTTCATGGTGGTATCCTCCGTGTTTTGTATTCGGTGGGCATTCTGCCCTTCCGTTGTGTCACATATTACCGTCTTTTCCGGAGAATAGCAAGCGGCTAAATGTACAGATCATTTCCGGAGTATCTGTGCGGTTTCTTGTACATAAAGCCATGCAGGAGAACAGCCCCCGAAGGGGCTGTATCCGATTGCGGTTTATCCGAAAAGGTCTGCGCCGAACATCTCTGCGTTCATTCTGCGCTGTGCCATCAGGAATGCTCCGCCGTAGCTCTTGCAGTGCTTTTCGTAGCCGTCCGCATCCATTTCCCTGAGAAGGTCATCCGAAAATTCGTAAAGCGGGTAGCGGCAGAATCCGCTGTATCCGTAGACCGGCTCTCCGAAGCGTTCGTACTGCTTTGCACCGATGCTCCGCAGGAAGTCCTCTGCGGTCGGATTGTTGTTGGTGTCGATGAAGGCGCAGTTGCGCGGGATCAGCGTGCCGTTGCCGATGCTGCTGCCGATGTTGACCGAAAGCACCAGATCGAACTCGTCATCCTCTGCGGTCGCATTGATCGCCATGACCATCGGGTCGGAAGCGTAGTCTGCGATGCTGAAGCGCACCTTGCAGCCGTTCATGTCGTAGTAGTTTGCCATTTTCGTATCCTCCAAAAGAATGTAATTCCGAGGTTTTCCCTTCGGTAGCGACATTATAACTCTGTTTCCGCATAATAGCAACCCGATAAATGTACAGATCATTTCGGTCGTATCTGCTTGAGATCTTGTGTAGTATGTACTTCTTACCACACCTTGAATTCCGGCATTTCCGTTTCAGGTTCCGCAGCCTGTCCCTCTTCGGTATCAAGGTCGATCACGGTGACATCCGTGTCTTTTTCGCTGCTGGAAACTTCCTGCACCAGACCGCCCTCGACCACGATCACGATTCTTGCCATTCCACATACCTCCTTTCTGCTCCGCTTGTGGGGCAGGCGGTGAAGCCCGCCCCTTTGCGGTTTTGTTCAGTTCACCTTGAATCGGATGCCCATCACCTGTTCGTAGTCCTCCGCAGCCCAACGCCGTGCCTTCTTGGTAATGGTGTGCGTTCCCTCCATCGTACAGCCTTCGGCGATAAAGCCGTAGATGTTTTCCATCAGCGCCGTGCTGTGGTTGGTGATTGTGAATTCGGTAATGCCCAGCTTGCGGAGCGTTTCCACAAAATCGTGAAATTCCTTGTCCCAGCAGTAGTCGCTCATCTCGAACTCATCAGCGTCATTCTCACGGCGGAACTTGAAAACCCAGTAGGCTTTCATCTCGCCGGCGCTGTAGGGGTAAGGTCCTGCCGCCTTATCCTCGGCGTACCATGCGTCCATCTCCGGGCTGTTGTAGCCGTGGACTTTGGCAATCTGAGCCTTGCGCTCTTCTCGCTCCTTCTTTGCGCGCTCGTATGCGGCGCAGTTGAAGGTCATCTCATCAAAATAAGTAGTGTTCATGCTCGTTTCCTCCGTGTTGGTTTGAATTCCGGTGGGATGTCCGCCCTTCCGTTGTGTCACATATTACCGCCTTTTGCCTGAAAAGTCCACGCCTATGTGCAAAATAAATCGTAGAAGAATCGCCGATTTTCGCCGTTATAACTGGTACATATACCAACGCCCCACAGGAGGCTCACAAACGCGCCGTGTTGCGCCCGGAATCCGCCCAACAAACAAGCGGCGCAGAGCCGTGAAGCCCCACACCGCCCGCTGTGCTCCCCTTATTCGGGAATGTACTTGTCGTGGATGATTCCGAGGATCTTGTCCTGTTCCTCGATGCTGATGCCCATCGTTTCGAGGGCTTCCCTTGTTCCGCAGTCGGGGCAGATCAGTGTATCGTTGTCGTATCGGGAAAGGGCGGGACGTTCGGTGTAGGTGCGTCCGCATTTCGGACAAGTGCGTGTTTCGGTTACTCGTTCTTTCATTTGGATTCCTCCTATGTAGTTTTTGGTGTGCCGCCCGAAGGCGGCAGGCGGTCATTCAGCGTTTCGCTCTGTGTGGCTGAGGATCTCATCGGCGCTGCCGGATTCTGCGTAGCCGTTGTCCCAGATTGCGAGGAGCATCTCCTCATCGGTTTCGGGAACCTTGATGCTGTAGGTGATCTTCCGTGCGCCGTTCTCGCTGAGGAACTTGGCAGTGGTTTCGAGGAAGTCGGCGGGGATCTCTTTGGTCGTGCCGTCCCATCCGATCAGGCGGACTCCGTGGCGGCGCAGGCTTTCGATATGTTCTTTGCTTGTCATGTTCAGGACTCCTTTGCGGTGTTTTCCTTTCGGTAGTGACATATTAACTCTTTTCGGAACCGATTGCAAGCGGCTAAATGTACAGATCATAATGGACGATTTTTCGCCATTCATTGTTCATTTTATGACTTGCCCACATTTGCGCCGTGTCGCGTTGTGTGGCGCGGTTGACTGAGGTGGGATACCAATTCGGAGGATACCCCTTCCGCCCCACACGGGGCGACGTGGCGGCTGTGTGCGCCGCCGTGCCGTTCCGTTTTGAATCCGCCCCGCAGGGCAGACCCGTCAAGGTCTGCCAAAGCGGAATGCGTTGTCGCCTGTAAGGTTTTCGGTAAGCGTTTCTCTTGCGGTCTCGAATTCGCTTCCGATAAAGCCCATTCTCATCAGCCAAGTCCGCATTGCGAACTTTTTGTTTTCCTTCTGCTGTTCCTTGGGGCTTGCGCTTCTGAGGTCCTTTGCCATCTGGCTCATTGCGAGGCAAAGCTGAATGTAGCTCTTGAGCTTGCCTGCGTGAAGTCCGTTCTGCTTGCCGTTGGAGGGCGGTGCGAACTGGAAAAGTCTGAACTCGACCGTACCCTTTGTGAAGGTGGCGTGCAGGTTGAGCATGTGGTAGCGGCTGTCGTTGTAGTGGTGTGTTCTGCCGTAGCTGCATCCCTGTGAGCTGTACCAGATGTCCGCAAGCTGTGCCATCGTGCGGGGCTTTTTGCGGTTGAGCTGGTCAAGGAATCTCGGGTCGACCGTTCTGCAGTAGCGGTTCATTCTGCTGCGGTCAACTTTGATTGCTTCGGCGATCAGCGTTTCGTGGCTTGCCATGATGTTGGCGAGGTTTCTGAGGCTCTGCGGTGTGTGTCCCTGCGCTCCGATGTGAATGTGAACTCCGCATCCTCTTGTGTAGTCGCTCTTTGCGCCTGCCTTGCGAAGGCGTCTGATCAGCTCCTGCAGGGTTTCGATGTCTGAGTAGTGCAGGATCGGTGTGACCAGTTCGCACTTTTCGCTGTCGGGGCCTGCGATGCTGACGTCCTTCTGGAACTTCCACTCTCTGCCCTGTGCGTCCCATGCGCTGTAGGTTTCGTAGCCGTTGCGGCTGCCTGTGTACTCGGTGCGGTTGGTGCTGAAGAACTCGGCGGCGAGCTTTGCGGCAGCCTTGCGGGTGATGTTGTTCATCTCAACCTCAACCCCGATGGTCTGCTCCTTCATTCTGTTGATCTGCTGTGCGGTCTTCTCAGTCATTTTTGTATCCTCCGTTTCGGTTTTCGGAAGGCTGTCTGCCTTTCGTTGTGTCACATATTACCGTCTTTCGGAGGATATATCAAGCGGCTAAATGTACAGATCATTTCGGTGTATTTTTGCCGTATCTCTGGTACTTTTACATACTTGATATCCTTGCATTTTTATGGTAAACTTGGATACAATGGAATAGAATCTCTCATTTTCGGAGGCCCCCAGTGAGGTATAAAATCAGCGGTCAGGACAGCGGGGAGCGATCCCCGCCATGCCGCTGCTTTTCTTATCGGTACAGATGCCTCGTACTGCGTTCATAGGCTTCGTAGAGGAATTCCGGATCAAATCCGAATGACCGGTAGCCCTGTACACAAGTCCAGAAATATCTTGGTGTCGGTTCTCCGAGCCGGCGCTTTTCATTCATGATGTACAGAAAGCCGTTGGTCTGGAGTGTCCTGCCGCTTTTCGCTCTGCGCACCGGAAGGGTGACCTCTTTCTTATAGTAGCAGACAGGGCAGCCCTCGTAGCGGTCAAGCATTCGCTCATGCTCTGCCGTGACCTCCCAGACTGCGACCGGAACAACACCGTCGGCTTTTGGCTCGATGGTCAGGTAAAATCCGGTCTTGCTGCCCTTGAACAGCAGCCCGTAGCCTTCGATCAATGCTGTTCCGACAACCCTTGCACCGGGGCATCGCATCTGCATCTGCTTGCGGTTCAGATTGCTTCCGTATGCGAGGTAGTATCTCTTCTTACTCATGTTATCGTCCTTCGTTCGGGTATTTGGCGGGCATCCGCCTGCCGTTGTGTGACATATTACCATACCCTGCGGAGGTTATCAAGCGGCTAAATGTAGAGATCATATCGGGCGATTCTGCGCCGTTATTTGTTCATTATATGACTCGCCGTAAAACGCGCCGTGTGGGGCGGAAACTGAAACGGGGTAGCTTGTCGGAGGATACCTATAAAGCCCCACACGGGCGAACGTGGCGCATTCAGCGTTTGGTGATGGAGTCCATCCGAGCCTGTTCCAGCACTGCTATGTCCAGTCCATTCATTTCATAGCCCTTGCGGATCACATCGTAATAATAAGGGCTGGGCGGTGCGATTCCTTTTGGATTCATGATGTAGACCATAGCATCGACGGTCTTGCCATCCAGTTCGACCTGCACAGTCTCCCGGCGATAGAGCCGAGGATACCCCTCGTAGCGGTCGAGCGGGGTCTCGTCGGCGGGCTTGATGTCCCAGAGCAGGACGGGGACGCTGCGTTCGGGATCCGGCTCTATTGTCGCAACGCTGTTGAATACCAGTCGATAGCCGTGGAGCGTGCTCGTGCCGAGGACTTCGGCGGTGGGGCATCGCCGTTGCATCTGTTCGATATGAAGATTTGAGCCGTAGGCTAAGTAGATCATTATTCTGCCTCCTTGTCATTGGTGATAATGGTGAAACTGTCTGCGCCTTCGATCAGTGAAAGCGTCCTGCCGTTCTCCCAGACCATGTGGATGTTGCCGGCATCATCAACGTACTGAACCTCGCCGACTGTTCCGCCCGGAACCGGCGCATAGGGATCGTCCATGTGGATCAGGCGGATGCGTGTGCCTGCGGGATAATGTTCCCGCAGGGCTTGAAGCTGTCGTTCATTCGGAAACTGCATCTTCGTTGTCCTCCTCGTTCTGCTCGGCTTTGGCGGCTTCACGCTTTGCCTTCTGCTTTGCTTCCCAGCGTTCACGCTCCGCATCGTTGCGGAAAGCCGAATGACCGGAAAGGTTCTCCATCAGGAGCTTTCGGTCTGCCTTGCAGTCTGCTCCGTTCAGTCCAAGACGGATCAGCCAGACGCGGAGCGAATACTTCTCGTTGCTATCGTCCACATCCTTCGCCTGCACGCGCTTCTGCGTCAGCGCCATACGGTTCATCGCGCCGGCGAGCTTCATGAAAGTCTGTATATGGTCAGCATCTGCCGCCTGCCCGAAACCGTCAAAGGTGAGCTTGTCGCTGTCAAATGAGATGCCGGTCAGAGGTGGATTTGTTTCGCCCCATTCTCTGATAAAGGCGATCAGTTCGTGGACGCTGCGGAACTCATGCTTGCCGATCTCATCAGCAAGGCTCTTGTCTGCGGAGAAGTTTCCGCCGGTCGCCTTGCTGAGCAGTGCGCCTCGTGAGTGGATCATGCAGATGAGATTTGTAAGGCTCTGCACCGTGTGGTCAGCAAGTGGAAAGCTGATGCTTGCGCCTACCGGAAATCCGCTGTTCGGTTCCGGCTCTGCATCGGCTTCCTCCGGCTCATCTGCTTCTGCCGCATCCGTTCCCTCCGGCGGTGTGACTGTCTCGCTGGTGTAGCCTGCATCGGCAAGGCCGTCCAGCACCTTTTCCGCGATTCCTGTGTCGCTGCGGTCACTGAAGCTAAGGACTGCGTCCTTGCTCAGTGTGAAGAAGTCAATCTTGTAGCCGCAGCTCGGAACTCCGAGGTACTCAACCTCTGCTCCGGTCAGCTCGCCGATCTTCTGCGCCAGTGCCTTGCGCTGGCTCTTTTCGATATTGTACTTGATTTCCATATTAAAACCTCCGTTTTTATCGCCGCCCCTCCGCCTTGTGCATTGGGCTGCGGCGTTTTCGTAGTCACATATTACCGTCTTTTGCCCCGGAATGCAAGACTGTAAAACGGAGAATGTACAGGGCGTATCTGCCCATGAGATTGTGCATAGTACAGAATAGAAAGAAGCCCTGCGGCAGAACAACTGATTTAGTATCAGTCTGTTCACAATTTGCTGCAAGGCTTCTTTTATTATTGCTTTCTTGGAGCGAACACCCTTACCGGAACACCCATCTTCCGGCAGTGGTCGATCACGTATTTTGTTCCGCGGGACTGCCCATCCCAGAATGCAAGCACCACATCGGCGTATTCAATAATAAGCAGATTCCGCTTCAGCGGAGCACTCCTGCCATACTTTTCGTATTCCGGCAGAAACTCTTTCAGTGGGATGCCGTGTGCCTGTGCGTAGGCTCTTGCATCTGAATCGATGCCCCGCGCTCCTCCGCTGACGATTTCCGTGACATTCTCCGGCAGATACTTTTCAAGGTCATTCACATGAAGTCCTCTCGATCCGATGATTGCAATTTTCATAACGCATCGCTCCTTGTAGATATGTTTTAGATATACTTTGTATCTATTTCAAACATTATACCACAAAATGCGTCTAAAATAAAGTCATAGTAAGTTTGAAAGGAAGTCTTATTATGGCTATCAAGAGTTTATCCATTCGAATCGAGCAGGAGATGCTTGACAAATTACACGTTGTTGCTGACTATGAAGGGCGTTCTGCCAACAGTCAGATTCTGATATTGATCCGTGACTGCATCGAACAGTACGAGGAAAAGCACGGCAAGATCGAGCTTGGCGGAGAAAAGAAATCAAAATAAGTGTATCTCTGCAAATCTGAAGTAACGCAGAATCGGGATTTTTCGCTATTGCATTTCAAAACGGGCACGCTATGCGTTCACTTTTGTGTATCTCTCTGCGCCGCCCATGCGATGCCGGAAAGCACGAAATAAGTGCAAGGAAGCGCCACGCCATTTCCCCACAGCTTGTACTCTGCGGAGTCGGTGTACGGATCAGCCAGCCATTTGCGGATCTGCTTTTCCGTTTTCGGCTTGCCCTTGGGATTGGTGACCTGCCTCCATGTCTCCCAGACCCCTGTCCAGAATGCAATATCCGCATCGGAAGGATCGGGAATTGCGAGGTCGGCGCACCACCAGTCCGGGAATCCCTGCAGGCGAGCGCACTCCACCGGAGTCAGGCGGCGGACGATATACACCGGCTCATCGTTTGGAAGGTCGTTCACGAGCGGCGGATCCTTCCAGTCGGATGCGACCAGCGTGTTTGCCTGTTCATGTGCCGCCACGGTATGATGGGAATTCTTGCTTGTGGAATAATGGTCAGGCTGGGGCGCCGCGACCGCATGATGATCGGTGGCATTCAGCGTAAAGCAAACGCCCTCGTTGATGCCGTCACCCTGCGGACCGTTCTGGTCAGCACGACCGATCATTGAGCCTTGCAGCGAATAGGTCTCCGGAGCAACAACAGCAATGCCGCCGTGATTGCTGTCCGGGTTCGCTTCGCTGGTGTCAAGGCATCGGGAGATGTCTGTCGGATAACAATGCCCTCTGGCATTTTTCGTACCGTCAGATGTGAAACGCACATCGAATGTTTCCGGCGCAGGTGCAACCACGCAGATGCCGCCCTGATTGGATGTCACGGAATTTCCGCCGCTCTGATCGAGCGTTCTGCTTGTTGTCGCTTCGTAAAAACCGCTGTGTGGATTGTCCGACATCATCGCATTGGAATGCTTGCTGCATACACCGAAAGCCCTGACCTCCGGCTGAAAGAGCGTCTGGTCGTTATGCGTTCCAAGTGTCGCTGACATATCCTTCTGCCATAGAGCACCCTTGCCGCCGCCCTCGCAGCCCGACCTGATCTTCAGCGTGACCGGTTCTGCCACAAGCGGTACATTGTTGCCGCCGGTTCCGGCTCTGCTGCAAAGTGTCTGGCAGGTGTCATCTTCACGGATACGGATTCTTCCGTCCGTCGGATGATTCTCCACGGAGAGCGCCGCCGGAACAACACCGGCTCGAAGTGTGGGAGAAACCTCTTCCTCATAGCCGATGCTTCGTGCCTTCGCACTGTGTTCCGTGGAAAATCCCGCCGCCTGCAGGACACCGTTTCTTCCGGTAGACATCCCACAGTTCACACCGAGCGTTGCTGCCGTATCATCGGTGACCGCTGCGTTGTAGCCGTCAATGCCGACTGCATGAAGCACCGCCGGATGATTGCCGTGATCCTGTGCGACGAGCGCGAGTGCCTTTTCCTCTGTGATTCCGACACCGGAAGTGCCCTGACAGTTCACGCAGAGGGTTCCACCTCTAGCGTCAGACCGCCCGCCTGTCTCTCCAGCGCCTTCTTCAGCACCTCCGGCAGCTCCTTGCCACGAACGGAAGCCCTGCGGAGTATACCCAGACACGCCTTCGGACTTAAATAATACTTCTCCGGCACTTCCGCCAGCAAGATCTGCGACAAGGTAGATTCTTGCCCTTTGCTGGGGAACACCCCAGTATTGAGCGTCGAAAACTCGGTAAGCCACGCTCCATCCGTTTCCCAGATATACGTCCGACTTTGGCCATCGGTGATTTTCAGGCGAAGGCACCTCGATCCCTTCTTCTTTAATTCCGATAACTGCTTCGAGGACAGCTTTGAAATCGTCTCCTCCGTGGGAGGAGAAAGCGCCGGGGACATTCTCCCAGACGCAGTATCGCGGGTATCGTCCATTTGTTGCATCCCTCATTTCTTTGATGATACGGATTGCCTGAAAGAACAGGTTTGACCGGTCACCGTCATGGATTCCGGCACGCTTGCCGGCGATCGACAGGTCCTGACACGGACTGCCGAATGTGATGATATCCACCGGCGGCAGCTCTGCACCGCTGAGTCTGGATACATCGCCGTAATGCTTTACCTGCGGCAGCCGTTTGTTCGTGACAAGCACCGGGAACGGTTCAATTTCGCTTGAAAACACTGGCTCGATCCCTGCAAGGATGCCGCCAAGCGGAAAGCCTCCGGAGCCGTCAAACAGACTGCCGAGGGTCATTTTTGTATTATCCATCATCCGCCTCCTTTGCGTTCCTGCACAGGGCAAGGAAATCTTCTCGTATTTGTTCCTTGCAGGCTTCAGCGACAGCAGGGATCTCGTGTGAATACACCGGTCTGCCGATGAAACCGGAGAGATAATTATACAGATATTTCAGGTCGCTGCCTTTCAGCATAGCGAACCCTGTGTATGCTGTCACGATGGCGCATTCTTGTTTTGTCATTCCGCACCTCCGAGCATCTGCTCACAGGCTTTTGTGTAAAAATCCCGGCTGACCTCAAAGCCGTAGCTGTGTCTGCCAAGCTCCCGTGCCGCACGGAGTGTTGAGCCGGAACCTGCGCAGGGGTCGATGACCACGTCGCCCTCATCGGTAAATATCCCGATCAGACGTTTCAGCAGATTCACCGGCTTCTGGCTCGGATGTATTTTTGGGATGTCTTTACCGTCCCGCACCCAGTCAAAATGGTCGAAGATCATGTGCCGCTTGCCGTCCACATCGGTATTACGGAATTTCGGCAGCTTGCCGCGATACAGCACCAGTGCATATTCGGTGGCACCCACGATCCTCATGTTTGCCTTCAGCACCTGCGGACTGTAGTTCTTCATAAAGCACAAAAACTGGTAATGCTTGAAGCCGTATTTCTCCGCCTGCCGGATGACCTCCGGGATCTGCTGAAAGGCACAGAATACGATCATGCAGGGAGCGTCCTTTTCGCCCTTGGACGGCTCTTTTTTGAGCAGTCGGTTGCAGAATGCAAAATACTCAGCAATATTAAAGCTGTAATCCGTGTGGAATGCCGCCTTGTGCGCCTTGCTGCTTTCGCCGTTCTGATTGTCACCGCCCACATACCAGTCGGGACGGCTGGCATAAAAGTCGCTGCCGATGTTGTACGGAATGTCTGCTATGACGAGCTGCGCCCTCGGAATGCTATAGCCTTTGTAGTTCTGGAAATTGTCGTGGAATAACACACACTTCACATCACTCAACAGCATCACCGTCCTGCGGCATCGCTGCGACCGCTTCCTCGTATGACAGCTTCTGTCCGTCTCGGAGAACATAGGCGACCTCGGCGGTCTGCTTGTCCTGACACCAAGCAAGATAACGCTTCACGATGACGTCCACGAATTTCGGATCAAGCTCAATGCCGCGGCAGACACGGTCTGTCTCACAGCAGGCAATCAGCGTTGAACCGGAGCCAAGGAACGGATCGAGGACGATGCCGTTTGTCATGGTACTGTTCTTGATCGGGTACGCCATCAGCGGGATCGGCTTTGTGGTCGGATGGTCGGGGCTGCTCTTCGGCTTGTCATATTCCCAGACGGTCGTCTGCTTTCGGTCGGCGTACCACTGATGCTTGCCCTTCTGCTTCCAGCCGAACAGGCACGGTTCATGGATCCACTGGTAGGGACTGCGTCCAAGCACCAACGAATTCTTCTTCCAGATACAGCAGCCGGAAAGCTGAAATCCTGCATCCTTGAACGCCTTACGGAAATTCAGTCCCTCCGTATCGGCGTGCCATACATAGATGCTGCCGTCATCGGCAAGACTGTCATACATACACTGATAGGCGGCAAGCAGAAAGTTATAGAAATCGCTGTCGCTCATGTTGTCGTTCATGATCTTTCCTGCGGTCTCCTCAACGTCCACATTGTAAGGCGGATCCGTCAGGACGAGGTTTGCTTTCTGTCCTTCCATAAGTTTTGTGTATGTCTCCGCGACTGTGCTGTCGCCGCAGATCACACGATGCCTGCCGAGTATCCAGATATCTCCCGGCTTGGAGAAGGTCGGTTTCTGAAGCTCCTCTTCCACATCGAAGCTGTCCTCTTTGACTTGCTTATCGTGTACCTGATTGAAAAGCTGCTCTATCTCCGGTGGGTCAAAGCCGGTCTTACCGAGGTCAAAATCGCTGTTCTGAATATCCTCCAGAAGTTCAGCGAGAAGGTTCTCGTCCCACGCGCCTGTGATCTTGTTGAGCGCAATGTTCAGCGCCTTCTCACGGACCTTGTCGATGTCCACCACCGCACACGGCACTTCCGTGTAGCCGAGCGCCATCGCTACGGTCAGTCTCTGATGTCCGCCGATGATGGTCATATCGGCGTTGACTACCAGCGGGTCGGCAAAGCCGAACTCCTCGATGCTGTTTTTGATCTTCTCGTATTCCTTGTCACCGGGCTTCAGCTTTTTGCGCGGATTGTATTCCGCAGGCTTCAGCTCCGAGACAGGGATCATACGCAGTTCTGCTGTTTTCATCTCATTCCTCCCGTATATACATCTGCCGCAGCTCTGCGGCTCTTTTTGTGTTCGCATCCTTCAGCGCCGTGACCTCACGGAGCGTTTCTTCACTCAGCAGCTTGCCCTTCAGCTTTTCAGCAAGCGTCCGGTAATTGCGGATGCTCCGGCGGAGTGCTGCATCGGTCACAGACACGATATATGCCTTGCCGCAGTAGTCACAGTTGAAGAAGCTGTATTCGATCTCGCCCTCACGCTGCGTTTTCGGCTCTGGCACAAAGGCACAGCCGCAGGCATCGCAGCGAACTACATCTCCCGGCGGTTTCAGTCTGGCTCTCATACACGCACCCCATTTCTCAATCGAAGAATCTGTTGATTCCGACTGCCTCGGAATGCAAGGGAGATATCCTTCTGGTCGATCAGAAACGGCCCGTCAACCAGAACATCCACATATTGCAGGATCTCAGAGCCCTGCATCATCTCGTAAGTGTATCCGGAGAACAGCCAGGTGTCCGAATTCGGACACTCCATCTTTACCCGTTTCAGAAACGGTATCAGCACACGCTCGTTTTCTTCCTCGCATGGTTCACCGCCGAGAACAGAAAGTCCCTGTATCCAAGAAGGACGCAGGGATTCGATGATCTCATCTTCTGTTTCTTTGGTGAATGGCTGTCCATAGCTGAAATCCCATGCCTCCGGGTTGTGACAGCCTTTGCAGTGATTCCGGCATCCGGATACGAACAGCGAAACTCGTACACCGTCACCGTTGGCGATGTCATTTTTATTCAGACCGCAGTAATTCACAGATGCATCACCCGATCCTTGATCTCAGCGGTGCGCCCCTGATTCCAGAACTGCGTTCCGAGGTAACCGCAGGTGCGTCGGCAGACATTCAGTGTCCGCTGATCCCGATTGCCGCAGTTCGGGCACTCCCAGATCAGCTTGCCGTCCTCCTCAGTGATCTGTATCTCACCGTCATAGCCGCAGGTCTGACAGTAATCGGATTTCGTGTTCAATTCCGCATACAGGATCGTTTCGTAGATATGCCGCATCAGCGCCAGCACCGCAGGAATGTTATTCTGCAGATTTGGCACTTCCACATAGGAGATTGCACCGCCGGGAGAAAGCGCCTGAAACTCCGCTTCAAATGTCAGCTTTGAAAACGCATCGATCGGCTCGGTAACATGAACATGATAGCTGTTGGTGATATAGCTTTTATCCGTCACATGAGGAATGATGCCATGTCTGCGCTGAAGGCACTGAGCGAATTTGTAAGTGACGCTCTCCATCGGCGTTCCGTACAGTGAGAAGCTGATGTTTGTCTCGGTTCTCCATTTGCTGCATTTGTCGTTCAGGAATCGCATGACCTTCAGTGCAAATGCTTTTCCGTCCGGCTCTGTATGCGAACAGCCTGTCATCCGGTAGGTCATTTCCGCAATGCCGGCATAGCCGAGGGAAATGGTGCTGTAATTGTTGTACAGCAGATCATCAATGATCTCGCCGTCCTTCAGTCTTGCCAGCGCACCGTTCTGCCAGAGGATGGGTGCAACATCGGACGGCGTTCCTTTGAGCCGTTCGTGCCTGCACATGAGAGCCTTACGGCACAGTTCGCAGCGTTCATTCAGAAGCTGCCAGAACTTATTCTCGTCACCGCCTGCGCTGCAAGCGACATCCACAAGGTTGATGGTTACAACACCTTGATTGAAACGCCCGTAATACTTGTGATCGTCCGAAGGCGTGAGAAAACTTCGGCAGCCCATGCAGGCATACGCATCACCTTTCAGCTGTTTCATCACCTTGGCGGAGATATAGTCGGGAACCATGCGCTTTGCCGTACACTTGGCGGCAAGCTCAGTCAGGTAGTAATATTTTGTTCCGGGTTGGATATTGTCTTCATCGAGAACATAGATCAGCTTCGGGAATGCCGGTGTGATCCAGACACCCTTCTCATTTTTCACACCTTCGATACGCTGAAGCAGCGTTTCTTCGATGATGAGCGCAAGGTCATCTCTGGTCTGTCCCTCCGGCACCTCGTCCAGATACATGAACACCGTCACAAAAGGCGTCTGCCCGTTGGTGGTGAGCAGTGTATTGATCTGATACTGAATGGTCTGCACGCCACGCTTGACTTCCCGGCGTACCCGCTTCTCAACGATGTGGCTGATCTCATCCTCAGACAGTTTGCAGCCGCAGTCGCAGTTCACATCCTCGAATACTTCAGCTCGTATCTTC
>OCVV011330583.1_pt1 | contig 19323 bp, 11 predicted proteins | sample 1539721 | NCBI WGS metagenome assembly OCVV01 (sample SAMN02144230, study PRJEB22623) | gut metagenome | biome: sheep rumen | host: Ovis aries | place: New Zealand
AAATTACTATATGAAGTTATTCCTAAGAAGGCATCAGTTCATAATATTTTGATTACAACATATGGACTAACACATAACGAATATTATGGGGATTTTGTCAGAGTAGTTACACTAGATGATTTATTTAAATGATTTAAAAAGGTAGCATAAGAGGTTAAAATGTGTAGATATACGACTATAGGGGACAATGATGATGCAATGTCTAATAAGAAAAGCAACAAACAATGATATAGGAGCGCTTCGAGAACACTATTAGAAGAAAACAAGGAACTGCAAATGGCAAAGCATAACTTGGAACGCTTCCTGAATCAGCAGGACGAAGAACAAAAGGCAAAAGAAAAACGGCATAATAAAAATGGACAGTCGCTATAATCTTTGTGGGGTATTTCACCAGAATTATGTCTGGTGAGGTACCTCGCTTTTTGTTTTTAACGTTGCAATGCAACGCGTAGCTCCGATGATTTCATCGGTTCAGGGGTATTAGGGCGCACACCCTAACAAGCGTTTTGGTGCAATCTTATATGAGATTGCATTGTTTGCGAACTTGTGAGCAAACAATTGGGTAGGAGCTGAACCCATTCTTTATTAAAATCAGAAAAGGGAGATTTAAAATTCTGGGCCAAGGGCATGGGCTGGACCGGAAGAAAAGTTAAAGCTGAGAATGTTTTGTGAAAGATAAATGAGAAAATCACTGTTGTACAATGAGATGTACTTCGGGGATTTTTGGATATTAAAAAGAAAAAATAAATTCGAAAAACATATAAACATCTGATAGATAAAATAGGGGTATATGTGGTATGATGTAATGAGGGATTTTATGCATTCTTCTAGGATGATAAAGCTGTAAACAAAAGGAAAAGGAAGTGACAATATGAATTTTAACTTTCTAAAAGAGATGTCTGATTTTGCTGGATTATATCAATCATGTGAACAGGCAGAAAAATATGTATATAGTGTACCGACCCATAGTATGAAACATTCACGTAATGCTTTGGAGTATTGCGTTAAGTTTATATATAAAACTGCAATAGGTGATGACAATCCATTCGGCTCAATCAACGATCTTTTGAATGATGTTAGATTTACAAATTACATTAACGATAGAGAAGTGCTTAACGAAATGCATTATATTCGTAAAGTATGTAATGCTGCAGTTCATGAAGAAAAGGGAACAGAGACAGAAGCCCTTGAGGTTCTTGAATCGCTTCTTTTTGTTGTAGGTGAACTATTTATTACTTTAAAGCTTCTTAAGGATTATCCGGACTTTGAAGTGCCTGCTAAGCCGCAAGCTGGTACACCTACTGTTGGTGTGTCAATGCAGGAATCAAAGAAAGCAAATGAACCTGTAGAAGTGGATGATAAGGTTGTGGCTAAATTTGCTGAGTCAATGCGTCACACAAAATTCGATGTTAGATACAAAAGAGATTCTGAAGAAAATAGAAAATTGTTCATAAGAGCATCGTTAAGAGAATCGGGTTGGCCAATTGTTGAAGTTGACAATCATGCTAAGCCTTACAGCGCCGGATCCAATATAACAATTGATGCAACCGATAGTGTTGATTATGTTTTGTATGGTAGAGATGGAAAGCCTCTTGCCATCATTGAATATTCAGAGACAAAAGAAAATCCAGTAATGGGTAGAAGAAAAGCAAATCGTGTTGCAACAAAATTAGAAGCACAGTTTGGACATCTTCCAGTTATTTATTATACAAATGGTTACATGATTAACTGCATAGATCAGATGGGATATCCCCAGAGACGTATTTTCTGTTTCCATTCACTTCCGGAACTTGAGCTTATGGCACAACAGAGAACTGGAAGAAAGTCTTTGGAAAATTTGGAAATTAGGTCTGATATTACAGACCGTCAGTATCAGCATGATGCAATTAATGCCGTTTGTTCCGCTTTTAATGAGATGAGAAGAGGATCTCTTATTGTAATGGCAACAGGAACAGGAAAAACAAGAGTTTCTATTTCGATTGTTGACGTTCTGATGCGGTATGGCTGGATTAAGAATGTTTTGTTTTTAGCAGATAGAACAAGTTTGGTACGTCAGGCTCAGAAAAATTTTAAGAAGTTGATGCCAGAACTTACAACATCTCTTTATACAGGAGAGAGTTTAAATAAAAATGCAAATGCAAAGGTAATCTTTTCGACATATCAATCAATGATTAGATTGATTAATTCAGACACAAGAGGTTTTGGAATTAGAAGATTTGACCTTATTGTTGTTGATGAAGCTCATAGATCCATTTTTAGTAAGTTTGGTTCTCTATTCCATTATTTTGATGCGCTGATGCTTGGTCTTACTGCAACACCTAAATATCAGCAGGACAAGAGCTCGTATGAAGTATTTAGTTTGCCTAAACCGGAACCGGATTATGCATATGAGTTGGAAGATGCATTAAAGGAAAAATATCTTGTTGGATTCACTGTAAAAGACAGAACAACTGATATTCTGAAGCGCGGATTTAAGTATGATGATCTTACTGCAAGTGAGATTCAGGAGATAGAAGATTCGCTTACAGATAGCAATTATACAAAAAATGAAATTAGTACATTTAGAAGACTTCATTCTTCAAAGGTCGGATATAGAGGAACTGTTATTAATAGAGGAACTATTCGTGAGATGCTGAATGACCTTATGACAAATGGTCTGAAGCTTAGCGATGGTACTCTTGGTAAAACAATAATCTTTGCAGATAGTCATGAAGAGGCGAGAGTCATTGTTGAAGAATTTAATAATATATTCACGGCATACGGAACTGAATTTTGCAAATTGATTGATAGCCAAGTTTCAGAGCGTTATGCACTTATTGATAAGTTCGAAGAACGTGGAAGTGGCATGCAGATTGCTGTAAGTGTTGAAATGCTTGAAACAGGTGTAGATGTTCCTGATATTGTTAATCTTGTTTTCTTCAAGAGAACATGGTCGAAGATTAAGTTCCTTCAGATGATTGGTCGAGGAACTAGATTATCGAAGGATCTCTATGGCCCTGGAATTGATAAGAAGGGATTTCTTATTTTTGACTATTATGATAATTTCAGTTTCTTTTCTCAGAGCGCTACCTGGAGTACTGTTGAAGGAAGTGCAAGTAAGGGTGCTTTTGATTGGATGATTAGAGGTGATATTGCACAGATTGCATGGTACAAGATGAGTATCAGTCATTACATACAAACTCACGATACACCAGCAACAGAGAGACAGTACAGAGATGAATTGTTGGAGGATTTAATTTCCCAGACAAGATTATTGAACAATGATGATATTGATGTTCAGTACAATATGCCATATGTAAATAAGTATCGTGTTGCTGAGGCTTGGCAGTTTTTAACTGAGGACAAGATGAAAGAAATTGCTGATAGAGTATTTACACTTTTCCCAGGAGATGGAACAAATGCTCAGGTCAGAAAATTTGATCAGATTATGTATGGTATTGAGGAACAGGGTGTATGGCTTGCTGAGAGACAACCTAAAAAGGGAACAAAGACCATGCAGGATATTCGCCTTGGTTCGACCAGTGTTACATATATGCTTGATAAGATTATGAGCGGTCTTTTAGAGCAGACTCATATTGAGGAAGTCCAGAAACAGAAGGAATTAATTATAAGTATGAAGGAAGGTAAATATGTTCTTGATAATTTCTCACTTGCTAAGACTGAGCGTGTTAGAAAAGAACTTAGAGGCCTGATGGTTTATCTTCCTGAAACACTTACAACTTATGTTGTTGACATTGAAGACCAGATTCAAGAGCCAAGGGCTAATGTTGCAACTCCAGTAAGTGAAACAGCTACTGCAGTAAAGAGTTATCCGGAACGTGCTACAGAATATCTGGCTACAACTAAGGATCCTGAAATTGCAAAAATCAGCAACCTTGAAACGTTGACAGATGAAGAAAAGAAGAAGCTCACAGACATATTCACTAAGAAGCTTGGAACGAATGTTGATTTTGCTATGTGGTCAGGAAACAAAGAAATGCTTCCGTTTATTCGTTCACAGGTTGGAATAAATGATAGTGCAATTACAACTCAGTTTGGCAGCTTCTTTAGTAAGGATAAGCTTACAGAAGAGCAGTATGCTTTCATGGAAAAGATAATTGAGTATGCAAAGGTAAATGGAGATATTAAGTTTACGGATTTAATGAGCGTAGAACCATTTAAGAATGTTGATATTATGCAGTTGTTTGGTGCCCAGGCAATGAATGTTAAGAAGATGGTTACGACACTTCACAACGCAGTAATGTAAGGAGCGAGACAGCATGGACATTTTAGGAATGCTTCAAAATGACATGGACGAGCTTTGCGAAGAAGACATCGAAATGATTCAAGAGGAATTAGATGTTGGCGATTATACATATGAGTATAAGCAGCAATGCAGACTTCATATTTTGAAATTAACACATTATTTTGAACAGAAGAAAAAAGAAAAGGTATATCAAGGACCGCAGGAACTTACCTCAAGATTGTTTCAAAAGGAAGAAGATGTTGTCGTTGTTACAACTACATCTGAAGAAACAGGAGAGGTGGTTGAAGCTACACCTAAGCGTGAGAAGACAAAGCTTGAAGAGTTCAGAGAAGAGATTCAGAAGATGCGTTCTATGTCAGAACCAGAGAAGCGATTTGCTGAATATGTTGATGGTAATGAGTTCATAACTAATGAATTTATTGATCAGAATATGAATGAGTTTAATGAGCTTGAAAGAAATGCACTTCTTCGCAGAAGACAATTCTCAGAAGAATTTCTTGATAAGTATTTTGATGTATTGGATCATGGAACATTGGCACTTAATCAGCTGTATTCGGAAGAATTCTTTATGAAGCATTATGCACAACTTCCGGTTAAAGTTGTTCTTACAAGAAGCAAGAATCCATGGAGACAAAAAGCGAAACGATCAAAGAAACTTGATTCGTTCCTGAGACTTAAAGGAGTGAAGATATGATAACAATTAATGAAGCGAAGAGAATGATAAAAAGGGTTCTGTTAGCTAACATTCTGACAGATAAAAAGAATTTGGCGCTTACTCCATTGGTTTCTGGTAAGCATGGTATTGGTAAATCTGCAATGATTAAAAGTATCGCTGATGATTTGGGCGGTGTATGTATCACTGTAGAAGGTGGAACACTTAAGGAAGGTGAAATCACTGGACTTCCATATCAGTACAAAGATGACAATGGCAAAATCAGATTTAGATTTTTGCCATATTATGCAATTGATAGAATTCAGAGTGAAGAGAAACGATTGTTTGAAGCGGCTGGGAAAACCGTAGCAGAAGATGCAGCTTTATCCGGAGATGAAAATCTTTATGCAATGAATGATTTAACAGCAGCTGAGAAAATCAAAGCCTTGAAATCGGGAAGAGTAAAGATTGTTATTATCTTCATCGATGAGATTAACCGTACTGAGAATACAGTTTATAAGGAACTTATGAATATCCTTCTTACAAGAAGTGTAAATGGATATGAGTTCCCTTGGTGGGTATTGTTCGTAGGAGCAATGAACCCAAGTACACAAAATAGTGTGTATGCTACCAATGAAATGGATCCGGCTCAGTTAGATAGATTTATAAAGATTAAGGTTGGAGAGAGTTCGAAAGAGTGGCTTAAGTATGGCGAAAAATCCGGAATGTCAGAGGATATTTTAAGATTTATCAAAGATAATCCGAAAATGCTTTCTGAACAGTCTAAGGAATTGGAAGACGAAGAAAAACCTACACCTTCACCTCGTGGATGGGATATGGTTGATACATTGCTTAAGAGTGCAGATGTTGCATCTGATTTTTTCACGGCAGAGGAAAATGATCCAAAGATTGTAGAGAAAGATTTGAAAGAACTTGTATCAGCAAAGCTTGGTTCAACAGTTGCTACTATGTTCTTTACAAGTATGGTTAAGAAGCAGAAGGCTCTTAATGCAGAAGATATATTTGCTGATGATGCAACTCTTAGCAAGATGGGATCACAGTATGATTCACTGCCTGCAGCTAAGAAGGTTCAGACAAATGAAAAGGTTCTTAATTTCTTAAAAGAGAATCTTGAATTTATGATGCTTAGCAAGAGTCAGTTCGAAATCAACAAGGCGCAGATTGCACTTCTTGTAAGCAAGATGGATTCTTCTACAAGATTATTATTTGCGCAGAATCTGGCGAATATGAATACAAACGAAGGTAATAGCATGATGGAACTTCTCTTTGATGTTTTCGAAGAAGAACTGATTGAAATGCTTGATTTATCAGATGCCACAAGAGAAAAAATTGCTAAAAGCGATAAATAGGTGATGGGATGCAGGAAACAGATATTATACTTTTGCTTTATAGAATAAAAGTGAATATCAGAAAGATTGAGAATGGTGATAGAGAAAGCCTGGATGCTGTTGAAACAGATTTTCTGCAGTTGATGGAGCTGCTCAAACTATTTCTTATCTCAGAACGAGAGACATATTATGGATATTTTCTCATGAATATGTCTTTTAAGGTTGACTTCAAAACAGATACAATTGCGGGTATTGTGCTCAACGAGTATCCACCGGTATTTACATCTAACCCATTACTTCTTTGTAAGTTTTCACTTAAAGAGATTATATTTATCATCTGTCATGAGATAGAGCATGTTATATTAAATCATCCGGCGGAGATGCTGAAAGCAAATCCAACGAAGAATCCTGACATTTTTATGAGATTCAATTATGCTGCTGATGCATCAGTTAATGACAGATTAATCCATGATATTAACAGATATAAGCTTGCCTATATGTCATTCCCTAATGGTTGTATTGATTCGGCAGAATTTGCGAATACATTTAATCTTTCAAATGTTCGTAAAAATGAAAACTATATTTATTATTTTAATCTAATCAAGGATATAGAACAGGATTCTGATGAAATGATGCAGATGCTTATGCAAGCTTTAGAGGAAGCTATGCAAAATGATGAGCAGGATGATTCATCAGGTGGTTCGGGTTCGCTATCTATTCCAAAAGAAGGAGAAGAATCTGAAGAATCAGGTGATGGATCTGATGAGGCAGAAGGTTCAGGAAAAGAAGGCGAGAAGTCTGAAAAATCAAACGGAAAAGGTCAAGGAAACGAGGAGTCGGATTCATCAGAAAGTGGGTCGGATGGTAAAGAAGGCGATGGACAGCCAAATGATGGTATCGTAACTGCTAAAAACTGTAATCAGGTATCAACTCACCAGTGGGATTGTGGTTCGGATCCTGAGGCAGCACAGGAGCTTGCGAAGGAATTTGTTAATGAAGCGGTTGAGATGATGAGTTCTGAGACAAGAGGAACTATGCCGGCAGGATTTATGTCTCAGGTTGCACTTTTGAATCAGCCAGCAAAGATAAGCTGGGAGAAGATTCTTAAAAAATATGTTGGAACTATTACGGCTGGATATAGAAAAACGCGTACCAGATTGAATCGTAGACAGCCTGAAAGATTTGATTTATCAGGTAAGATGGAAGATAAAACATTAAAGATAGTTGTCGCTATTGATACTTCGGGATCAGTGGGTGATGCGGAGATAAGTCGTATCTTTAATGAGATATTTGAGATTTTATCTAAAAAGAAATTTGAACTTACAATCATTGAATGTGATGCAAGAATTCAAAGGGTGTATAAGGCAAAGGATCGTTCTGAGGTAAAAACCACAGTACGAGGAAGAGGAGGCACAGCCTTCACACCAGTTATTGAATATATAAATAAAGATAAATACTTTAGAGATGCATTCCTGATTTATTTTACTGATGGATATGGGGAGTATGAGATTCCAAAACCAAGAACCTATAGAAATATGTGGGTTATTCTTGATGACGAGAAGGCTCTGTCCTTAAAGAATCCATACGGTATTGTTATCGGTATGTAGTTTGGAGTTGATATTATGGCGTACAAAGGTATTCGTCTATCTGACGAAGAACAGACAAGATATGCTGATGGTGGAGAGAGTATAAAAGCGCTGGATTCCAATAGGTTCATTATGAAGAATTTCGCATTCCAAGGACCGGAGGAAGAAGTACTTAGATTGCTTTCGTATGTAGAAGCAGCTCACCATCTGCAGCTTACAATTTATAGAATTGAAGAAGGTTTTGCCAGGGCATATACAAGCATTGATGATCATTCGCTTATAAGTGATTTTCCTATGCTCAAAGCAACAGGATTTGTACTTGAAACAAATAAAGCGGGAAAGATTGAACAGGCGGGTGTTGTATTTAAAGATAGCGGATTTAGATGCGTAACGGATTACAAGAGATTGATAGCTTATCATGGTGATATTGATGCGAACACATACGCATATACATCAAAATCATATTGTTGGCCATTGCTTCAAAGTCCAATAAAAGGCTTTACTGTAAGATATGCAGAATTTATACCTGAGAAGATGTATAACTATCCAAAGTCTGGAAAGAAGATTCGGTTTGTTTATGAGTTCCCTTTTGATCCTGATTGGAGTGATGGAAAATACATCTTTTGGAAAGACAATGAAATCTACCAGTATGATACGGAAGTTAATTATGAGATAGAAAATAGGGTGTTAATCTCTTATAAAGGTTCTCAAAAGACAATAGGTATCCCAAGTAATGTGGATGCAATTGGACCTGAAGTCTTTAAGGGAAATACAGATGTTATATCAATAAATCTACCTGCACTAACTGAGATAGGGGCTTCTGCATTTGAAGGTTGTTCAAATTTGAAACATATCACGTTCAAGAAGACATTAAGGAAAATCGGAGAAGACGCTTTTGCAAATTGTGAGAAGCTGGTAGAGCTTGAAATTCCTGACATGGTTAGAGAAATCGGCAATGGTGCATTCCTGCGATGCGGTGTAGGAAGAGTAGTATGGCCGAAGAATACAAAGGTTATTCCGACAGGAATGTTCAGAGACTGTCCACAGCTTTATGAGGTTGTTATTCCTCCTGAGGTTGAAGAAATAGGCCGAAGAGTGTTCAGTAGATCTAATACAGTGATTATATATGGACAGATAGGAAGCGTAGCAGAGAAGTATGCCAGAGATAATGATATGTATTTCAAACCGATGGATTTTTAGAAATAAAAGATACTGGGGGAATTAACCCTCCAGTATATGTTCGCAAAGTAAAGATTGTAATGATTCATAAGCCTGAGCTTTACATTTGATTGTAGCGCTAAGGCTTTTTTCTATGTTTTCTGAAAATGCCAAGAATCGAATTTGGGCATCCTTTGAAGGAACGATTATCTTGTGTTTAGAGAATGTATAATTCCAGTTTTCTGTTGATAAAACCATATCTTCAAGAGTATCGATGAAGGATTGTCTGGTTATCATATAGAGCAAGAACTCAGGCTGGATAATATTTGCGTTAATGTTGAATATCTGTGCCTGGTTGGAAGTAACACAGCCTTTATACTTTTCAGGAACAAGTATCATGGATCCTTTACAGAAGCCTTGTCTATGGGCGAATAGCTGATTTGTATCAAGCCTATAGGCATAGAATTTGCTTCTATTAGATTTATGTGCTGTGGCAGAACGTGCTATTTCATCATAGGTTATATAATCAAACATTGATGGATCATCGACACGAATGGTATCGGTCTTCAAAAACATCAGCTCGCTCAACGAATAGGCAGCACTTTGGGTATCTTGAACGACTTTTTCATTAAAGAAGTTTGCCTTAGCGGATTGTAAATCGGAAATCAAAGAATCATAGTTTGCTGTAAGCTTTTCAATCTCTCGAATTACTGCTAATAATTCCGCTTGTTTTTCTTTGGGAGGTATATCAAAAACTAATTTTTTTAATTCAGTCCAGTTGGCAGTTTTATACTTGGTTCCTACGGCTATCGAATTTGTTTTGCCGATGAAGGTATCTGAGGTGATGAAATATGGGAGAAACTCCGGAAGTATTACATCTGTTTTGGGACGCAGTACCATTCCGAAACCAGTGAATAAACCATCAATTGGTGATACAGCAACCTGATGGTTGATGGGATCTCGTTTAATGAATAATACATCACCTTTTTTGATTATAAACTTATCATCAGAAAATGGTTCCTTAACGCCCCATTCGGTGATAGAAAGCTGGTTAGGAATGATGTGGTTGGTAGTAATAAAAATCTTCTCGTCGCCTGGCTGTCCGGCACGTTTTTCAGTTGAATTGATGATAATGTCATCAAACTTATACTTTGGCATAAGTCAGGCTCCTTTCGCAGATTTACCTCAGTGTATCTAAATTGAATAATGCGCTTTTAAGTATGCTATTTGAGACCTCAAGGCTCTGAATAGCGGTATAAGCTGAATCATGGGATGGAAGAGATGCATCCATCTTGTATCTGTCTATAATAAGCATATAGTTATTTTCAATAATCTCTTCTTTGGGCACGATAAAGCTGTTGTCATACCTACTTCTGGTATATTCTGTCTCTTTATTATGAAAACGATATATTGCATCATTAACCAAATCAGGAGAACTAAGATTGTAAAACCATACATTATCCGTGCCCTCAGGAACATCCTTTGTAAATACGATAATGGAGCAGGAGGTGCTTCCAATATACTGGATGTTAGGATCGGAAAGTGATATGATAGCTTCTATTTTGTGGTTTTCTAATAAGTCCTCTTTTATGGCTCTGACGGCCTTGTGAATGCCGAAAAGCAATCTGTCAGGTACGATGGCAGCACATCTTCCTCCAGGCTTTAACATACGTAAAAGCAGTCTAAAAAAGAGTACAGCGGTATCATTTGTTTTAAATCCGTTTTGCAGTGACTCTGATATGAAATCAGGATCAGTGGTTGTTTTAAAAGGTGGATTAGATAAAATCAATGAAAATTCATCTGATTTATAGTTGTTGGCTGACAAGGAATCTAATGTAGTAAGAGTGGCATCTGAAACATTAGAAAGAGCCATATTCATAGCACAAATATCGGTCATGGATTTATCAAAATCAAAACCGGTAAACATTTCAGATTCGAAATAATGTCTGATGTTTTCGTCGATCATTTCATTCTTGTGTTTAGCATATATATTTCTTGCAGCTGCAACTAAAAAGCTTCCTGTTCCTGCAGCGGGATCGCATATTTTATCATTGATTCCCGGAGTTGTAATAGAAATAATCAAATCCACTAAATGCGCAGGAGTCTGGAACTGTCCCTTCTCAGGATTTGGCTTTATTTTTGATAATAAAAATGAAAAGCATTCATTACCTATATCCAGGTTATCAAAGTCTATTGAGTCTATAGTATCAACTGCTCTCTTCAAAATTTCAGGATTAGTAAAATTAAAAATTGCAGATTTCAAATACTTGGCATAGCTTGTTTCAGCAGTGATTTTTATATCAAAGTGAAGAAAAGGGAATACCTTGTCCTTCATATTTCGAAACATCTTTCCAGGTAAATATGTTTTGAATACACTATAGCGGCATGACTCGTGTAATGAATCAAATATCGGATCAGGAACCTCCATTTCAAAAAGAGCAGCAGTAGCTTCTTTTTTAGCCTGAATTCGATCAATTTTTTTTAAGAAAATCAGGTATGAAATCTGTGCTATGTTATCTAAGGAATCGCTCATGCCATTACTTAGCATTTCTGACCATAGCATATCTAATTGACTTATATATTCTTTGGTTTCTGGCATTACAATTTCTCCAATAACTTCTTTATGGTACTGATGGATTTGTCTATATCAGACTGTGTGTTATAGATTCGTCTGAGTATATCATCCAGTGGTTCGGTGTTTTCGGATATAGTAGCTTCGTCGTCTGAGCGAGTACTATATTCCTCGTATCCGAAGCAATAGTCATGCTGTTCTAGCTCCATATCCGAAACATAGAACATAAAATTCTCTCGGTTTTGATATTCTTCTATATGTTCTTCGGAAGAATATATCAAAGAGCAAGCAGAGCTAATGGCATCATCTGTCAAATCGTTTATTTGAATAAATAAAGTCTGATGGAATGAGTGCGGTTTTGCTTTTTGGTAGATTAATAAATCCCTATTGTAAGAAGGGAGATTTATTATTCCAAGGATTGTATTTTCTTCTGTATAAAATCTACGCAATCTGCGATGAGATGCGGAACCTTCAGTAAGGTTTTTATGTGGAACATTCAACACACAGATACCATTATTTTCTAATATCTCATGGCAGCCATACATGTACATCAAAGATGGTACATTGGCTGTAATCATTGAACGTATAGAAGAGCGAACATACTTCTGATTTACCGTAGGCTTAGAAGGTATCTTGGCGACTACTTTGGTAAATGTCTTGCCACAATCTTTTGTGATGATGTCTAAATCCTGAATATCGGGATTGGCAATCTCCTGTAAGAGCAATCTAAGTGAGCTGATAAGCAGAGTGTGATTATCAGCGTTATAGGTGTGGAACATGTCGTTCTTAAAATGCATTTTGTTCCAAACTTTTTCTAGGCCATCTTTATACTCTGATTTTGCATAAGAAGCTATAGCACTAAGGCTAAAATCATTTGCAGGAAATGCATTGCAGATACGGTCATCAAGTCGTAAATTCAATAGTGGGCATACCAAATCCATAAAATGAAGGTCGGTACCAGCCATGGAAACAATGATTTCAAATACTGTATAAAGGTTAGTGTAAGAACTAACCGTAATAGAGTCTATCGTAGAGATAATCTTTGTAAGAAGAGTAGGGTCTACAATAGACAACTGAGTATTTTTTACAAGCTGAGCGTAGGTAAGATTGGTATCTACGCGCAGGTCATTTTTGATAAAAGGAATTATTTTGGTATTAAACAAATGAAGCAATTCTGATGCTTCAAGGTTGTGAAAATAAGTCCAGCGACAGTCCTGGTGTGCATCATCGAAATAAAGATTTTTAACTATAGTTCCTTTAGATATGCTGTCTGCAGTATTTTTCAACTCTGCATCATCAAGATATTTCAAAAAGAAAAAAATGCTAGCTTGTTCTAGAATCTTAGCAGGCTCTGTAACTCCACACGCTTGGAAAGAACTCCATAAATCGTTGATTGCATCTCGAACATACTGAGGTACTGAACCGGTATCGTGTGAATCAGAAGTTGAGATATATGCTGGAGTTTCTAATAGTTCTGAAGTGCTTGGTGAAACTGTTTCCTCGGATGAAGAAGGTGTAAGCTGTTCAACTGGTTCAACAGGATCACTTACTGAAGCTGAATTGCTAGCAGTGTCTTCTTCGAATTTATAGAAGGAGATAAGCTCGCTTTTAACCTTGTTTGAAAGTGACATATCTTTTACAGCACGGTCAATAGAACCAAATCCGATCTCATAGCGATTCTTAAGGTAATATAGAATTTGATTGCCATTATATAAGCTGAGATAAAATTCATCCTCGAAAGAGTAGTTTTCATAGACATATCTGTATTCATCTTCTCGGACTTCAAGTTCATCTGTGATGATCTTTTCTAATCCTTTTTTTTCGATAGAACGGGCCTCAGTTCTTGTTAGACCTTCTTCTGTTGAAATATCACGCAAAGAAGCACCTTCCATACGCCTTTTGATGATTCTGGCAGTACGAAGATGCAAAGATTCAGTCACAATATCAAGTATACTTGGTAATGATTTGTAATCCTTATCCTGCACGATAAAACACTCCTTAAAAAAGTATATAAAAGGGACACGAAATGTCCTAAATATCCAATATTAATTATATGTTTTAACCTGTCAAAAATCAATGAAAAATACATTTTCCTATTTATATATTTTCCGAATTATGATAGAATAAAAATTGGCGTATTATAAGTAAAGTTGAGGTGACAACATGGCTAAGGCAAGTTATGGCGGAATGATTACAAGAGAACAGTTCTGTTTTTTTGAAACTCGCACGGTTGCAAGACTAATTTGTGAAGGAAAAACGGAGCAGGAAGTAGTTGATGAAGTTGTAGCAGACAATTTATTTCAATATCCAACAGAAAGAAGCCTGGTAAGCATTTCAAAGGCTTGCTACAAGAGAATGATGAGTCTTAACGACATGGATCTTGTGGGTGTTGTTGCGTACCAGCCAATGGAGACAGCTAAGCAGGTTTGTCTCTATGCGATGATGAAGACATATCCGGTTGTATGGGATTTTATGACGCAGGTTGTAGGAGAGAAATTCAGAGTATTCAATATGAGTTTCGGAATGATTGATTTAAATGAATTCTTCATGAGGCTGCAGGATAGTAACGATGAAGTGGCAGGCTGGTCAGATGCTACGATTGAAAAGATAAAGCAGGTTCTTAGGAAACTGCTTGTAGAGAATGAATACTTAGATGATGTAAAAGCAGATCATCTGAATTCAGTTTATTTGGAAAGCAAGTTAGAAGAATGTATCAGAGCAAACGGTGATGATGATGCACTTCCTGCATTTAATTGTTTGTACTAGAAACTATAATTCGAAAAATATATAAACCAATAAGCATATTATATAAGCGTGAAGGGAAGATAATATGAGTGATATCAAAGAACGTTTAGATAGATTAAAGAAAACTATCCAGACGGTGGAGTTTAAAGAAGGAAAAGGCCTTAGTAATGAGGTTAATATCAGAATCTTCAAGTATTCCCCAAAAGATGAAATGATAGTCAGATATTTCATAGAACAGACAGTGAAGGATGATGCACTGGATTGTAATTTAGTAGAGTGCAATCTGTATCACATATTCTTGGAAATATGCGAAGCAATGGATGTACTTGATGCAATCCCTGAGATGGAAGAAAACGACGGTAGCGAGTTCTTGTTAGAACAGTTGCAAAACCTCATTAGCAATGATGATTTCGTGAATCGCATTCAGAACAGAATAGCAGATGCGGGATTCGAAGCAGATAACTGTGTGATAATGCTTACCGGTATCGGAGAGGTTTATCCTTATGTGAGACTTCACAGTATATTAGAGATGCTTCAGCCTAATTTCCCTAATGTACCACTTGTTGCAATGTACCCAGGTTCTTTTGATGGCAGCTATTTAAGGTTGTTTGAAAAGTTTGAACCGAACCCATACTACAGAGCCTTTAATGAAATTTAAAGAGCAGATATCAGGAGGAGAAGAACATGCAGATTAGACAGATGTTCAAAGAGGACATTAACCGAAAGATTAACGGAGTCGTAAAAGTTGATCAGGATACAACAGATGTTATCGTACAAGAAGTTGAAGAGTATGTTATTACCAGAGACTTAAAGAAGCATTTTATTACATTCTTTAAGAATTACAGTGAGTCATTTGATGAGCCAGTATCTGATATCGGTGTATGGATTTCAGGTTTCTTTGGAAGTGGTAAATCTCATTTTTTGAAGATGCTTTCTTATATTTTGGAAAATAGAGAGATTGATGGTAAGTGCACTGTAGATCGCTTTGAAGGAAAGCTTGAAGAGACAAGAGATATCTATGAGATGATGAAGGCTTGTACCAGCAATCAAACTGATACAATTCTTTTCAACATTGATATTGTAGGTCCTAAGAATAAGAACAATACTGCAGTTCTTCAGGTATTTGCAAAGATGTTCTACAACCATTGCGGTTATTATGGCGAAAACTTAAAGGTTGCTCTCATGGAACAGTATATTGACAGTGAGGGTAAATATGATGAATTCAAGGCAGCCTTTGAAAGACATAAAGGAAAAACATGGGAGGATCAGAGAAGGGCTTTTGCATTCAATGGTAATGCAGTTAAGGCAGCCCTTGTTGAAACACTTGGAATGAGTGAAGCAGATGCTCAGGAATGGTTCTCCAACAAAAAGGATGAGGATTATTCTATTGAGACTCTCGTTAAGGATATCAAGGCATATGTGAATAAGCAGCCTGAAGGCTACAGACTTATGTTTATGGCCGATGAGGTTGGACAGTATACTGGTGGAGATACCAGCCTTCTTCTTAACCTTCAGTCACTGGTAGAAGAGATTGGTGCAGCTTGCGAAGGAAAGGTTTGGGTTATCTGTACAGGTCAGGAAGCTATTGATGAAATCATCAAGGCTCGTGAAAATGAGTTTTCTCGAATTCAGGCAAGATTCAAGACTAGACTCTCACTTACATCATCATCAGTTGATGAAGTTATTCAGGAGAGAATCTTAAAGAAAAAGCCTGAGTATGAAGGGCCTCTTAAGGAAGTATATACAAGCAATGAGACTGTAATGAGAAACCTTTTCAGTTTCACTGATTCAGTATTGGATATTAAGGGATATGGAAGTGCGAATGAATTCTGCAAGAATTTTCCATTTGTTCCATATCAGTTCATTATCATGCCTAAGATTTTCTCAGAGATACGTAAGCATGGTAATTCTGGTAAGCACTTATCAGGTGGAGAGCGTTCAATGCTTTCTGGTTTCCAGGAAGCAGCTCAGAAGATCCAGGAGAAAGATGAATTTAGTATTGCTCCGTTCTTCATGTTCTATGACACAGTACATACCTTCCTTGATAGTTCTATTAGAAAAGTTATCGATAGAGCGCAGAAGGCTGCAGAGGATGGCAACGGTTTGGAACAGCAGGATGTTGATCTTTTGAAGCTTCTTTATCTTGTGCGTTATGTGGATGATATACCTGCAAACAAAGATAACTTAAGTATCCTCATGTCAAATGATATCAATGTTGATATCGTTACCATGAAGGAAAGTGTGAACGCATCTCTTGAGCGCTTAAAGAGCCAGAACTATATTGCTCAGTCAGGAGAGATATACAATTTCCTTACAGACGAAGAGCAGGATATTGCAAGAGAAATTAAGAACACAGTTGTAGATACTGCAAATATTATTGGTCGAATCGGAACCTTTATTTTTGGAGATATCTATACAACAAAGAAATACAGATATGATAAATATGACTTCCCATTTGATCAGTATGTTGATCAGACTGCAGTAGTAAATGGAACCGGTGGAGTTACTCTTCAGGTTCTTACAGTAGCTACTTATGGTGCTGACAGAAGTGAAGCAAAGCTTACTATTGATTCAAAGGGAAAAGCAATTGTAGCTCTTTCAGATGCTCCTTATTACGAGAACTTAGAGAGTGCAATGAAGATTCGTAAGTATGTTAAGCAGAGAAATGTTTCTCAGATGCCAAAATCTATCCAGGATATTATCCGTAATCAGCAGGATGAGGCTGGAAGATATGAAAATGCTGCTAAAGAGAACTTGGAAAAGGCAATCAAGGAAGCTACATTCTATATTGATGGAGAGCGTATCGAAATCGGTGCCGGTGATGCTAAGTCAAAATTTGATGCTGCACTTAAAAGTCTTATTGAGAGAGTTTACAGCGGTCTTAACATGGTTGGTGAGAATTATGAAACAGATGCAGATATTCTCAATATCTTAAGTGGTGCTACTACATTTATTCAGGGTGTTAACCCTAATCAGCAGGCTATGAAAGCTGTTTATGATTATCTTGAGATGCAGAATCAGAGAAAGCTTCCTACATCAATGGCAGACATTCATGGAAGATATGGATCTGTTCCGTATGGATGGCGAGAAATTGATATCGCAGCTGTAGTTGCTATGCTTATGGTTGATCAGAAGGTTGATATCAAGTATGCCGGAGAGAGTATTGGAACTGATAATCAGAAGCTTCCTGATATGCTTAGAAAGAGAACTGAGATTGGCAAGACTCAGATCCTTGTGCATCAGTCAGTTGGTGAGAAGCAGTTAAAAGAGGCTAAAGAATTTTTAGTTGAATATTTTGATATTATGGATGTTCCAGCAGATGAAAAGGGATTAGTAGAATTTGTTATTGAAAAATTCTCTGCACAGCAAAAACATTTTGCTGATTTGATTGCAAAGTATGATGAGAATCATAAATATCCTGATTACAAAGTATTGCAGGAAGGTGCAAGATTAACAGATGAAGTATTGTCTAAGAGTAAAGACAATATCGCATTGATAAAAGAGATTATTGATAGAGAAGAAGACCTTCTTGATTCAAAAGATGATTTGGTAAATCTTGAGGCATTCTTTGTTTCACAGGTTAATCTTTTTGATCAGGCATCAAGATATGAAGCTGAGCTTCGTAATGACCTTACATATATCAATGAGATTCCTGAAGCAAAGCAGGCTCTTGATAATATCAGACTTATCCTTATGCTTCCTACAAGTGGCAAGTACAACTACAGAAGAATTCCTGAACTGAACGGACTTATCTCTATTGTTCGTACACACCATGATGGTCTTCTGACAGAAAAGAGAGCAGAACTTATCGCTAGCCTTCAGGATTGCATGGGAGCTGTTCATACAGAAGCAGCAGAGGATTCTAAGGGTAAGGAAATCTCTAAGCAGGCAGATGATCAGTTCACGGCAAAGAAGCAGGACATCGAAGCTTGCAGATGCTTAGCACTTCTTGATGGTATGCTTCCTCAGCTCTGGGCTATTAGAGATAATGCAATCAGTAAGATTCAGCAGTTCCAGAATCTTGGTGGAAATGGTGGAGGAGAGATTCCACCGGCTCCTAAGAATATTAAGTCATACCAGAGACAGGCAATCTTCATGGGAAAAACACTTACTTCGTCAGCAGAGATAGATGAGTATGTGGAAGATATCAGACAGAAGTTGAATGACCTCTTGAATGGTTGTGATGGAATAAGAATAAATTAAAATTGGAGGAGCTTTCATATGGACAAAAGTGCAACAAAAAGATTTGCAGTCTGGGCACGTAGGGAATTAATCTCTCGTGTGGCTCAGAAGGCATTACAATATGGCATAACAGATAAAGAAATTGTATCAGCTGACGCCGGAAGCATTGACGGAACAGTACTATCTGATACAGAGAAAAAGCAGAGAAAAGCATTAGTAGAGCAGATAAATAAAAAGGGTTATGAGCAGGTAATGGAAGAAGTTGCTTATACCTGGTTCAATAGATTTATTGCACTCAGATATATGGAGGTAAATAGCTACCTTTCTAGCAAGGTGCGTGTATTTACTGATGAGAATAATGCTTTTAAGCCTCAGATAATTGATGAAGCAATCCATATGGAACTCCAAGGTCTAGATATTGAAAAGGTATATGAATTAAAAGAAGCAAACAAAGTAGATGAGCTTTATAAGTACCTTCTGATTACACAGTGTAATGCATTAAATGAAGTCCTTCCGAGAATGTTCCCTAAGATTGAAGACTATACAGAGTTATTGTTCCCTGACAATTTACTTCGTGAAGGATCTGTGGTTGAACAGATGATTTCGCTTATTCCTGAAGAAGACTGGCAGGATGCAGTACAGATAATTGGATGGTTATACCAGTACTACAATACTGAAAAGAAAGATGAAGTATTTGCTGCACTCAAGAAGAATGTAAAGATTAGCAAGGATAATATCCCTGCAGCCACCCAGCTCTTTACTCCTGACTGGATTGTAAGATACATGGTAGAAAATTCACTTGGAAGACTTTGGGTAGAAGGTCATCCAGATGA
>OCVV011211540.1_pt1 | contig 19316 bp, 13 predicted proteins | sample 1539721 | NCBI WGS metagenome assembly OCVV01 (sample SAMN02144230, study PRJEB22623) | gut metagenome | biome: sheep rumen | host: Ovis aries | place: New Zealand
TTTGGCGACCCTTGCATTTGCTCAGGGGCAAACGAAAAAGGACAATGACAATTGCAGTCAAGAGCAGTTGCTTCAGGATTACGACTATTTCTTCAGACAATTAGAGCAGATACATCCCGATCCATACAGCGCTTTTGGCGGGAAGGACGGCTTTGACAAAGCAGTGAAACAGCTGAGAGATAAGCTGATTAATCGCGACACATTGTCAACTAACGAAATGCAGGCAGAAGTAACCAGACTATTGTCTGCACTCCACGACGGTCACACCTATATGGGGTATGGTAATGCATCAAAGAAGGTTGAAGACGGATGGATTCCACTTAAGCTTAAAGTGATCCCGGATGGCATCATTGTAAACGGATATACTCCAGAACTGAAGGCGTTAAAGGGAGCGATGTTATGCGAGGTGGAAGGGGAATCATTAGAATCGGTACTTGACCGTCTTGACAAACTGGTCATTTCAGAAAATCGTTATGGATTGATGGGAAAAGCATGCACGCGTATTGGTAATACTAATGTCTTGCGACAGTTATTCCCTACATTCAATAAGGATCAGGTCTCAATGAAGTTCCGTATGACTAATGGCAAAGATACACTCGTCAGTCTGCCTTTCTATCCCAACGGCCCGTTTTGGAAAAACATAGTATGGACATCTACTGATGAACGTTTCCCTCATAAGAACTTCGAATACAACTTCATCGATGACAACAAACAAACGATGGTGATGTGCATCAACTCTATAGTGAGTGCCGACATACCAAATCTCGAAAGCTACGGTCTCAAATCGGATGTGATTGTGGCTGATATCTTTGCCAAGATGCTGCGTGAGATGAAAACGGCTAACAGTCCTCGTCTCATTATCGACCTGCGTGGCAATGGCGGAGGTTGGACGATGATCATGTATGCTGCGCTGTACGAGCTCTACGGAAAGCGTATCATGGTTACCGACTTTGGCATGCACGCTGCCACCAAAGTATCAGAGGGTTGGCTCAAGAAGAATAACACTACCTTAGAACAGTTCAACCAAAATAGTGGAACATCGCTGAAGATGGGTGATTTCATTGAACGACCATCAAACATCAGCAGCTTCGACTGGTTCATGTGTGCCGACATGAACATTCTCAAAGCACAAAACGGTGAGCCCATCTACACACCAAAAGAAATCTATGTGATTACAGACGTGCAGACTTTCAGCTCAGCTTTCCATACCGCTTACATGCTGTGGAAGATGGGAGCCAAGGTGGTAGGTGTACCTTCCGGGCAGGCGTCCAACACGTTTATGGAGGTTACACAATTTAAATTACCGAATACTGGTCTTGAATGTTCTGTCTCTAATTCACTACAAAGTTGCTTCCCGAAAGATCATCCTATGGCAAAAACTTTCACCCCTGGCATCCAACTGTCGTATGACGACTATCGCCAGTTCGACTTCAGTAAGGATGCAGAATTATTGTTTATAGAAAAGCTAACGAAATAAATAGCATAATTCAAAACTCAATGTTCAAAGTTGTTAGGTTGATATCCTTTGCACAATTGTGCAATTGCGCATCAGCGCGACATTTTCCAAGCTTAAGCATTTTCTTTAATGTTTTTATTTTTCTCCGTTAATGATCGCTAATGAGACGTTAATTGAAACGTTAATGAAAACAAAAATATTAACAAACAATTATACGATTAATTATACGATTAATTATACTAACATTATACGGAGAACTCTACAGAGAACTGTCCACCGTTAATGATAAGCCTCTCCCATCCCCAGCGCGAAGCGGAGCTTCGCTATTGAAGATTGAACATTGAAGATTAGTCGGCTATGCCGATATAATATTTAAATCTTTCATTATTTCAATATTTACATCTTTTCTTCTGCTCGGTCAGTGACCTTCGGTTCCATCTTTCATTCTTTCAATATTTAAATTTTACTTGGGGCTAACTAATTGGCGTTTCTTGCTGAAAAAAATCAATCTCCAAAACTCAATGTTCAAAACTCAATGTTCAAAGTTGTTAGGTTGATATCCTTTGCGCTTATTCTTCAATATTCAATCTTCAATCTTCAATAGCGAAGCGCCTGCGCATCAGCGCTACATTTTCCAAGCTTAAGCATGAGAGCCCGAACTTGTGAGGCAGGAATATTTATATGAACCTGATGGGAGCTTGCTCACAAAAAGGTTCAGAGAAATATGCCACAAGGCTTTGAAGAAGCCGTTCATGCTTAAGCATTTTCTTTAATGTTTTTATTTTTCTCCGTTAATTATACGGAGAAAAATAAAACGTAAACTGTCACTCGTCACAAAAACATGTCATTCGTCCCAGAAATGCGATATATTGCAGCTTTTTATATCTTTTCTATGTCATACAGACAAAATATTTAAATTTAAAAAAATGGAAAAGTTTAGTTTGAAACTGGTGGCTTTGATAGCTGCATTGATGATGTGTTTAACAGCCGAGGCAAACCGATGGAACAGCGAGAACAGAGCGATGCTTGCATCAGATATGTCGAGTCGCGACAGAGGTCGAGCTGTGCTCAAAACCGAGGATGTTGGCGGACGAGTAATTAATGCTCAGGGGGAACCCTTGCCATTTGTTAGCGTGGCACTGCTCACTGCTGACTCTACATATATACAAGGTGCAACCAGCAATGTGGATGGTAACTTCCAGATTAAAACCACAGAAGACTGCTGCATTCTGCGATTCTCATATATAGGTTATCGCACCAAGTATGTTAACGTGAATGGCACAGAAATAGGAACTATCCGAATGGAGGAAGATAAGCAGATGCTGAAAGAAATTGTGGTAAAGGGACAGATGCCTAAAACCAAACTAACAGGCAACTCAATGATAACCACCATCGAGGGTACTATCTTAGGCAAGTCGGGTACTGCTCAAGAAATGCTGACCAAGGTTCCTGGTATGACTCTGAAAGGCGAAGACCTTGAGGTGCTGGGCAAGGGTACCCCTATCTTTTATATTAACGGAAGAAAGATGCAGGATAAGGACGAACTGAAACGCCTGCGTTCGGAAGAGATTAAGAGCGTTGAGGTGATTACCAATCCAGGTGCGCAATACGATGCCACCATCTCGGCAGTGGTACGTATCAAGACTGTTCGCCGCGAGGGAACAGGTTTCGGCTTCGACCTGATGGCTGCCAACAATCAGAATCTGATATCTGGCTACAGCGATCCCAGCAGCACACTTAATCTGCGTTATCGCCACAACAACCTCGACCTGTTTGGTATGGTAAACTACTGGTCGTGGGATAGCCCCGACGATCTGCACATTACGCAATCCACATTCTTAAAGGCCGATGAAGGCATCGGTAATATTCTTCAGGACACCCACACTCGTAACTATTGGCGTGGAGAGGGCATGAACTACAATCTGGGCTTTAACTGGCAGATTAACGACAAGCATTCATTAGGTGCCAGAGTGGAGCGCCACGACCAGTTTAAAACGTATTACAACATGTGGGTAGATACCGAAAACAATCTCACAGGTCGCGACCTTTCGCACCAGGACGATCATACACACTACCCCTATAATTGGCAGGGTAATGCCTATTATAGCGGTCAGGTGGGAAAACTCAACATCGACCTTAACGTGGATTTCATGACAGAAAAGGAGAATGACGACAACCAGATAGATGTGTATTTGCCTGAAGCCCAAACCATGAAGCAGAACTCAAATACATGGTCGCGACTATGGGCTACCAAACTGGTGCTGAGCTATCCCGTATGGAAAGGACAGCTGCAGGCTGGAACAGAGATGAGTTTTGTTAAGCGACAGAACAGTACGTCGATAACCAACTATCCCCTACCCTCAACTGATGCTGATGTAAAGGAAAACAACATTGCAGCCTTTGTGGCTTACAATGCCAACCTTGAGAAATATGGCACCGTAAGTGCCGGACTGCGCTACGAGCACGTGGGATTCGACTATATCGACAACCTGGATGCCGAGAACAATATGACGCGCTATCAGGACGAGTTCTTCCCCAACATCACATGGTCAAAGCAGTTGGGGCCTATCCAAACCTCGCTGAGCTACACCATGAAAACCGTGCGTCCAAGCTACAGCGCACTGAACGATCATATTATCTATCTGAACTCATATACCCTGCTGCAAGGCGACTCGAAACTGAAAAACGCAACCATGCAGGAGGTGAGCATCAATGCCCGTTGGAAGTGGATAAACCTGTTTGCTGCCTACGAACGTCGCGACAACACCATCACACAGATGCCTATGGCATATAACAACGAGGGTGTGATGTTGCTAAAGCAGGCCAATCTGCCCGACCCAGTACGCAATCTCGCCATCTTCCTTTCAGCCAATCCCACGTGGGGTGTATATAGCCCAAGCTGGACCATTGGCGGACAGAAGTTCTGGAACACAATGACATTCGACGATCCTCGTAGTGCTACAGGCAAAACTGATGTAACCTTCACCAAGCCTATCTTCTTCTTCGACCTGAACAACACCTTCCGCTTTAAGCACAGCTGGCAGCTGGAGGCCAACGCCAACATCCAAACCAAGGGTGATGTGCTAAACTTCCGTATGCTCTCGCCCTCATACAACATCCGTTTTGTGGTACAGAAGTGCTGGCTGAAGAACGATGCCCTGTGCCTGCGTGCCAGCATCGGCGATGTGTTCCAGCGTAGCGTACAGGATGTGGCTCATGACTGCGGCTTCTTCTACGCTCTGCAGAAAACACGAAGCCGTAATCACCGTCTCGACATCTCCATCCGCTATACCTTCAATGCCCAGAAGAGCAAGTATAAGGGAACAGGTGCCGGTGAAAACGAAAAAGCAAGAATGTAGGGCTGCGCAAGGGCTGCGCAAAGCGCAGCTTTGCTAAATGATAAACGATAAATGATAAATGATAAAGATGTTCCTTGCTGTTTTTTTTGAACGTGCAATTATCGCCACCGCGTAAGCTGACTGTTCGCGTTAGCGAGGGAAAGCAATTTTTCGCTAATTATATTTCGTGTAATTAATGGTACATTTTTCGAGTAAAACTTTGCATTTTATATTCCGAACTCACAGGAAATGAGTTATATTAGTTTCTGTGAGTCCACCATATTCCTTGGCTGCTTTCTGCATTGCCTCTTCTGTTGTGTACTGTTCATAGAAAGTGCAACGTGTAACTATGCCCTGCGGTGAACAACGATCACGATTAACACGAACCAATGCCCATCCTTTCAAGTTATCAGAAAATTCCTCACCCTTAAGTACAAATCTACCATCAACCAACGTCAACTCACGGAACGACAATTCACGCATACAGAATTCAATTTCAGGAAATTCACCACACTTTTGCTCTGCAGTATATAGTCGCAGAGTATCATGAAAATCAAGATCCGTCTTTTTAAAATCAGTCAACAAGGCAGGCACACCATCAACCTCTCCTAAATATTGATTAATAGTAGGCAAAGAGCCATCACTAATTGGAATGCCTGGCATCAGGAAAGTAACATCACGACATCTCCAAGAAAAGAATACTGCAGGCAATCTATTTGCTAACGATGCAAAATTCTGGTACGCAACAGGACGTTGTGTAAACATCACATTACAATACTTCAGTTTTTTCCATAAAGAAATGGTGTGACGCATTCTCTGTCTTTGAATAAACTGATAACGCGTATTACTACGCTTTTGAAAAGATTGTGCCACTCGAGTAATCACCTTACCATTTCTCATGTAAGTAGTAATACCTGCAGAGCGTAAGCTACCAAGCATTAACATACCTCCAATTTTACTTTTTTGTTTCATAGTTAAAACCTCCTATATTTAAGTTATTATTAAACTTACACATTTGCTATACTATTCTCTCGTTCTACCTAGCTTATTACCTCCTTATTACCTCTATATATGTTCAGTTTTTCTTCAGTTTAAGTACAGTAGTTCTACACTATATGTTCAGTGTATCACTGGACAAGTACTGGACATATACTGGACAAGTACTGGACAAATACTGGACATATACACTGCCAATATGCTGCTTGTATGCTGCTTGTATGCTGCCTATAACGACGCAATACTATGGCAATACCGTAGCAGTAATATGCTTACAGCCTATATAGCGCAGAGTAAAACTCCGATTAGGGATACAAAGTTTTAGTTTACAGCTGTTTTCCTGGTAGAAGCTTTATGTCGTATCAATTACAAAGATATAGCATAAATGGACTTTTTCCAAGATTTCACCATAAAATAAACACAATATTAATCTTTTTTACATCATTAAGCCTCAACATTATAATTTTCTGATTTGAGTTGTCTGCTTTTAATCTTACGACTGTTTTAGGTTGACGTGTTTATTTAATACGCCTAAATCTTATTGACAGAAATTATAGAATCACATGCGAGAGCTGTATTTTTCAACATCTATATTAATCTCAATAGAAATAACGAGAAAAGGAAAGTATTATTCGGTTTAAAATCTGGAAGAAAGAAACTAATAATAAAATCTCTATCTATGACTATTATTTCTATTACCAATTCTTTACTTCATTAATTAATCGTCTTACATCCTTCTGTCTTTTTGGGGGATAAACTAAAACCAACACCTGAGAATGAGAAACAAAACCTTTAACAAGATGCTTTTTTAGATACCATATCTTCCCCGATTTAGTATAGCCAGAAAAGACGCCAGTAGGAATATCTCCATAGCGGTAAGTAACATTTCTTATTACTTCATTTTCCGAAAGAATCATGCCAACATCAGGATAATCAGTTACTGCCCAAAAGCCAATCAATCCCCAAAATGACAAAGATACATCTTTGTATTTCCATGTCATCACCGAAGAAGGCATATCTTCTACAAAAACTTCTTTCCCTCCTTTCATAATATTTGGAACAGAAAATCCATAATTTGTTTTCTGCCATGCACATGTACTAAGAAGAGTTTTCAAAGATTTTGCTGGTCTGCCTTTGGCAAATGATCCAGTAAAACCTACAAACAACAATAGCACAAATATTAGCACCATTTTTTTTATCAGTGAATGTCTTATTTTTACCATCATTTTTTCAAAATAATAAAGAAACCATCTACCATACAAAAATATTTTAGTAATTTTGTCCTCGATGATTATAGCGATTATTGTTTATATCTATCACGTGTAAAGATATATATAATTTTGCTCGCCACCAAATTTTTATGTCGTCATTTACATATTTATGTATGCAAACTAATCAAACTATAATTTTACCGAACTATTGGTATATCAACCTTCGTTTCAAAATAATAACTGTATAATTGTTAACTATCAGATTTTTTTTGAACTTTTCCACAAACCTCTTGCTTTGTATTGAAAAATTTATTACCTTTGTATGGTCACAAGCCAGCAAACAGAAATATGGTTACACTTGACAAAACGCATAACACATTGATACACAGGGAGTTACTACCCTCCCCTATTTCTTCTGTAACATATTGTAATGTAGAAGCCACAGTTTCTAACAAGGCACACATACATGCCCTGCCGCACAAGGTATATACCTCGTGTAGCAGGGCTTTTCTCGTTATGTTCCTTGCTCTGCCTTTGCTTTCGCCAGTTGCGATGACAAGCAAATTTGAAAACAGGAAAGCAAGGTTTCCCAAAAGTATCTCTATAAAGTTATGCATCAATAATTATTATAAAGATTGCAAATACTCTTTGTATTGATGTTAAAAAACTATTAGTTTAAATATAACTGAATGATAAAATGAAAAAGTTAGTTTTTTTAATCTCTCCTTTGTGCTTATTATTATTACTATTAGCAACGTGTGGAAGTAGTGGATTAGAAATAAAGACAAGTGGACCAACTCTGCAAGCATACAATAGCTCTTTTAACGTTAAGGTTTATATTGAAAATTCTGGTAGTATGGATGGCTACATGGCAAATGGTTCAGAGTTCAAGGATGCCATATACAGCTATGTTTCCGCGCTAAATAGTATTTCTAAATCTACACAAATTAATTATATCAATTCTACAATTATTCCATTAGGGATAAAAGTAGGCGATCTTGTTCAACATTTAAATCCTACAGCATTTAAAACTGCAGGTGGTACTCGTGGAAATTCAGAATTCAAACAAATTTTAGGAGACATAATTTCAAAGGCAGACAACAATAACGTGGTTGTTTTTGCATCAGATTGTATACTCGATATTCCAAGTGGATCTGCAGCAGGTTTTCTTGGTATAACACAAACTGATATTGAAAATATTGTAACAGAAAAATTAAAGAAGCTACCAACACTTGGAATATGTATCTATCAACTTGAATCTAAATATAGTGGTTATTATTACTTCCCAAAAGGTGGTAGACAACCTTGTAATGAAAAGAGACCATATTATATGTGGATAATTGGATCCCAAAGGAATCTTGCACACATTCTTCGTTCCATACCAGAATCCAAGATTCAACATGGAATTAAAAATTACTGTGCTTTTGCTCCTACTGTAAATGTAAATAATTCTTTGTTTGCAGCAGGTAAACCTGTTGAAAAAGCAACATTAAAATCGAAGCATGGAAATGAATATTCTTGTCAGCTTATTGCTGATCTATCTCTGTCACTACAAAATGACAAGTATCTCTCTAATAGTAATAACTATTATTCAACAACAAAAAATATTAAAACAGAAAGTGTTCAGAAATTACCCACAACAAGTAATGCATCGCATATAATGAACTTAAGTATTAGTGATGCTGTTTTTTCTGATTTCTTGTGCTTGAAAGCTCAAGGAATTCCCAAATGGGTAAATTGTTCTAATGGTACAAAGGATGATATGATTGAATCTGGCAAGACATTCTCACTTTCATATATCATTGGAGGTGTTGCAGCTGCTTATGAAAGTAAATATAAAGATGCTATAAAAATTACATTGACAACAAGAAAAAAATAACATAACATGAATTTAGGAGAAATTTTTGGAACCCTTTATACTTGGTTCGGATTAGAAGACATTTACGGTTCAGGTACAGGAGAATTAGCTGATTATTTATGGGGCACGGCTTCTAGTGAAGTTACAACGAATCAGTTTATTAGTATTGGATTAACTACTCTAGCTATTGCAATCTTTATTGTTTTAGTTTACTATTATTTCTTTGGTAAGCTTATGCATAAACCTAGTTGGGGAAATATTTTCACTTGGTTGGGAGCACTTACTCTTAATAGTATTGCAGCTTTCCTTTTGGGATGGAATTGGACTCTATCCGATTTTTATGCTGGTGACAAGATGGTTACAATGAGTGCAACAACCAATCAGCAGGTTGCTCTCCCTATAGAAGAGATTAATTGTCTTCAGTTCGGTGGAGCTAATGCATTAGTAGCAATTCTGTTCTTTTTATTTCTGTGTCTTATTTTAAAATGGGGCAGCAGAGATTATTCACATATCCCTTTTTAATTAGCAAAACATGGCAAAATTATTTATATTTGGAATTGGTGGTACTGGAGCCAGAGTATTAAGATCATTGACTATGATTTTAGCCTCTGGTGTTGACACAAACGGCTACGAAATTGTACCTGTATTAATTGATCCAGATGCATCAAACGGTGATGGACGTAGAAATGTAGAGCTTCTCAATAATTACATTAACATCCATAATCAATTATCATTTACAGAGCAAAGTCAAAACGTTTTCTTTAAAACTCCTGTCGTGTGTGCACTACAGAACTATACTATACCTGTACAGAACACCAACAACATGACTTTTAGACAGTTTATTGGATTAAATTCTATGATTTCTATTGAAGACCAAGCTATGGCAGAGATGCTATTTTCTAAAAAGAATTTAGACTCCTCAATGGACGTTGGATTTAAAGGAAACCCAAATATTGGAAGTGTTGTATTGAATCAGATAACCGGAACAACTGAATTTCAAAAAGTTGCAAATTTATTTGGTCAAGGAGATAAAATTTTCATAATAAGTTCAATATTTGGAGGTACAGGAGCAAGTGGTTTCCCTCTATTACTCAAATCACTAAGAAATAATAAAACTATTCCTAATGCAGGATTAATAAATAATGCAGAAATAGGCGCAATTTCAGTACTACCGTATTTTAACCTCCAAAGTAACCCTCAAAGTGCAATAGACTCGTCTACATTTTTCTCTAAAGCAAGAGCTGCATTAAAGTATTATCAAAATAATGTTACTGACGCTAATGCTTTATATTATATAGGCGATATTCCAAGCAATCAATACGAAAATTTTGAAGGTGGAAACCAACAAGAGAACGCAGCTCACTTAATAGAAGTTCTTTCTGCGACAGCTATTATCGATTTCTGTAAAAAAACACATCAAATAGGTCAAACAGAATATTTAGAAATTGGATTATCAAACAATGATAGTTCAGTTACTCTTCAATCTTTTCCATCAAGTAATATGCGTAAGATTTACGCATATAATATGATAGCAATGTCTTTATTTGCGAAGTCACTAGTTGATGATTACGATTTTGTAAGTTCTAACAAACTCAAGAAAAATAAAGATCTAAAAAAAGACATTTATTCTGAGGAATTTGTTCAGAACGTAAAGAAATTCCTAATTGAATACAAATCATGGTTGAAAGAATTAAAGGATAATAAGCCGTCTTTTGTCCCATTTAATATGGAGGCTGGATTAAAGGATTTAGTTACAGATGTAAAAGGGAAAAGTTCATTCTTCTCTTCTCTTGATGAGAACACCTTCAGAAGTGAACTTAATGGTGTAAAAGCCAAAAGCTCATCAGATGAAGACAAATTCATGGAAACATATTGCATTGCTGCAACAAATTTTGCTCACAACAAATATCAATTTTAGCTATGTCAGTTTATAGAATATATCAAGGAGGCGCCCAAACATATCAAGGATGGAATGCATCTTCAACCACGCCATATAACAATACAGCAATTGACACCATTAAAGACCCAAATGGTGCTGTTAGTAATAAAGAGATAACTTCAATACCGTCACCTTTTGCAAGGATTGACTTGATAAAAACTGCATTTGAAGAGATCAACCGTGCTTGTAATGGATTACAAGACAATGCTTTACGAGCAGAATTGAATAAATCAACCATATATCACAAGATGGTCAGTGATTCACTTGATATAGGTGAGATTTTCTTCAATTTTGATAAATACAAAGATAAACTCCAAATCATTGCATGGAATCCAGGTAATCTACTTAAGCAGTTTAAAACGGCTGTAACAAGTGGACAACAATGTTATGCAGACGCCCTAAAAACTTATTGGATAGCAGATGCAAACGTTTATAATTTTAACAAAGTTAAAAACATATACATTCTAAATTATAAGAACGGTCCAAATCCAATCAACATAATTGGAGCAACATCTCCAGCAACTCTCTTCTTTAGCAATGCTAATAATTTAAGTTATGTGAATGACATACAATTTGGACAAGACAAACCTTTTGACGGGATTTATCAACCTCTTTACAAAAGAGATCCAAAGTATATTGAATACCTTTGGTGGCTGTGTTGTACAAATCCTAATTTTGCGACTGATTTTCCTGAGGTCGACGAATACCTAAGGCTTACCTATCGTGCAGTTCCACAGAATATTAAAAATCGTCTTCAACAGATTCAAACTCAATCTCCACTTCCAGACGATTTAGGTTTAATCAATACTAATTCAAATGGTGTTGCCAATACAGTTGAAATACTAGGAATTCCTTTCTATCAAAAGGAACTAAAACCTGTTAGTGACAGTGACTTTACAATTAAATCTACAAAAAAAGAGAAGTGCAATTATTTGGTTCTTCCAATTGACTCTGGAAATAGATATGCAAATTGGAAATATACTACAAGTAATTGGGGCACACAAAATGCAGCAAAGCCCTATGATAATACCCCTATAGTAAAAAGAATCCTGCCAAATGACAATACTCCACAACCATATTTGACTATCGGTGATTTCTTGGAAGATACAATTCTTTCGTCACCTCATAAGTTGAATAGCAATCTATTTTTTGATGGCGGTTTTGAAAGTGACGACATATCTTATCTTCTGCCATTAAAGCCACTTTTCTTTGAGTTTTTCTCTGTTGGTGATTTGATAGATAACAACATGCTAAAAATGGAGAAGCGTGCAGGACAAACTCTATTAGTAACATTACAGATTCCTTGTAAAAAAGGAAATATTGAATATTCGCGCCTATATAGTTTAGCTGACGCTGATAGAAAAAGGAATGAAGGTCACATTGTTGGAGAAGAAGTATTTAATGACTGCGAAGTATCTATAACACCTGCAGTAGCAACACCAAGCAATGTGCAGCCTTATTATACTCTTTCAACAATTTCTCCTTTTGGCCAAAAAATGGATTTAGAGTTCTATCAAGATGGAAAAAAAATAAAACTATCAAGTTCTTTGCAAGAAAGGAATACGAATATAAGAGAGCTTTATAAGGGAAAGGTATACACTGTAGAAAATAAGTTTGAATTCATTCAAATCATTACCCCTTCAGGCACTAACATTGCCATTCCAACTCTGCCTATAGTAAATGGCAACGATTCAGTTTCGTTTGCAGTTGATTTAGGCACCTCTAATACACATATTGAATACATGGTTAATAACAACAGTCGTAATTGTCATCCATTTGAATATACTTCAAATGACAACATGTTAGGATTATTATTTATTCCACGTATAAAGAGTATTGCAGGTGTAGATTATGAAGAGGGACTCGAACAAGTAAGAAGCATTCTCGAACGAGATTTAATACCAACTTCACTTGGTAATACAGAAGTTTACCATTTCCCAACAAGAACAGCATTATCATATGCAAATTCTATAAATTGGAATGTTGTTACTAATCCATTAGAACTTACTAATGTTTGTTTGCCATATGGAAAACAAATGCCATTGGACTACAATGGATACGAAACAAATATTAAATGGGGTGATGACGGAGACTCACAGAACCGTCTAGCATATTATATTAAGAACATTCTTTTACTTCTTAGAAATAAAGTTCTAACTATTGGAGGTGATATCAGTAAAACATCACTGATTTGGTTCTATCCAACAAGTATGACACCTTATCGACAAGGATTATTCCAAAACCTTTGGAATGAAGAATTTAAGAAGATGTTTGGCGATTCTGCTACTCTGGATTGTATTAGCGAAAGTCTTGCCCCAGTATGCTTCCATACTCAGAATAATAACACAGCAAAAGATATGCTCACTATCGACATTGGTGGTGGTACAACCGACCTTGCGTTTGCTTCTCGAGGAAAAGTTGATTACGTTACCTCTTTCAGATTTGCTGCAAATACTTTATTTGAAGATAGTTTCTCTAAATCAAATAGTCAAAATGGAATTATAGATTTCTTTAAGCCACAATATTTTGAGTTAGCTCAAGACGTTGAGGAATTAAGATCTATTCTTTGTGCATTTGACAAGAGTACTACTGATATGGCAAACACTTTGTTTGCAATATCTGATATTCCATGTGTTAGAAAGAAAAACTTTGGCAATAATATAATAGATTTCATTACTAAATTAAGAAACGATCATAATTTCAAACTAGAAGTCATTATTTTCTATGCTTCCATTTTATACCACGCTGGTAAAATTATAAAGGCTGAAGGTTTGTCACTTCCACGACATATTGCCTTAAGCGGAAACGGAAGTAATATCTTGAAGGTGCTTGCTTCACCAGATACTCATGGAAAAAAGCAACTTGCTGATTTTTCGAAGTTAATTATTGAGATTGCTTCAGGTATTACCTACGATGATGGAAGTAAACTAGAAATTCTTGGGTTCGGTACAACAGAATCACCTAAACAGTCGACATGTAAAGGTGGTTTGCTTAAGACAGGAAATACTAATGTCCCAGAAACTATAGTTCTTAAATCTGCTTCTAATTCTATTTTAAATGGCGAAACATATTCAATCGCAACAGAAGATTATATCGCCAAAGTTCAAAATGAAGTACTTGAATTCTTCAAAGCTCTTAAAGTTGTGGATTCGAAATTTAATTTTGCAGATAATTTTGGTATATCTGATGATTCCTGGCCAATCTTAAATGACATTTTACGGTCTAAAGAAGACATAAATACATTTATACATAGAGGAATAGAATCAAGAATGGAAAAAGAAGATAATCCAATTTCAGAAACTTTCTTCTTCTATCCAATAGCATGCATCTTGCAGCAGTATTCTCTTAATATGTTTAATCTTTTAAATAATCAAAAATGAAACCAGGGTTACAAGATGTAAATCAGATTAACGAAGGAACAGGAGTACATTGGGAAGCTATAATATGTTATGGTCTCGCAATTTTATTTATTATTACAATATTAACATTAATTACTATATGGCTTCTTGAATATATTGAGAAGCGATGGAACAAACATCATGATAAGGAAGACGATTATGATAAACATGTAAAAAATGGACCAAAGATTAGGAATAAAAAACATCACATTCATTCGGATTATTTATCTCCGTCAAATAAAGAAGAGGAGCACAAGGGGTTTTATGAAGAAGAAAAAAGTCCTGTTATAGAATTGGATGTACCTCAAATTTCAGATGAAAAAGAGAAGAGGATGCAGCCAAAAGCTCTAGTTGAGGATAAGAAAACTACCGTTTCAACTTACTATTTCCCTCAAAACAAGAATTCTATATTCCTAAAAATATTCGAAGAAAAGAACTTTCAAAGTTTTTTCGAAGCGAAAGAAATAAAACCTGGAATTTTTGAGTTCAATATTATTTCTGTTGATAAAATTAAAGCTTGGGATATTAGTGATGCAGTAATAAACGTTGGCACCATTCGTCAACAAGACGCAGTATCTTTCATAACTAAAGAAGTTGGTATAGCAGAAAGAAGAGTTGAATCAGGAACAACTTATTGGTTGATTACCCAAAAAGCAAAAATCGAATTTAAAAAGTAAAAAAAAGATTTTTTAAAATATGGCACTTCATTATATAATTATTATAGTCGCAGTAATTATTATTATAATCCTTCAGGTTACATCACTAATAGGAACCTTGAAGCGAATGAAATTCTACAGTCGAATATTTGGCGAAAAAAAAGCCTTCGAATATTCTCTTGTAGTTGATTCTAACGGACGTACCAATGGATTTGCTGTTGAAAGTGGTAGTAATGATAATCCATACTTCAATAGAATTAATTCTTCCATCAACAATTACGTTAAGAATAACGAATCAATTGACTTTCAATTACTAAAAGATACAGTAGATGCTAATTGTGACTCTGTTGAGGAAGATATTCATACTCAAATTCCAATTCCACTTTACCTAGGACTTGCAGGTACCATGCTAGGCATTATTGTTGGTGTAGGTTATTTATGGGTTTCTGGTGACTTAGATTCATTACTATCTGTTAATAAAAATGCACAAGCAACTAACAATACAGAAGGAATTGTTGTACTGTTAGGTGGCGTTGCAATTGCAATGATCTGTTCTATTGTTGGACTCAGCATGACAACTTATTGTACATATCGTTTCAAAGGATGTCGACTTACTATTGAGCAACGAAAAAGTGACCTATACACTTGGCTTCAGCAACACCTACTTCCTGAGGTGGCTACAGATGATCTTCAAGCAATTGGTAAGATTTCTAGATCATTGCAAAACTTTAATACAACTTTCAAACAACACACTGACGCATTTGCAAAAACACTTGCTTCTGTTCAAACCATCATGAGCCAACAGAGAGAACTCGCAAAATCTGTTGCTCAAATGGGACAAGATGCGAATGCTATGGCAAGTGCTAATGCAATTGCAGCTTCAAGACTTGAACAAAGTGGAGAGAAACTTGGCCAATTTGCAGATTATCTAGATAGTATAAACGGATATGTTGATGAGGTACACAAATTCACAGAAAACTTCAAAGAGGAAAACCTTCGCCTTGGAGCATTAGAGGAAATCCGCGATTTCTTCCTAAACGAGAAAAAAGAAATTGAAAGACGCAACAACTCTATGTCAGCCAAAGTCGGAAAGTTTGACGATGCTTTTCAAAAAGCAATGCAGGACCTCAGAGCAAGTATGGCTGAAGAAAACAAAGAACTTCAGAAACTTGTTGGTCAACGAACTGTTGCATTTGAAGAAGGTATTAATGAACAGAAAAAATTGTTTGATACTGCAAATCAAGAAATTCTTGCAGAGTTCAAACAACAGATCAATACACTACCTCAAGCTGTGCATGCAATTAATAGCTTACAAAATCTGCCATCACAGATACAGGCCTTGGTGGACAACGTTGATAGTTCAAACAAAGATATGATTAAACAACTGAAGAATGCATTACCTTCTGTTGTTATTCAAGGAGATAATAATAGTGGTTACAGCCACGGACAACCAGTTATACCGTCTTGGTTAAAATGGTTGATCGCTATTTGTGTTGTAATAATTACATTTGCAAATATTTTCAACAGTTGCAATACTTGGCAAATGAATAATAAGCCTATTCCTACAGTTACAAATGAAAATTATTTGCCAGCAGATAGTGTTATAGAAGATACTACTACAAATATGTAATAGCCAAAAACTTAGGCAAACATAGTTCAAATACTTTCCTAAAAAGAAAAAGTAAGAATATGGCAAAAAAAAGAGAATCATATTTCTGGACTAGTTATTCTGACATGATGACAAGTTTGTTTTTCATCATGTTAACGCTTTTCATTCTTACAGTTGTTTTGCTCAACCAAAGAATGAAAGCAACAGAAAGAGAACTTGAGCATATCAAGGTGATTGAAAAGTCTACAAAAGACTTAAGCAAACAATATTTTGAATACAATAATGAATATAAAAAATATGTATTAAAGATTTCTGTGTTTTTCCCAGAAACACAATCTGATTTTTCATATTTAAAAGAATCAGCCAAAGACAGTCTTGATAAAGTTGGAGATGAAATTGTGAGTTTTCTTAATCGTCACCATGACACTCAGTATCTTCTGATTGTAGAAGGCCAAGCATCAAGAAACTCTGAAAAACAAATGGATGATAACTATGAATATAGTTTTCTCCGTGCAAAGAACTTGATGAAATTCTGGTTGTTAGACAAAGGAAAAAAATTTGGTGATAACTGCGAAATACAGATTGCAGGAAGTGGAGATGGTCGTCTGAACCTCAAAACATTATACCACAAGAGAAATCCATATCTAAAAGAAAATCAACGATTCTTGATATACATTATCCCTAAGAATATATTGGAAGACAATGAAAAATAGCAATTGGATACTACTATTAATCTTTTGTGCATTTTTAACTTCCTGTGCCCATAAGTCTGGGCATGGGAAAGAAAAAAACAAAAGAACAGAAAATCCTATAGAACAAAAAGCTCTATCAAAACCTGTACGTGTAACAGAACGTAGAACGGTTGGTGATAAAGAATTAAATGGAAGTGAGATTTTTAGAATGTACAACACCGCTGTATTCACAGTTTTTACGTCTGATGGTGTACAGAGATTTCAAGGATCAGGTTTCTTCATAAGCAACGATGGCTTAGCTGTGAGTAACTATCATGTCTTCAAAGGAACTAATGTAGGAAATGAAGTTATTAAACTTCCTGGACAGGACGTGACATATCATGTCACACAGGTTTACGCAAAAAGCGAAGATAACGACTTTATCCTTTTTAGAGTTGACTGCAAGCAGTCAAACTATATACCAATAGCAAGGGACCAACCATCTGTGGGCGAAAAAGTCTATGCTATTGGTAGTCCACGCGGATTAGAAAATACATTCTCATCCGGTGAGATTTCGCAATGGCGTGACAAAGAAGTAATGCAAATAAACGTTCAAATTGATCACGGAAGTAGCGGTGGTGCTTTGATAAACTCGCATGGGGAAGTTGTTGGTATAACATCAGGAACCTTTTATGAGGAATCAAACGCTAATTTAAATTATGCATGGAGCATTGACGTTATAAAATCATATATAAGATAAAGATGAAATACCTAAAAATTATATTAATTATACTGTTACTTGTTTGCCTTTTGCCGATGCCATTTGGTTTCTATAACTTAGTTAGATTTGCTGCAATGACAGGTTGCATAATTATCGCCTATGACTATTTCAAACAGAGAAAACAGCCATTAGTTATATTATTCTCATGCTTAGCTTTATTATTCCAACCTTTTTTAAAAGTCGCTTTAGGAAGAACCATTTGGAATGTAGTTGATATTATTATTGCTGTTCTGTTAACGGTATTAATATTTAAGATTCCTAACAAATGAAACAACTAATAACGTTTCCTTCTGTGAGAGACTATCATCACTTACAGATTTAATGGAAAAAACATAGACATGGAAATTGCATGAATCATGTGCTTATTAGGAACGCGGCTATCAAGAGGAATAGAATAGTAGTGCTGTCCATTTTACTTCCATATATAAATCACTTGGTGATTGACGAAGGTGAAAGGTATTCTTCAAGAATGGAATGTTCGATAGACTCTGCTGACATACCTGAGAAATCAGCCACTACTTTTCCTTTATGGATATAGGTAATCTCATCGCATATATCTGATATTGCAGAAATGATGTGTGAGGAAAGGATAACGCATTTGCCCTGAGCCTTCATATCCTTTAACCATTGACGCAAAACAATAGTTTCTGCAAGATCAATACCGTTGAAGGGGTCGTCCATTATGACGATATCATTATCCTGAAGCATTAGCACAAGCAGCATTAGGCGCTTTTTCATTCCTAAGGAATATCTGCTGGCATATCTGTTGAGGGGCAAGGCAAACTTGTTATTGAGCTTCTCAATCTCGTCACGGTCAACATGCTTTCCTTTTGCACGAAGACAAAACTCAATGTGTTCCATGCCTGTGACATAAGAGTAGATTGAATATTATCGTCTTCGCTTACACAGATGCACTAACTACGCAGACAGCATCCACTCGGCCAGTGACCTTAGGTTCCATCTTTCAATTTTACTTGGGGTAACCAACAGGGTGCGTTCCTTGCTGCAAAAATTCAATCTTCAACCAACGGTAATCGACTGAGCAGATGCTATCAAAGTAGTTAGTGCATCTGAATTGGCGAAGTAGATAAAACTCAATGTTTAAAGTGTAGATTGATATCCTTTGCGCTCATTGCGCAATGGCGCATCAGCGCTCTATTTTCTAAAAAGACGAAAGGCTTTAGCCTGATGATTTTATGTTACAGAATGTTGAAAACGTGTTTTCATAAAGGCTGAAACATAAAGTTATCATAAGAGCAGAATGCTCTGCCGTCTTTATTTTCTTTGATTTATAACAACAAAAAAGCCACCCAAAAAAGGATGGCTTATATTTGTGACGAGTGATTCCGTTGGGGTTCGAACCCAAGACCCAGCAGCGCTTTGGTTGTTGCTGTAGGACAACA
>OCVV011227400.1_pt1 | contig 19311 bp, 24 predicted proteins | sample 1539721 | NCBI WGS metagenome assembly OCVV01 (sample SAMN02144230, study PRJEB22623) | gut metagenome | biome: sheep rumen | host: Ovis aries | place: New Zealand
GGCGTGATTACTCTTGGACGGGAAGATGCTGTTGAAAGTGCAATCAGCGATTCTATAAGACTGACAGGGCATAATGTGCTCGCTAATATGGTTGACCCGAATACTGTGTTCTAGACATATACTGATTTGAATAAACAAATCGAGGCATACAACAGAGACTTAACTCCGTCTGTGCCTATTGAAAGAATGGGCGGAAAGCTTCCTGATAAAAATAGAATCGCATTTGTTGATCTGTCTTCGTTTACAGGGAAAAAAGATAGTAAGACTGGCCGTAATGACTATCACGATGGTTCATCCTTTTTTATGCCTGGCTTTATTCCAGGTGGCAATGCAACATACAGAATCGCCGGACAAAAGGGCACAGCTCAAACAGTTGATTTCCGTGCAATGATTAGAGATTTATACGGCGATGTTGATCATTTTTATTTGCCTGCATTGAATGCTCCGAAAGAATACAAAGATGCATTTAACCAGCATGGTATTGAAAAAGTTAGAGAAATGATGCAACAACGAGGAGAGTTGTAGAAATTCGAAGAATATTTCCTTGATGCGTTACAGTTTGATGCGCTTATATAGGACTCAGTCATTAAATCGCCTGCGTACAAAGGCTTGACGAACGCACAGGCGCAAGATCTTTTTTATAAAACAAAAGAAACCCCTATGGGTATGGGCATTGTACAAACAGCAAGCCAGTTTTTGACAAAAGGGAAACTTTCTCTTGGCAGACAGTTATCTCAGCATTTAGACTTAACACCAGAGCAGATAGCAGAAAACAGAGAGTTGTGGGAGAACTATATAAATATGCTCAGATATAGGCCAGAAGAGACTGCAAAGAGGTTGTTTTCAAATCCTAACAATTCTTTGGATTCTAAGATAATGGCTAACCCTGGATTAATGTGGGATGACCCAGAAGCAAGGTAGATTGTGCTAAACGAAATATCTAAAGCTATGATTTCTATGGCGAACGGAGAATTGTTTTAGGATGGATTATCGCCTTCTGCTCTGGCCGCAGCGAACCCAGCAAAGATATTAATGGATGCAGCCAGCAGAAATGGCCTTAAGATACAGAATCCATTACTTGCGCGAAGGCTTACACTTGGAACTGGTAAACTTGCTGCAGGATTCTTGGATGATGACGAGATAGCAGTTGGAAGATGGCCAATGACACCTGGAGAACAATATAGTGCCCAACTATAGAAAGATTACTTGGAGGCTGGAAGAAAGTACGGGCTCGCAGATGACGTTTTTTATACTGATGCCGGATTTATCGGAGCAATGGGAGGCGGAGATGTCGACGGCGACACGATCCAGGCATTAAGAGGAAGACTTCGTGATTATGTAAAAAACACAATAACTGCAAGAGCTGGTAAAACCGGGCAACGTGATGCGTCTTTAATACCAGAACCTTTGCCAGCAAATCAAAAAATAGGGCCAAGAGTTTTTGCAGATCAAATGTTCAGAGCTGCTCAGCAGCAGATCGAATTAGGAATGGTCTCTAGAGCTCAAGACGCTTTATCCCAACTTCCTTGGATTGACCCAGAAATAGTTAGACAATATGGGCAAGCGAATGCAGACTTAGCCATGCAATATGACGTAGATTCGACTTTTTTGAAGACAGGCGTATTGGCGAACTGGACTCAGGCCTCAAAAAATGCAAGGTATTTAGGCAGACCTTTCAGTCATGTATATAAAGACCTTGTTGGAGCTATCCAAGAAGGAGATTATTCGAAAATAAGAAAAATGTAGGAGTTGAACTTTCCAAGTCGGTATCATGCTTTGACGGCTTAGATGATGGAAAGTTTATACCAGAATCCAATAAGTAACACAGCTATTGACAAAATGATTGCTGCTCAAGAAGATTTAGAAGGAATACCTCAGCTTGAACAAGGAGAGCTATATCAACGAAGTCAAGCCGCGTTCTTAAGAGAAAACATACGAGTGATGTAGCAATTACTCTCTTCAAGAGCTGGTTTTGTTTCAACCGAAGATTTTGAAAACCTTGGAGCAAAAGCAAAAAAGTGGCAAGCTGACGTCCAAACAGAGCTTGCTCGACCTGGCATAGACGAAAAAAGAAAGAAAGTTCTTTTGGAGAATTTGGGACTTGCACAACAGCAACAATACCGTTTAGATCGCTTAAGACAGTTCGGTGTTATTGAAGGAGCTACAGACGGTTATGTTAGCTTGTTTAAAAACACTAGAGGCACTTCTGGATAGTCTGTTTTTAGTGTTGCGCAACAGCAAGCCACGGATGCAGAAGCAGCTGAGGTTGCGGCAAGAGTTGGCGCCAATCCAACAATGATAGCAGCGATGAGAACTGCTGCGGAGAATGCGCAAATCGCTGACGCTAAACGAAAAGCCGAGAGCGCGAGATATAGTTTCTCTCAGTTGGCTCTGTTGGATAAAAGCCCTGAAGAATGGTTTAATCGGTACATAGCTAAATCAAGCGAAACAGAAATGACGCCAGCAATACATATTGGCAACGTTGTTGATAAACTTACGACAGAATGGGGTTACAGGAGACTAGCTGAACAAAAAGGGCAAGGAAAAATGCTTACTCCTGATGAGTTTGAAAAAATGTTTGTTGCCTTGTTTACAGGAAACTTTGATCCATCTTCTTTTATAAGCGGTTTTGACGAGCGCGAACGCAATAAGTTTACAGATGCGGCGAAAAGGCTTGGTTTTCAAAATGGAATGGAACATCCATCTGACAGATATAGAAATGCTTTAGCATATGTTAGAGCGATGCCTTTCATGTTGCCAGATGAGGAAATATTGGAATGGGATGATAATGGAGAGAAAAAACCATCTGTTCAAGTACGCGTTCGCCCTGATTTCGGAACAACTCCTTCGGGAAGCAGGGTAAATAGTATTGGTTTTGTAGACTTGATCACGAGAAATAAACATACAGGTCAGATTACAGAATGGGACACAAAAGCAAATAGCGACCAAGAAGGACGTACTGGAGGCATCAATCAAGTATATTCTTATAGTACAGATCCTGCCTTCCAGCCTTCTCATATTGGAATCTTAGCGTACAATGATCCTGAACACACGGTAACACAGCTTCCTTTTTCTAAAGAAAGACAAGATGAAGTCCGAGCTATGACTAGGGATATTCTTGCTCAACGTTTTTTAATCGCTGAGCATGGAGACAGTTGGGATTTTATTCGGAATCAGTTCTATCCAGGAATGAACGAAGCAGCAGAACGCACGCAAACTGAAGCCGAACATCAACAAAGTAGATCTTTTATGGAACAAGGAACTGGAATGGCAATGGCCAAAGCAATGACGTTGCAAAATGATATCACAGAATATGAACAACGCATGCAACAAATAACACAACAACTACAAAATGGATTAAGGCGTAGAAGCGGGGATCAAACAGATAATCCTTGGGAGTCTTTTGATGCGCAGTTGAATGCTTCATTTGATGCAAGAAGACGACAGTTGGTAAAAAGGGGAGCCAACAAAGAAGATTTGGTAGGTTTAGACGAAGAGAGAAGAAAAGCTGCGGAAATGTTCGACAAAGCTTTAATGGAAGCGGCCGGTGGAGAAAAATCCGATATCGTTCAAACAATAAACGCGCTAAATGATTAGTTCGCTAAGCGACGGTCTGATTCCGGTTTGACAACTTACATTCAGGAATTTGAGGGCATTGAAAAGGCAGTTAAATAGGCTACTATGGCGTTTGACGTGTTTGAACAAAAGATGGCAAAAAAGAAGAACTTGTCGCAGAAAGATCAAGAAGCTCTCGACCGTGGAAGACAGCAAAGAGAAGAGCTTACTGGTTTGGCAGACATACAAAGGCGCGCTATATAGGAAGAGGCAAAACGGAAAGCATTGTCGCAAATAGAAGATTTTGCAATAGATCAAGGTACCATGGAAATGACTCCAGAAATAAGAATGCAGCGTATCAAACAAAAAAGGGCAGAAGAACTGATGCGTACTCAGTTAGCCATAGGAGAGTTAAAAGATAAAGGCCTTTTATCGGAAAAAGATTTCGAATCAATGTCTAGCAGTATTACTGATATGCTTGGCGATCAATAGCTGGGTGCTTTTGCTGCGCGCGCTGAACGAATCCGACTTGGATTAGAAACAAAAACGCCTGAACAAATGAGTCAGGAGCGTTTGAGAGATATTCGAGCAGCGATTGCAGCATAGGTTGAATCTGGAGGAGACAGTCCTGAAGTTGCCGCAGCAAGAGAAAGAAAACGTGCAGCTGATAAAGCTTTGGAACAAGCACAACAACAAGCTGCGGAAGCGCAACAGGCAGCGGGTGGTAAAACAGTTACAGCTGAAGATGTAGCGGCGGCAAATGCTACAGTAGTATCAGCAAAGTCCAGACTTAAACAGTTGCAATAGGAAAGAGATCGAATAAGTACAGATATACAAACCCGCACATCTGCTCTTACAGGAACTCAGGCTGAACAAAAAGCTCGTCGAGATGCTCTTCAGTAGGCATATGGCGAAGCGAAATCAGCCTATGAGCAAGTTGTAGCTGCCCGCCCTGCAGACGGAAGTAAGGCTCTCGAGGAGAAAAAGGCAGCTTTGCAGGCAGATTTAGAAAAGCGAAAGAAGATTGGTACTCCGGAGCAAGCGGAAGAAGCTTTAGCGCGAGAAAAAGCAGAATTAGAGAGACTTACTGCAGCAAGCGGAACTGCATAGCAATCTCTGAAACAAGCCCGCGCAAGCCAAACAATAATGGATCAAAGAAAGGAACAGCAGGATATTATTACAGCTGCGACAAAGGATTTAGAAAAACTCAAGCCAGATCAGGAAAGAATAACAGAGGCACACACTAAAGCTAAGGCAGCCAGAGCTGCTGAAAAAATACATAAATTACAACCCCAACTTGGTGGGAAAACCCCGGAAGAAATCTTGCAAGAAGAAGAAGACGCCAAAAAGGAACTTGAACAGGCTCAGAAAGAAAAACAAAGAGCAGAGCATGATGCAACTGCTTATTGGGGTAGCCGAAAGAGGAAGGGTTTGAGTCAACAAGGCGACTTTAAGGCAATACGTGGAGAGCTTTTAGATCACCTTAGTAAACTCAGTCCCACAGAGCTGAAAGACCTTGGGTTTATATAGCTTGCACCTGATAAAATGGACGAGGATGCATTGGCCTCTACCCTCAAATACAACGCTGGTGCTTTTTCTAGATCTCGCGACACATCCCTTTCAGGACTTGCAGCTTAGTTTGTTGAAGCCTGGAAAGCGGAGAAAGATTTCCGACCGATTTCAGGAAGAGTAGAGGAAGCACAAGGGAGAGCCGCAACAGCTCAAGCAGCAGTAAAAGGACTTGAACAAAAGGCCGAAGCAGCAAGGAAAATACAAGATCTTTTGCGTGATACTCCTGGAGCTAAAGAAATGCTGTCAAAAACAGACGAAGAACTCGCCGGCTTTAAAGAAGCGGAAGATGCTCAGAGCGTATCCGAGAAATAGCAAGCAGCACAACAAAAGATAAGCGCAGCTTTGCAAGAGTTAGCTAAACTTCCTGAACCTAAAGAAGTTGATGTCAAAGGGAAACAACAAGAAGCTGCCGAAGCGGCTGGAGCAGTGGATGCTCAAAAATTGAAGGTTGAAGCAGCAGAACAAAGATTAAAAGACGCTAGAGAACTGGACACACGAATCAGAAGTTTTCCCACTCTGACAGAGCTAGAGGAACAAATCGAAGCCGAAGGGCAAAAGCAGACCGATGCTGCCGAAGCAGAACGCAAAGCAAAAGAAAGAATGGATCAAGCACAAGAAGCGTTAACTGCAGCTACGCCACAAGACACTACAACAGCTCAATCAGAGATCGCAAGCTTGAAACAACAGCAAGCCCAAAACCAAACGCAGATAGAAGCTCAACAGGCAGTAGTAGCACAGGCGGAAGCAAACCTTGCGGCAACAAATGCTGCTGCTCAAAACCCTGATGAACGGATAGCCAATGCGAATGCAGCTGTTGAGAATGCGCAAAATGAAGCAAACCAAGCAGCCCAGGATCTGGAAGACGCAATAAAGAAACAGGATTCCACTGCGAATCAAAGTATTGACGAGCAAATGAAACCCCATGTTGAAAGAGAAAACCAAAAGCTTGAAAGAATCCGTCGGAAAAGCGAGCGCGCCAGAGAAGATTTCAGGCGTATGCTTACCGGCGAAACATTGACTCCAGAGGAAAGAGCTGCCAGGTCTGAAGAAGACATTAAATTCGCGCTTCAGGAAGCAAGAGACAAAATGTATGAAGATGGCAATCAAGATTGGCAAAAGCTTGATGAGATCCTTGGCAATGATAGTATGTGGGCATAGTTCAGGCAGCGTACTTAGCAACAGGAAAAGACCATGGACCAGCTTGCTCAGAACGATCTCGAGCGTACTGCTCAAGACCTGCAGAACAGAATAACCGGACACATGGAAACGAAGGAAGAAATGGAGAACAGAGCGATCCAGACGTTCAGGGATCAAATCATTCAGAAGCGTGATGCAGCGAAGAAGAAAGGATTGGATACTTAGGCTTATGACAGGATGCTTGAGAAGGATGAGAATGGACAAGAACAGCTCAGAGGCGATTTACAGGGTGCCATCAAGGAGCAAACGGATTTACAGAGACAACAACAGATCGCTCAGCGGAGAATGCAGAATCTCGGTATTCTCAGGCGCGTATCTGGTTTCACAAGCACGACAGATGCCGCTGCTCAATATGAAGCTCAGAAGCAACAGGACCGTATTGCTTTTAAGAATGCAAGAGACAAAGCTGAAAATACAGCGGAAGCAGAACGCACAGAGCAAGATCGTGCTCTCCTGGCGATGACCGAAAAGGATTGGGAACGGCAATACGACGAGCAGAATCTTGGAATGCAAGGGCTTGGTACAAGGGACGCTGCGAGAAAAAAAGCACAAGACGATTACCGCAATAATAAGGGTTATATTCAAGAAATCCAAAACAGCGCCTTGTAGGATACAGAAAAGGCAGCAAGACTTGCAAGATTTTCCAGGTATCTGGGACAAGACAGACAGCTTATTTCCGAGGAAGATTATGTCAATCAGGAACTGTAGTTATTTGATGAAAGAGCTGATATAGCAAGAAGAAATGCTTTGCAAGGTATAGATCAAGCGGCTGATGCTTCTATGCAATACAGGTTAGGAAAGCTTTCTAGTGGGCGGCGTGCGTTAACTAGCTTTGGTATGACGTCGCAAATGGAGCTTTCAAGGCGTTTATCAGCTTTCAATCAATCTGCTGCCGCGCGCAGGAGTAGCGTCTCTTTATCTTCAAAAATCAAAGAAACAGAGACAGAGCTCGCCTCGCTCACAGATGCAGACAAAGAAAAAAGAGCTACTCTTGAAGCCAGGCTACAAGCTTTGCGCGATCAACAATCATTAGCTGATACGCAGTCTGAAGAAGCAGAGCAGAGAGCTCTCGGAAAAAACAAAAAGTATCAAGCCGCAAGAGGAAAATACGATCTCGCAAGACAAGCTTACGATGCCGCGTTGAAAAACAATGATTCTGATTAGATGGCAAACGCAGCACAAGGTATGCGCGACGCCGAATAGGAAATGCAAAGAATCGCGGCAACATCTATAAGCGCGCGAGCTTCCCTCTCTGCTCTTGGGCAAACGTTTGCTAGGGTTGGCATGCAGTTCGGAAGGCGCATATTCCAGGCAGCCATTCGTGAAGCGACTCAGTTTGTCAAAGTATATGATCAAACCATGCATCAGATTCAAGCCATAACCATGAAATCCAACCAGGAGATGGCTACAGTCAGATCTTCTACGATAACTCAAGCTATAGGTTTAAAAACCTCTGCGACAAACGTTGCACAGGTCAAATCAGAGTTATATCGGCAAGGGTTATCTGATTCGCAAGTTAATGACAGAACTGATTCGATTATAAAGTTTTCTGCTGTCACAGGGATGAAGGCAACGCAAGCAACAAAAGCTCTCACTACGGCGTTGCAAAGCGGACTTGTTAATAATATTCATGAGGCAATGGACGCGATGGTCGCTCTGGGCGATAGCGCAGCAACGACAGCTGAAGAAATAGCAAAAGGTATGCAAAAATCTGCTGCGGCTGCAAAAGTTGCAGGCGTGTCTTACGGTGAACTGACATCCATGTTAACAGTTATCACCAGCAAAACTCAGCTTGGCGGCAATCAAGCAGGCACAGCGCTTCAAACGATATTCAGCCGGATGCGCAGAGTAACAAACGAAGGTATAACCAGTGATGAAGGCGGAGAAATCACAAGCGTCAATGATGTCGAAGAATCTCTTCAACGTGTTGGCATTTCTATGAGAACAGACGCTAACAGTTTCAGAGATACGTTGGATATCCTTCGCGATCTTGCAAAAGTTTGGAATGATTTGAATGACATACAGAAGAACAATATCATGTATAATATGGCTGGCGCAAGACAGAGCAATATGTTCTCTGCTTTAATGGAAGGATTGGCTGATGATAATGGTAAGACATTTGATAAATATCTTGGGCTTACTGAGGATAGTGATGGGATAACTCAGAGCAAATACGAAATCGTAATATCAAACATCAATGCAGAACTCGACGAACTGAAAACCACATTCGACGGGCTTGTAGAAGCAGTCACAAACAATGGATTGTTAACGTTCTTCATCGACCTCGCAACAACCATTACTGGTTTTGTCGCAGGAGTTTCCGATGGATTAGGAGCTATCCCTTAGCTTCTCTGGGCTATTGCTGCTGTGTTAGACGTGGTGAAGATTAAAAGCGCTGCAGTGGCCGTATTCAAAGGATTGGCGAATCCTGCTACGTTAATAGGGCCGATTTTAGGCCTTCTGGCTGTTGCAGGAGTAGGCGCTTTGGGATCACACATAAGTGGATCAAGAAAAGCAACAGAACAAAATACTGAACTGAAACGACAAGCCGATTCTGACTTTCTAGAACATGCATCCAGTGTTCGTACGGATAGCATAGAAAAAGTGGAAAAAGCACTTGACAAAGTAAAGCAAATGCAAAAGATAGATGTCGATATGGAAACAGAAGAAGCCCAAAAAGCGCTGGAAGATCTCAAAAGAAGCACAAAGGCGATAGGTGGCAATATCTCTGATTGGCCAAATGCCGTAAGAGAGGCTACAAAAGCTATAAATGAAGCGAGAAAAGAAAGTGCACTATTTTTACTCGGACTTGGGGATACTGGGGCAAAGGATCTCCAGACAAAATATAATAATAATGTTTAGACATATAATGGTGCCATCTAGTAGTCTGATTTTGAAGACGGCGGTATATTATATGGCAGATCAATTTTCCAGGGTATATCTCAAAAGGACTTAAAACCTTACTCAACACAAGACGGTAAAGGCGGCTATACTTACGAAAGCTTGATAAATGATCATTAGAAACTTGACATGAAAGCGCCTCGTAAATCTATGACTTATAGAGATGCGATGAAACAAGATTTAGAAAACATTGGTATAAAGACAGAGGGGCTGTAGGACACAGACTTGATCGATTTGCACGGTGTATACTATTACAGTGGCCTTTCCCAAAACTTTAGGCGCGTTAAATACAACAAGAATGCAGGCAATCAAAATCGTGATAACCAGGAATATGCTTACGAATTTTTTAAACAGCTTTCTGACAACACAAATCAGCAAAATATAACCACTTCATCATTGAAACGTGTAGAATCATGGTTTGATCTGTGGACTAAAACAGCAGGATATGAAAACTTTATGAATGCTCATGGTGGACATATAGGTTCATATACAGCAGGTGGTTCCTTTGAAGACTTTGCATCTGTTATGGCAAAACAACAATACGAAGGAGTTAGAAATGAAGTTATTGGGTTATGGGATTAGGACGAAACAAGAAACGAAATCGCAACAAGAGCTGCTGAAGAAAATGAAATTCTGTCTAATATGGACAGCTTGTTCGTTCAGTCGCTTATGACTAACGATGATGCATATGGGCCAGCTGTAAAACTTTGGACTTAGGGTAACGAAAAGTTTAAGGATCGCATTGTTTCCGAATTTCTTGATTACGCAAAGGACCAAGGTATTACGCCGAATTATACAAATGTTAAAGAGTGGCTAATGAAACAAATTGAAACTTATACTTCTGATGAATTCCTGCGGATGTATGGGTCTCCCGAAGACTTTGAGTATTATTATTCAGATTCAGAAGGCAATCCATTGTTTGGTGCGCATGATTTATAGCGAGAAGCAATCCTTGAGGCGTACAACGAAGAAGTTGCGCTTGCCGAGAAAAACGGTAACACCAAACGGGTTGAGGTACTTAAAGCGCTGCAAGAAGAAGTAAGTAAGTATAATCCTTTGAAGACAAACAAAATATATACGTCATCAGGGGCGCAAGTTGGCGGTACTATTGGAAGTATTTTCGGAAGCACGAATCTTTCTTCTAAAGACTTGGGATACAGAACTGAATACGCACAACTGCTTGCGATGGCTAACGGAGTAACAGACTATGACGCATTTAAAAATACAGAAGGATACACGACATTGACGGCTCTCGCGCAAAACGATACTGCTCTGACGACTTTAATGCAAGATGCTAATACCGGACGAGCTGGCCTTGCTGATATTATTGACTATCTTGAGAAAAAAGTCTATGGCGAAAACTATATACAAACAACAGCGTCTTCAGGTAGGGCCATATCTGAAAATAGACTTGATATTGCAGCGCTTAAAGATGAAACTAGTCCTTTGCCTGCTTCTGTTGCCAAGCGCGTCGCAAGCGCGATTAATCAAAACGAATCGTATGTTTATCAAAATAGACAGGCCGCTGCAGCTATGCTTGAGTAGACTACCGATCAAAACCAACGTGGTCTTGAGACAAAAGCTCGTGGATGGATAAGCGATCTATATCGGTTTGCGTAGAGAGAAGATATGCTTAAGGACTTAAGAAAGAACTATTAGAAAATGTCTGACGAAGAAATAGCAACGATGTATGGGAGCTGGGGCATTACAAACAGATCGATGGCTGCGGCTGTTTCCAATAACAGTAAAGTCCTTAGTTCTGATTAGGAAGCAATGAATTATATCCAAGCTCTTGCTGCCCAGCTTCCTGGATTTGAATATGATAAGCAAACTGGCGGAATCAAGTTTACAGGTATGGATGTAAAAGGTTATGAAGATGTTTTGTCTTTTGCTCCCGTTATAACAAATCATGATGTAAGAGACCTTGCTGAGACAATGTTGAATGGTGCGGAAGGGAAAACGTGGAACGATTTTGTTAATAAAGCCAATCAAGATATAGCAAGACAGTTAATGCAGCAAAATCCTGAACTGTTCACGTATATGACGATGACTGATGCTCAACGAAGAACAGAGGAAGGACAAGCCGCATATTATACTGCAAGACAGCAACTTCTTACGTCTGAACTCCAAACGCTTGAAAAAATCGGGCAAATCCTTCCAGAGGCCACTCAAGTTGCACAACAACTTTCGAGCGGATCTTATGGAGATCAGATTGCAGGCATTAGTGGTTTTGGGTCTATGGTGCAAAGCTATGGTTAGATAGTTGCTCTTAGGCAGAAAATATCTTAGATGACAAACTTAAGCGATGAAGAATGGAAATAGCAAGGCGGAGAAGCCTACGTCAACAAGCTAGCCACGATGTTAGGATTGGATCCTTAGCTTTTTGACAAGAGTAATGTTGACGAACTGCTTGAGCAGGGCAAAAAGAAAGCAGACAAAATATCTAACGGTTTGCAACAAATTATTGAATCTGTATTCGACATAGATTTATCCAACTACGACAATCTGGAAGGCGTTATCGCTAAGCTCGAAGAAAGCGGAGACGCGTTATCAAGCTTTTTTGCCATACTATTAAGATCCCTTTCTGATGTATATGGGTTAAAGATAAATGATCAGCACGAGCTCGATGTGGAAGGCAACGGCATTTAGGGAGCTCAAATATTCCAAAGTGCAGACGAAGAAGAGTCTTATTCGGATAAAGTCATAGGGAGAGACGCGTTAGCCGCGTTCTCAAGCCAAGCAAGAATAGCTTCGACTTCTGAAACACCTCAAACTATTGGCGATGTAGTTGGTTGGCTTGTGCAGCAAGGGATTATCTCTGAGACAAATCAGATGAAAAATATGCCTGGTTTTGCTGGACTATTAAACAAATACGGCGCAAACAAGGTTATTACTCCTGATATTGCGGACGAAATAGAGACGCTTACTCCATGGTCTTAGATGCTGGTTAACACGGAGTATGGCCGAAACGCTGATTTGTTTAGCACAGCATTGAACGAAGATGGTACAATAAATCAAGATAGATTAAAGGCAATCTATAAGTCAGATGTCGATGGTTCATTTACTTCTTGGGCAGGCGACTTAACGTACTTACAAGATGCCATAAATGGTGTCGATGGCGCGATGGAAAAACTCAACAATGAAATCTATTACAAAGGTTTACGCGCCACACATGCATTTGGAGAAAATACAGAAGAGATTGTTGATGGTATGGCAGACATGAATAAAGGTTTAATCCAGGCTACAAACAGATTCACCAAGTTCAATGAGACAACGACAAAAGCTCTAAACAACAAATATTACATCAATATGTGGAAAAAGGGAAACAGAGATTCGAAAGTTGTAGATTACATTTCTTAGCTAACGAAGATGGATAAAGAAATGGTCAGCTCCCGAAAGTATGACGCTCAAATTAATACATTGTTGGAATCTATTGAGCTTGGTGATATTAGCGCTATTGAAACAGAAGGCACTACTCTTATGGGAAGTTTAGGAGAACAGCTTCAAGGGATGCTTGACAAAGAAACGATGACTCTGCATCTGAATAATGTCGATGTGGATCTTTCAGAGGGATAGTACAATGTAGATTTTAAAGATGTGAATACTAGGCTTGCAGGCATAATCAAAGATCAGCAAATGGCAATGATCAATACGCTGATGCAAGCTGGCGTCAAAGGCCACCTGGAAGTGTCTGGCAGCGGCGACAACATCGTTGTTCAAATGGTAATAGACGATATGGGCGAAGGTGTTAAACACACTGGTGGCGGTGGCGGTGGAGGTAAGTCAGCCGCTCAAAAACTGATTGATCGACTCAAACATAAAGACTCTGAGGCTGATCATCGCCTTAAAATGTTGCAATATGAGGAGACAAGATACGAGAATGCTGGAGAGATCACCAACGTCAACGCGTTAATAGGCCAGGAAAACACGCTTCGCGAAGAACTCAATAAAAAATATGAGGAAAACATTGAAAAGTTAAAAGAGCAGATGGCGAAGACAAAGAAAAACACAGACGACTGGTACAGCCTGCGGGATGCCATCATGTCCTACGAGGAAAAGATCAAAGAATCGAATAACGCAATAGAAGAGAACAACCGGAAGATTGAGGAGAATCTGCAGAAGATTCGTAAGCTGCGCACTGCACTTGAGCAAACGGTCGAGCAGGAAATCCAGAACAGAATCAAGCGTGAACGAGATATGCTTTCCGGGACAGTTGATATGCAGAATACGGTTCTTGACGCGATCAAGCACCGGTATGAGGAAGAGTGGAAACTCGTCCAAAGGGATATTGACAAGAAGAAGTCTGCGCTTGAAGAAGAGAAGAACCTGATTGAGGAGCGGCTCAACAAGCGCAAGGAAGCAGAAGATGAAGCCCAGAAGTACGAGGAGCTTGCGGAACTTCGCAGACAGTATGCGCTGATCTCCATGGACTCCACCAGAACAAAAGATGCAACAGAGATGCGCAAGAAGATCACGGACATGGAGAAGGAGCTCGCCTATAAGTCAGCGGAAGACGAAGTGAAAGCGCGGCAGAATGCGCTTGACGAACAGATTAACGCTTACGACAAGTATACTGAGAACGGCGAAGAGGATCTTCAGATGCTGCTCGACAATGCGAATAACTTTGGCGACGAGCTCAACAAAGTTATTGGCATGAAGGACGAGGAGCTGTACAACTGGCTGATGGAAAACGTGACCGAGTACGCCAACAGCGTCAAGGAAGCGCAGAAGCAGATCATGCTTGGCTGGGAAGACACGTATAACCAGATGATTGGTTATACGCCAACCTACTGGGATGGCTGGACTGATCTGGAAGGCAACGAGCATGCTGGTGTTTACGACATTCTGTAGAGCAGAGAATCGTATCTGGAGTTCATGAAGGAAAGCCAGGATTACCTCAACGCGTCCGAGACTGATAAGGCAGCCATGGAGTACGAACGTGGCACTGCTTACGACGAGTGGATTAACTCGCTCAAGACAGGTGCTTTCTGGGAACACTTTGATAAATGGATGGAGACGCTTGGCTTAAGTTCAGTGACTTCTGGAAACAGCGGAGGAAAAAACAAACCTGATTTGAATGACCAGTTAAAACAGTTAGGAGAAACAGCAGCCAAACTTACAGGTAGAACTGTCGCTGATCTGCTCGAGATTGAACGTAGATTCGGGTTGTATGCAGGGCAACAGTTTAACGCTGGGACAACCAATGCAAACGGTATTCCTGGAAACGCTTCCGGTGGCCTTGTCGACTACACAGGTCTTGCCTGGGTTGATGGATCGATAACGAAGCCTGAGGCGTTCCTGTCTGCTGCGGACACCGAGCTGATGCGCAACATGCTGGATGCTGCATCCTACCTTGCGTATCGTCCGACGATCAGCAATATCGACAGCAATGCTTTCGGCAAAGGCGGGATTAATATCGGAGACGTGAACATTACCATCACAGAAGCGAGTTTCAAGGAAGATGCAGACTATGAGCGGGTGGCCGAACGGGTTGGCGCGGCATTCGTCAAAGAGCTTGGCAAGCAAGGATTCAACACAGCCAACTATGCATTCTGACAGGCGAAAGAGGGGGAGTTCGCCTCCCCCTCTCGCCTTATAAGGAAAGAAGGTGAAGGAATGACTGGCGGATTTACTTTTAACGGTACAGACATTTCCATCCTCGGTCTGGAATACGTCCCAGACAATCAAAACACATACGTCTTCAGGCCATCGCAATGGAATATGAATGAGGAGACTTTCGATGCGCACGATGGCGGATATTATTACGGAACAACCGTGAAACCGAAGGACTTTTCGCTCAGGTGTATTTATGAGAGCAGACATGTGAACGACGGAATCTTGACGAGAATCTTTAATACTTTTAAGAGAGGAACAACCGGCAGACTTGTGTTCAGAAAGCGTCCATGGTGCTGGTATGTTGCGACTGTTGTTTCCGTTGATAGTTCACAGATGACCAACTACATGAACGGCCTGATCACGATTAACATGAGAGCTTACTATCCTTTCGCGAGAACGGATAAGACATACATTACAGACGACGATGCTGCAGCAGAGCTCTATCCTGGCGGGCCAACGCTGGAGGAAGACCTGTTGGCGAATACAGCCATGCTGAAAGGGATTGAGTGGGACCTGTCCAAGAACTTTGCTGAGACGCCGATTACATCGCAGCAAACATTCCATCTCTATAACCCTGGCACAGAGACGGCTCCTGTTGCCATTGAGATCGCAGGCGATACGGGAACGGGCATTGTGATCACAAACTCAACCACCGGTCAGAGATGCGACATCGCGCCTTTCGACTCTACGTCTGGTGAACATGCCGGGAAATACCTGATCGTCGACAGCTTAAGCGGCAAGGTGCTGCTGACAGATGGCTCAACGTCCACAACATATGGTTTCCTGTACCACGACAATGGCTATATCGATTTTGCTTCCGGGTATCCCGTTATCAGAAATGTTCATGTGACAGGACAATCTGGCCAGAGTCAGCTGACCTTAAGCGAACCGATTGGAGGCAAAGAGTTGATCGGACATCAGCTCAGCATGTTTGTGTCAGGCCAATCCTGTCTGCTTGGCATTGCCGTTGTGGGGATTGCCAAGCTAAGCGTTCAAGGCACAGGAAGTATATTCAATGCAGGCATCACAAACGTTTCTGATGATGGGCTGACACTGTCATTGGACAAATCTCTTGCGTCCGATGTTGGGACCGATGCTTAGCTTGTGAAATACAATGAGATCACAATCACGCCCAACACAACCATGAATCTTACGAAGCTGATCTTCCGGTATCGGCCAACATTTACTTAAGGAGGTGAAGGCATGCTTCGTTACAAAAGGAACCTGATTCTTGACGTGTACGATTACAGCGGCAATAAGCAATGCACGTTGTATGACAGCACATCAGATTTATCCGGCCAGGCTACAGACGTTGTCGTAACGATTGAGCGAAACGGCTGGAAGGAGCTGTCGTTCACCATCCCCACAACATGCGAAAGCGAGAACGGCGGGCAGGAAGAAAACTTCCGACTGCAATACCTGATCGCTGACTATCGGATTCGCCTGAAGGATGATGATGGGATCGACTGGTTCCTGATCTCAGAACCAAAGATAACACATAATGTTTATTCGAAGAACGTGTCTGTGTCAGCAGGGCACATTTCTCAACTGCTGAAGACGAAGAATCTTGGTCTGGAGTTCTCCGACCATGAGGGCAATAATGTAGGAACAGCGGAAGATCTTCTGACAAAAATCCTCGATGGTACTGGATGGTCTGTCGGAAGTGTAGCCGACTTCAAAGAGAAGCGTTCCGGCGCAACCAAGATCCGCTCTATGAAAGCTTCTGCGAAGACAGGTGCTTTTAAGCTGATCTCCAACATGTGCGACCTGTTCGAGGCGAAGCCTGTTTACCATGGAGATTAGAAGACGGTAGACATTATTCCGATGAACCCGTTCTCAGAACCGGAGGATGGATCGCTGCCTGCTGTGGCGACAGGTGAATGTATTGAGCTGCACTACGGGAAAAACGTGAAGAACGTTACGAGAACGCTGAACACAGAAAACCTCGTGACGAAGCTGTATGTCTATGGCGCTTATGGTGATGCAGTGAACGGATACTGCGGTATTGACGAGTGGCATCACAAAGAATACGTGTTGACTCCTCCAGGAGCAATCCCTGCAGGTACGCAATGCACATTCTCCGTGACGGACGATGTCTCGGGGATCACGTATACGAGATACTTTGTGGCGAAGAACGCGATCTCTGCGTCTGCAAGGCTGATATGGTAGATGTTGGATCCTGCTTCCATGAGCTATGTATGGGATGAGGAGAACAATGCTGCCTATAGTGTGTCTGATAAGACAGATACCCATTACAACCTGATCATCAACACAGCAAATCCAAGCACAACTGCAGCAAAAAGGCCGCGCTTGATTCATCAATCCAGCAATACGGAATCTCGTGCAGGAAGCACTGCCGCAACAGCAGAGCATGGCATGAAGGTAACTCTTAACTCACAAATCAAATATCAGTATATTTATTTCGGGCAGAGCACTAATGGGAAAGGAACCATGCAAGGACTGGAGCCTGGGCAAACATATACCATGTCTTTCGATGCCACGTGGAAACTTGAAAGTGGGCGGGCAACGCCTGCAACAGATAACTTTGTTGTGTTTATTAACATAGACAGAGGAACAAATACATACTCAACACTTACAAGAAAGACGATCAAAACCTTTACAACAGGAGAAGAAACATAGGACAGATGTGAATCCTTTACTTTTACTATTCCAAACGATTGCGTCAGGTGTTATATAGGAATACGTGCAGACAGTTCGACAGCCGCCAATTATGCGAAGGGTGACTTCATCGAAATCCGAAACGTCAAACTCGAAGCAGGTTCAGTTGCAACACCTTGGTGCCCATCGGAATCTGAATAGACGCTGACTGTCACGGAAACAAATGTTGTTGACAACAAGGTATCCTATCTGATGGACTTCGATTATTACCGCAGCGTCGGGCTGTTGACGGATGAGATGCTTGACGAGGTAGGTGCTTTCCAACGCGAGATTCCTGCCCTTTTGGATACTGCGCAGACGAACGCTGCAGCGTACGCCTCCACTATCAACGATCTGTCCGAGACGATTGGAACGCCTGATTTCTGCAAGCTCTCCGCGCAGTATGATACAAGCGGAGAATACCTTGGGTTAAACTTGAACACAGGAACAGGCGGTTATCCGAAAGGTGTTATCTACAGAACGGACTATGCGCTGAAGGAATCGAAACAGTTCCAGTGGAGAACCACGAGTAATATATACCCGAACGGAGACCCGTATGAAAACTATGCAGCGGTGGTTTACATCGTTCACACACATACGGATCCTTGCACATACGACATCGGATATCTTCGTGCGGTTAACGATCATTTGGAACCAACAGAAGATGATCAGAAAGCACCGACAAAGCTGTCCTTGTGGCTCAAGAGTGCAAACTTCGATGATTCTCACTCAAACACAGATCACATCTATCTGTTCAGGCAAAACAGCATCATCGGCGACCTTGGCGCGATGATGCTACAGGACGAGACGGCGGAAGATACGCTTAAAGACAGCGTAAAGAACCAAATCAAGGGTGATCGCCTCGTGTATTATACGGATCAGGCGATCACAAGAGAAAATCCTGGATTTAACTTCGTTGGATATGCCTGGGCGTGGAGGTATTACAAAGATAACTCGCAGCCATCTGAAATGTACTTCTGCGATCTTGATGCCGGAGACGTAAGCTGGCACAGGACTTTCGTTACAAAGAATCCTCCAGCGAACACATTGGGTTCTAACCAGGATTACGCCTATTGCTGGAAAGAAGGAACATTATACCGGAAGAATGGCAGCGCCTGGGAAAAACAAACAAATAAGTCTACCGTCGACGACAACTTCGGCAGGATGGTTTCCAGTTTCGGCACCGTGTACAACAGCTGCGTTGATCGCGACATGATCAGAAACGGACACTATGAGTATTATGCAGTGGATGCCCAGGAAAACCTGCCGGTTGGCAACTACGCTATCGCAGACCCGTTTGGAGTCTACCATGCGTTTACAACGAAGGCACAAACCGATCAAGGAAAACGGATATCTTTCGACTGGACGCACGGTTGGGTGGCGATATTTAACAGCGGTACAGACCCGTAGAGTGTCGACATCACGACTGTGATTGATGACGCTCTGACCAGTTCCCAGTACCGGTATGATTCTGTATTCGACAGCGGCGAGGATGTGCTAAACGATGCGATCTGGGAAAGCGGCTCGATTACTGCAGGCTCTGATCCCAAAGCAGGAAGCCCGTACATCATTATGGGCGGTGGCGAAGTCATTGATGCTTCCTAGCAACGGACTGGATTCAGAGGCATTTATCCGAAGATTATCTATCGCCTGACCCGCCCTGGAAATCTCGAATGCGTCGTTCACTTCTATACAGCAGAGCACGGGTATCTTGGCTGCAGAACACTCAGCGCCGGTTCTTCCAGCGACAGTACTGTAACGGAAATCACAGCGCCTGCGTACGCAAGGTTTGTTCGCGTTGTAACATCCGCA
>OCVV012868833.1_pt1 | contig 19299 bp, 8 predicted proteins | sample 1539721 | NCBI WGS metagenome assembly OCVV01 (sample SAMN02144230, study PRJEB22623) | gut metagenome | biome: sheep rumen | host: Ovis aries | place: New Zealand
CACCGAGGAACTCTCCACCGACACGCTCAACAGCATCGACATCATGGACGAGAACCCCTTGCCGCTGCTCTACCAGAGCGGCTACCTCACCCTGAAGAGTTACAACCAGGAGTTTGACGAGTACCAGTTGGGCTTCCCTAACCGCGAGGTGGAGCAGGGTTTCATCAAATACCTCTATCCGTTCTACACGCCCAAGGTGCAGGACAAGGGGACATTTGCCATCTCCAACTTCGTAAAGGCCATCCGCAAGGGTGATGCCGAAGGATTCATGCGCCGTCTGGAGAACTTCTTTGCCAACGGCGACTATCAGGTGATGGGAGACTTGGAGTTGTATTTCCAGAACACGCTCTACGTGTTCTTCCGTCTGATGGGTTTTTACGTGGAGGTGGAACGCCACACCACCGACGGTCGCATGGACATCCTCATGCAGACCCCTCAATACATTTATATATTAGAATTGAAACTCGACAAGACAGCCGACGAGGCCTTGGCACAGATAGAGGCAAAAGGCTATGCCAAGCCCTTTGCCGATGATGCCCGCCACCTCTTCAAGATTGGCATTAACTTCTCCACTTCCACCCGCCGCATCGACGACTGGAAGATAGTTCACTAACCTCAGTTCGGTGTAAGGAGTCGTTAAACTCCTGCAGTAAGAGTGTTGTACAGAGGCTGCGCTCCTGTTCAGAACCTATATTCCACCTTTCCCATGAGGGCGAAACCGGGTCCTGGCACTCCTGCTTGCAGTTGACCGCCTACCTTGTATTGGGTGTCGAAGAGGTTATAGGTGTCGATGGAGGCACTCAGTCCGAAAGTGGATTGCCACTCCACGCCAGCCCCCACAATGGCATAGGTGGGTTGTCGTGTGGTGACGAGGAGGTCGGTGCTCTGCAGTTTCTTCAGGAGGTCGTTGTCAAGACATTCCACCGGGGACTGCAGGTGCATGTTAGCCCTTGCCCAGAATTTGCCTATTCGGGCCTGCTGGTAACACTTCTGAGCCAGTGTGAGGTTGAGAAGGAACTTGGGCACGTTGCTGATGTTGTGTCGTGTGGAGGAGAAGTTTTCCACCTTGAAGGGATACTGGTAGGTGAAGTTGAGGTTGGCCAGTGTCCAATCATCCATGTATTGCAGCACACTCTCCACTCCGCCCATGTTGATGGCACCAGCGTTGGTAAAAGTCTCCTTGTTCAAGGTCTCTTCATCGCTTCCCGTGTTATAATAGACGAGGTCCTGCACTTTGTTGTAGAAGAGGTTGAGGTCATATTTGAGGTGGAGGGGTTTCCAGTTGAAGTTGACACCAATCTGGTAGGAGTCCATCTTTTCGGGGTTGAGTCCGCTGCCTCCCGAGAAGACAGAGATTTGGGAGGCACGGTAGAAGAAGGGTGCATCGACGAAGGAGTGGGAGAAGGCTCCCTTGACACTGATGACCGAACTGGGCAGCCAGACGAGCGAGATGCGTGGCGAGAGGGTGTTGAGATGACGGCGGTCGTGGCGAATCTTGTGGTCGTAGCGCAGACCTCCGTTGAAGATAATGCGTGAGGTGAAGTTGTGTTTCATCTGCAAGAAGGCCGAGAGCGTGTGTTCGGTGCCTGTGAAGAAGATGCGGTTGCTGGAGTAGTTGATGCGGTCAAATTCAGACCCCAGTTTGAAGGCGGCATCAGTCAGTGTGAAGCACTCATACTGCATGCCTGCTATGGCTGAGCCATGCATGCCGAAGGGAAGTTTGTAGTTGAAGGTGCCGCTGGCGGCTCCGCCGAAACTGTAGGTCTGCCAGTCGATAGACTGCCACACGCCACGAGTGTGGGGTTCCATGAGGCTGGCAGCCCCCAGAGCCTGCAGCAGTGCGCCAGAGATGAAGGCATTGACGGTGTCGCCCAGCACGTTGTAGAGTTGCAGGTCTTCCTTGTTGGCAAAGCCCGACAGGGAGAGAGAGAACTTGTCCCACGAGTGGTCGTAGTCGAGATTCACACGCAGGTTGGAACGCGACATGCCGGGCTTCTCTCCCTTCTGCTGCGCGTATTGGTCGTAGGAGAAGTTATTGCCCACCTCTATCAGATTGTAGAACGGCACCGTCTTGGCATGCTGACCAAAGACCTCGATGTTCATTTCGCCCCAGCGCAACTTTGCACCCAGGTCGTAGGCCGGCTTGGAGTTGTAGCCCCCCACATAGTGAACCGTGTTGCCCAGTGTGTGGCGTTCGCCCTTAGAGGTAAAGACCGTCGCCCAAGCCAGAATGTCTGAGCGCAAATTGCCCTTGCCAAACACGTAAGTGCCGCCATAGGAATGGTGACTGCCCACACGCCCCATGACATAACTCCCGTCCACCTCGGCACCCGACTTAGTGATGATGTTGACCACAGCCGTCAGGGCCACATTGCCATAGAGCGAAGAAGCCGGTCCACGCAGCACCTCGATTTGCTTCACCTTGCCGAGGCCGATGCGATAGTCGAAAGCCTGAGCATTGGTGCTCTGGCTGTTGAGTCGGTGACCGTCGAGCATGACCAACACAGTCTCTTGGCTCATGCCATAAACACCGCGCATGGCCACGTCCTCCTCGATGCTGCTGATGGTGGACCACCCAGGCACATAGAGCAGAAGCACCTCAGACAGGGTACGGGCCCCAGAGGCACGTATCATCTCCTCGGTGATGAGCGTCATCGGCACAGGCACCTCCTCCACCGTCTCCGCCATGCGCGAAGCGGTGGTGATGGTGGTCTGGCCTTTTTTGAGACGTTCAAGCAGGTCGATGAACCGAGGTGCTTCGCCATAGGCCGAGTAGAAAGGGTCGATGGCCAGCAGTCGGCTGGCATAGATTTCAGCATCCTCCAGCCTGTCCTGATAGAGGCTGCTGAGAGCCAGGATTCGGTAGGCATTGATGCGGTGGTCGCCCTTCAACAACTGAACAGTGTCATCGGTGAGGAGAGAGTCAACCATCTCAAATTGTCCCAAGTTGTAAGCCTCGGTAGCCTGATTGTAGATGGCATTGTCGTCTTGGGCATGGGAAGCACAAGACATTCCGAGGAGAAGAGCGAGAAGGGAAATGCGGATATTCATTGTTAATTATTCATTATTCATTGTTCATTGTTCTGAACCATCTGCTTAAAGTAGTCTGTAACAATCGTAAGCGAAGGTTCTGAACACCAAAAATTGTTGTGGTCGGAAGGCATGATGCCAATAAAGCAGTCGGGATAATGCTTCTCCCATCGCGACACACAAGTGTCGAAGGCCGTGCGCATCCCACGGGCCTTAGTCTCGTTCCAGTCTGGGTCCAGATAGGAATAATAATCTATGAACTTGCCCGACTGGAAGACAGTCAGTTTGCCTTCGTAGCAGAAATCGGGATAAGTCCGCATCAGCGTGAAGTCATTCCCCACCCTGATGTCGTTCTCCTCGTCAGTCAGGAAGGGGAAACGCAGATGCGCATTCGTCTCGCTCCGCACATCGCGGTCAATCTCGCCATCGATGACGATGACATGAGGTTTCTCCGCCCGATTGAGGTAGAGTTGATGAGCCAGCAGGAGCGCATGCTCCCCACCCATGCACATGCCCGTGATACAGCACACATCATGCTTGTCGATGACAGGCTGAGCCATTGCCCGATAAGAAGACATCAACTCCTCAATGTCGCCGATGCGTCTGTTCCCGATGATAGCATGATAATACTCTATCACAAAGAGAGAATATTGGCCAGTAAGGCGGTCTGCCCATTGCGTGTACATAAAACCAAAAGACGTATAGCCGCAAACAACAACAATGACAGGCTTAGTCGTATTGTCATCGTCATTGTACCAATAGCACAAGCGCGTGTCACGATTCCTTGCAATCTCACGGATAGTACGGTGCTTATACATCTCGAGAGCCGAAATCTGCATGCCCATAGGATTCAGTTCCATAGAGATTTGCATGGTCTGTATGGATGTCAGTCCATAGACATCGTAAAGGTCAGCATCGATGGATATGTCATCGAATCCTATCACCTTGGCCACCTCCTGCTTGAGGATTCGTTCGTCGGAAGTAAGTTCCTGCGGGTTCTCTTTCTTGATGTAGTAGAAGGGGCGGTTGACGAGTTTCTTCTTGTCTATCTTGCCATTGAGCGTGAGGGGGAAATCTTCCACGAAGTTCCACATCACAGGAATCATATAGTTGGGCAACATCTCGCTCAACTGCCCCTTGATGCGAGCAATGGCACGACGCGTCTCCTCGTTGGAACGGCAAATTCCGAGGTCGCGAGGTCTCACGAAAGCGACAATGCTCCTGTTCATGCCATGAGACTCCACCGTGAGGAAAGCACGATGCACATCCCCACACTTTTCCAACTGAGCAAGAATCTCATCCAACTCAATCCGCCGTCCATAAATCTTCACCTGAGAATCCATCCTCCCCAAGAACTCACAACTCCCATCCGGCATCAGACGCACCAAATCGCCCGTATGATAGAGACGGGGAGCCCTCTCCCTCGACTCCTCAAACGGATTCTCCGTCAACTTCTCCTTGGTGAGTTCAGGACGGTTCAGATAGCCATGAAACACCTGAGGACCCCCGATGAGCAGTTCACCCTCCTCTCCAGGCCCCACTTGCCGCATCTCCTCATCCACTACATGGAAAACCGCATAGTGGGAAGCCCAACCGATGTTGCGCCACAACCCCTCATCTGTCATCTCCCTCACACACGAAACAGGAGTACACTCAGCCGGACCATAGGCATTCAGGAAACGATAAGGCCGACCCGTCCCGATACGCCCCACCAACGAACGTGGCATGACCTCTCCACCCGCACACGCCGTCTCCATCGCCGTGAAGTTATAATCCGGAAAGAGGTTAAACATCGTAGGAGGCAACGACATGTAAGTCACTCCCCTCCGATTGATTAACCTATACACCCTCTTCACATCATGCCTGTCCTCCTCCTCTGCCACCACCAGCGTCGCGCCATAGAAAAGAGCCGTAAAAATCTCAATCACAGACACATCAAAATTCACCGTCGTGTAATGCAACACCACCGACTCAGCATGAATGTGGAAATGGTCCTCCCTCCCCGCCGTCAGCAGATAATAATAGAAATTTGTATAGTCAATCAGAACCCCCTTCGGCCTGCCCGTCGTGCCAGACGTATAGATGACGTAAGCCTCATGTTCGGAAGTGGAAAAGTCAGCCTCGGCAGCCATACGCTCATGCTCCAGCATCTCTTCCACCAGCAGACACCGAACCTCTCCTGGCAACAACCCACCGACAGCCCTCTCCGTCACCACAAACGCCAGCGACGCATCTGCCGCCATGAAAGAGACACGCTCTCTCGGAGTCTCCACATCAATAGGAACATACGTGCAGCCCAACCTCATCAGTGCCAGAATCATCGCCTCCACATGCGCATTGCGGCGCAAGAACACCCCCACGCGCACCGGTCTTTCCCCTTTAGGCCAGCCAGACAACACCTCACCCATGCAGCCCGCCAGCCGTTCCGCACGTTCCAACAACACATCGTAGGAGACGGATTCTTCTCCTACATACACCGCCACCTTGTCGCCATGTCCTTTCGCACACTGCTCTATGTGGCTGTACACATCCTGATGTCTATATTCTTTGTACATCCCCCCTAAAATTTATATGAAACATCTCCCATCCACCAACAACCTTGCTGACGGATAAAACTTGTTGAAGCACCTCCCTGAACATACTTTGTATTCAGCAGGTTATATACATTCAGCCCTATTTCCCAGTTCTTGTGGCTATAGTTGGCTCCGAGGTTCACGATGGCTCGGGCGGGAAGTTGATAGATTTTTGTTTCGTAGGTTTCATAGTTGATGGTGCTTTCGGTGTATTGGCGGCCTGTGAGGTGCAGATGGGTGTGGAGTTTGAGGCTGGGGAGGAGTTCGTATTGGATGAGCAGGTTGGACATGATGGAGGGGATATTCTTGAGGTGGTTGCCTTCGATGGTGACATAGTTTTCTGACTCGATAAGTTTTTGCCAGGTCACGTTTGCCTCTGCACGGAGTTTTTTGTGGTGGTAACTGAGAGCAACTTCTGTACCGCAGGTTTTGAGTTCGCCTCCGTTGTAGTATAGTCCAAGATCAACATTATTATAGACGAGGTCTTTGAGGATGTTGTAGAAGAAGTTGACTTCGGCGCGAAGTCCTTGGGGAATGTCGGTGGTGGAGAGAGAGGCTTGGATGGAGTGGTGGTATTCTGGCTCCAGACTGCCTCCCCATGAGGTGTCGAGTTTGCTGTTGCGGTAGAAGTAAGGGGCATCGACGAAGGATTTAGAGTAGGAGAGTTTGGCTGCCCAGTGGGGGAGGGAGAGGATGCAGGCAAGACGAGGGGAGAGGACGTGGATGTCTTGGTGGGTTTCTTCCTGGTAGTTGTAGCGGTGTTTGTGGTCGTAGCGCAGGCCAGCGTTGAGGATGAGGCGGTTTTTCCACTTGTATTTCATCTGCAGGTAGGCATCGATGTTGGTTTCGTGGTTGGCCATGAGGTTTTTCTGGTCACCCCACTCATTGAGGATGCGGTTGAATTGGTCTCCTTCAGCGTAGTGGCTGTCGTCTATCTGCATTCTGACGGCGTGGGTGCCTAACAATCCTCCCATTTCGTGTTCCCCCCATTTGCGGTTGAATCTCCCTTGCAGGTGTGCGCCGAGGGTGGTTTCGTGCCAGAGGTGGTTCTGGAAGGCTCCTGTGAGGACAGGGATGTAAACGTCTGTGCCGTTGGGCTGTACGAAGAAACCCATAGAAGCGATGTCATCGCCTGCTACTTGATATTGCTGCTGAGTGGCTTTGTCGAGGGTGAGGGTGGCGAGGAGTCCCCATGCTCCGAAGGTTTTGTCGTATTTGGCTTCGAGGTAGGAGGTGGAGGTGCTGAATCCGGGCTTGTTACCGTTGAAAGTGCCGTACTTGCTATAGTCGTAGGCTGTGAACATGACACTCATGGTGTAGGGAGCAACGGTCTTGGAGAATGTGTTGGCGTAGGTGAGGGTCAGGTCGTTCCACTGGAGGGTGACTCCCAGGTCGTGAGTGGGCTTTTTGTTGTAGCCGCCAATGGTAATCCGCCCGTCGGCTGGGAGGACGGAGTTGGGCTGGTCGTCAGCCCGCACGGAAAAGGACTGACCATCGGCCTGATAGATATGGGCCCAGGCGAGGATGGCGAGGTTCATGTAGCGTTTGCCAAAGAGCATGTTGCCTTTGATTTGGCCGTAGTTGCCCCCGCCCAGTTTGAGTTGCAGCCCATCTACTTCGGCGGCTTCTTTGGTGATGATGTTGACCACTCCTGTCAGGGCTACTCCTCCATAGAGCGAGGAGGCAGGTCCTCGCAGCACTTCTATCTGCTTGACTTTCTCAAGGCTGATGCTGAAATCTGGCACTGCAGCATTGGTGGAGTAACTGTTGAGGCGATGGCCGTTGAGCATGATGAGTATTTTTTCTTGACGTGAGGCATAGACTCCGCGCATGGCGAGGTTGATTTCTTCGTTGCATTCGATGTGTGACATGCCTGGCACGTAGGCGATGAGGGCTTCTTTCAGGTTTCGTGCGCCGCTCATCTTAATCATCTCTTCTGTAATAAGTGTGACGGGCACGGGAGCCTCTTCCAGCGACTCTGCCTGTTGCGAGGCAGTGAAGATGGTGGCATTCTTGCCTCCCTTCATTCTTTCCACCATGTCGGCAAAACGGGGTGCATCGTTGTAGGCTTTATAGTAGGGGTCAACACTGAGCAATCTGGCCACATATTTTTCTGCCTCGTCTGGCTTGTCCATGTTGAGACTGCTCAACGCCAACAAACGATATGCGTTGACGAGGTTTTCGCCTCTCAACTCGTTTGCCGCGTTACTCAGGAGGGAATCGACCTCCTCAAAGCGTCCGAACTCATACGCCTCCAGAGCCTTGTCGTAGGCATGGGTCTCTTGTGCGCTCACGACATGGGAGGTGAGGATGGCCAGCAGGGTGAATATGTGTCTGACTTTGCTCATTTAGTGATTTTCACGGGAATGATGAAGGAGAAGGTGGTACCCTCTCCTGCCTGGGAGGAAAGGAGCAGTTTTCCGCCCAGATTGTTGGTGATGAGGTCGCGGGTGATGCTCATGCCGAGTCCCGTTCCCTGCCCGGCAGGCTTGGTGGTGAAGAAGTTCTCGAAGATTTTCGCTTTCACCTCTTCAGTCATGCCCATTCCGTTGTCCTTGATGCTGATGGTGAGTTCTCCTTCTGCGCCATCTTGCTGCATGGTCACTTTGACAGAAATGGTTGGCACGTAAGCACCGCCTTCTTTCCCTGCTCGTTCCTTCACCGTGTAGCAGGCGTTGTTCATCACGTTGAGCACAGCCCTGCTGAGGTCTTGGGGGATAATCATCACCTTGGGCATTCCCTCCTGGAGGTCTTCCTGAATGGCGATGTTGAAATTCTTGTCGTTGGCTCGCATGGCGTGATAACTCAGCCACACATACTCATGCACCAGTTGTCCCACGTCAGTGGGCAGGAACTCGCCGGCCTTGCCACGGCTGTGGAGCAGGATGCCACGGATGATGCTGATGGCGCGCTCTCCGTGTTCCTGTATCTTGCCGAGATTCTCTTTCAGGTCGGCAGAAATATCTTCCAAATCGGCAGCATCATCCTTGTCCAGTTTGTCGGCACAATCCTCCACAATTTCCTCTAAATCGTTGAGCAATTTCACCGACATCTTACTGAAATTGATGACGAAATTGAGCGGATTCTGAATCTCATGCGCAATACCTGCACTGAGCAGACCCAGAGAAGCCATTTTCTCCTGCTTGTGCAGTTGATGCTGCAAACTGTCAATCTGCTGTTTTAGGTTTTCAATATCTTGTTCCATCATCTTGTTGTTGAAAGGTTTGGGAGTTTCTATTCTCAAGAAAGACTGCTGGGAGTCTTCGGAAATCCAAGAAGTCTGTGCATGGGCAAAGCCAGCATCAGGGAAGGGAAATGATGAACTCGGTATATTCGTCTTTCTGCGATTTCACCGAGATGGAACCTCCGAAGTCGTGGATAGCCTGCTGACTCAGGTAGAGTCCCACGCCAGGAGCCTCAGCCGTGGGCTTGGTAGTGAAGAAGGGGTCGAAAATCTTGTCGAGGATACCTTCTTCGATGCCCACTCCATTGTCATAGACATGGATGTCGGGGGATTCTGTGCCAGAGCAAGGTACAATGGACAGTTTTATCTGAGGCACATAGCCGGGCTGCTTTCCCTTTTCCAGTTTGCGCCCAATGGCATAGACACTGTTGGCCAGCATGGACATGATGGCCTTGCCCAGTTCTTCGGCTATCACATCGGCCACAATAGGCAGTTCGGGTTTCGTCCATTCCACCTGTATGCCATAGCGGGCTATGTCGTTGGCGTAGTAGTTCTTCAGCAGGTCGATACTCTGCTGACAGAGCAGACCTATGTCCAGCGTCTCAATCTTGCACGAACGCTCCTTGAGCAACTCCTCCATCGCCTTCAGGATGCGCGTGGTCGAGAGTCCGTGCTGCTCTATCTTCTCCAGATTCGTGTGCATCATCTCTATCACATCCACCGAATCCTCATACACATCCTCCGAGATGTTTTCTTTCTCATCTTCCAGATTTTCCTTCAGGTCTTTCGTCAGGCCCAGAGTCAGGTGAGAGAAATTGTTGATGTAGTTCATCGGGTTGAGGATGCGGTCAATAAGGCCCTTGGTCAACTTACCGATGGTGGCCTCGCGCTCCTGACGCAGCAACTGGTTCTGTGCCGAGCGCAACTCGCCGAGAGCATCCTCCAGTTTGTGCGACTTTTCCTCAATTTCGTCCTTCTGGCTTGCAATCTCATCCTTCTGCTTCACCACCTCCTTGGTGCGCTCTTCCACGATGGCCTCCAGGCGTTGCTGCTCCGCCTCCAGACGGCGCAAACGGTACCTGTACAAGAGATAGATGCCATAGGCAATGACGGCTATGTAGAGCAGGATGGCATACCAACGCAGGTAGATGGGGAGCGGCACTTCGACCGAGATAGGCTCCGACTGGATCACCTGGCCGAAAGCATCTTTCGACCGCACCGAAACCTTGTAATTGCCATAGCCCATGTTGGGGAAATGGAGGGTATGCTGCTCCGCCCACTTCGACCACTCGCCATTCTCATACAGGCGATAACTGTACAGCGTCTTCCCCATCGGGTCTATCTTGTTGTTGGAGAAACTGATGGCAAAGTCCTTCCCATCGAGGTGAAATGTGCGGATATATACCTGAGGCTCATGCAGACGGGCCGTCAGGCATGTCCCGATGTCAAAGCGAATCAGTTCATTGTTGCTTCCAATCCATGCGATGCCATCTTCCAGCAGCATGGTCTGCACATTGTAGGTGGCAAACGGGAGCACCCACTTCTTGACTTCTTCCGGCATCCCTTCACACACCAAGCCAAAGCCGTTGTCATTGCTCTTCCATCGATACCCCTTATCATCCACATACTCAAACAACTGCGAGATGGGGCCTTCCTTCATGCGCTCGAAATGGTCTTTCCCCGCAGGCAGATAGTAGTATTCGCCGGCCAGGGTCAGTCCCCACACACCGCCCTTCGCGTCTTTCTTGAAACGCACTATGTTCGGAATGTTGTCCAGCACCGTGCACTTGCCGTCCATGCCATAGCGGCACACCTTCTCCAGTTCGCCCACCAAGAAGCGTCCGTCGTCCATCGCCATGATAGACAAGGCAAACTGCTGGGTATTCTGCTGCACATTGCCTCTGAAATAGGTATATACACCGTCCGAAGTGGCCACGTAGAGCCGTTCGTCCTTTCCTTTCTCCATCTGCCAGCAGGCATGATTGATGCCACTCACCTGATGGAACTTCTGCCCTTCCTGCCGGAAAAGCCCCTGAAACGTACCCACCATCAAGACACCTTCCGACTTGGCCAAAGAAGCCACCTGGCCACGAAGTCCTTCATTCTCACCAAAATGGGTGTAAATCTCCGACACAGAAATCCTGAACACACCATTGTCGGTCGCACCCCACACGGTGCCTTTCCCGTCATAGGCAATCTGCGTCACACTATTGGAACAGAGGCCGTTCTCTGCATTCAGGCGCCACACCTCATTCTCCTCGGCATCAATCGCCACGACACCCTCAGTGGCAGTGGCCAGCAACGTCCGTTCCGACGATATCCGCAAACGCTGATACACCTCCACATCATGCCATCTGTCCACCTTCCCCACTTCGGTCTGGAGCCGTCTGGCCGGTGCATGCTTGCTGTTCTTGTCGCTCTCCGTGAAATGCAGGCTGACAGAATCCCCCTTCAGCGACTCCACATAGCCCTTCACATTCGCACCGCTGAACCAAATCTTCCCGTCCTTACCCCTGCTCAGGTCTGTGATTCGGGAAATGCCAGGCGTGTGGATGACTTGCCACTCCACATGATTGAAAGCCAGCAAGCCCTCAAAGTTGGCAAAGAACACATGTCCCATGCTGTCGCAAAGCACATCAAAGTTTCGGTTGTGGCCTCTATACTCCTGCGCCGCATAGTTCTTGAAAAAAGGAACACCCATGCTGCCACCACGCTGCTGAGCGAAAGCACCGACCGTGCTTCCGCACAGAAGTGTCAATACGATAATATGATGGACCAGTTTTCTCATTTGAATCTCATATAAGGAATTGAAACACCCACATAGCGCGTCCATTCGCTCTGAGTGAGGTTACGGTTGAGATGCCTGTAAAGTTGATGCGCCATGTCATCAGCCGAGGCATTCATCAGAATCACATTGCCATTGGAGGTTCCCACCCAAACAGACTTTTTATCGTAGTCGCCACACACTGAAATCGTCCATCCGTTGTAGTTCAAATCCACCGGGAGCAACCATTCTGGCTGTATCTCATACTTGTTGCGCTGATGGGCCGCCGGCACCGTCTTGAACTGCAGTTCCTCACGGAAATCCAGGCCACTGGCAAACCTCAGATTACTCATCTGCCACACATACACCATCTTGTCATATCCTCCCGTCACCACAGTCGTTCCTTGCATGGCCACACTTGCACACTTCGACTTATGAGCCGCCATCGTGGCCACTCCACGATTGTATTTATTAAGAGGATAGACCGTGCCGTCTTTCGTCCCCAGCAACAGGCACTCCAGCGCTTCATCATAGTGAGCAGCCGTCACGATGCCCTTCACCAGCGGCGACTTATTGGTCACACCGCCCGCCAAGTTCATCTCGGCATAACCGCCATCGGCATAGAAAAGGCAGATGCTATTTCCCCTTTTCACAAGGGTTGAAAGCACCTTCGGCAGCCGAATGGGTTCAGACACCTTGCCCGATTCATACCAGCACAGACTCCTGTGGCCTGCCAGCAGCAGTTTCTCCCCCACCCCGATGATTTTCATGTAGTTGTCCTCGGGCAGCAACACCGTGGTGTGCCCCCCATGATAGTTGATGATGCACAGCGTCCCCTTCAGCGAGAGGGCATACACACACTGCTGTGTGGCCAGCACATCGCGAAAGTCGTATGCCTTATTATTCAGCAATGCCCGCGAAGTAATGCCCCGGCTGCCACCATTGGCCACCAGAAGTTCCACCTCGCCATAGGCAGTCGCGGCCACACACTGCTGCTCCTTGCCGGGCACGTGCGATAGGGCGTTGACCGCCGCATTCTGGCTCAGCCTGTACCGTTTGGGGTATCCCGTCGCCTGCATCAATGCCTTGAACGTGTCGGAATAATACTGATTGCCACGATAGTTCTTCAGGAAATACCAACTGGTGTAGGCCAGCAAGTCAGCCACCTCCGGGTCGTTGCTTTCGCGTCTGACCTGCGAGGTGACCCCCAGTGTGCGGGCCTGTGTGCGGAAGTTCAGCGTGTCGGCCACATTCTTGGCGTGAGTGGCCTCATCGCGCTGCTCCTCGGCTATCTTCTGCTGTTGCTCGGCATTCGACCGCTCCCTCTTCGCCTCCTCGGCGGCCACGTTGGCCTTCTGCTCGGCCTCATGGGCGGCACGGCTTTCCTTCTCCGCCCTTGCGGCATTCTGCGTGGCCAGTGCCGACTGTTCCTCTGCACGGTCACGCTGTTCGTCCGAGATGGCCTTCTGCTGATAGGCAATGTCCTCCATCTGCTGGCTCACCCGCTTCACGACGGCAGCCTCCTGTTCGCCCGAGCGAAGACGTTCCACCTCTTCGCCCAGTTCATTCAGTTGCCCTTCCACCTCGCTTTTGCCCGCATGATAGGCCACAGCCACTGCAATGCCCGCAATGGCTAAGACGACAATGGGCAATATGAACTTCTGAAACTTTTTCACTTCTTACGAATGACTAACTGCGTAATATCATCACTCTGAGGAGCCTCTCCGGCAAACTCCTTCACCTTCGCATTGATGGTTTCCACAATCTGCTCGCTTCCAGCCCCCTTCAGCGCGGCCAGTGTAGCCTCCAGGCGCGGCTCGCCAAACTGCTCGTGGTCGATGTTCTCTGCCTCGGTCACACCATCCGTGTACATCACCAGCGCGTCGCCCTCCTGCACCTTGAAACTCTCCCTGCTGAAGGTGATGCCCTCGATGGCACCCAACACCAGGTTGCAATTCGACTTCAGCATCTCCACCGTTCCGTCGGCATGGAGAATGTATGGAGGATTATGCCCCGCGTTCGTAAATTCGATGGTGTCCGTGTCCAGGTCGTAGATGCCGTAGAAGACCGTGACGAACATGGAATCGACACTCTCTCCGCAGAGCATGTCGTTGACGATGCGCATGCACTCATCCGTCCCCACGCCACGCACACCCGTCGCCTTGATGAGGGTGCGGCTCACAGCCATGAAGATGGCGGCAGGCACACCCTTTCCGCTCACGTCGGCCATGGTGAAGCCAATGCGGTGGTCGTCGATGGCGAAGAAGTCATAGAAGTCGCCGCCCACATCCTTGGCCGCAATCATGCTGGCAAAGATGTCCACCTGATCCGCCTTCTCCATCTTCAGCGAGAAAGTGCGAGGCAGGATGGCATGCTGAATCTCGCGCGCCACATTGAGGTCGCTCTGTATGTCAACCAGTTGCTCGTGTTCCTTCTGCGCCTCACGGATGAACCGAATCTGCTCGACCGCCTTGTCTATCGTCAACTGCAAGTCGTCCAGGTCGATAGGCTTCGTGGCGAAGTCGAAAGCACCATGATTCATCGCATGGCGGATATTGTCCATGTCGCCGTATGCACTCACCATGATGCACTTCAGCGACGGATTCCTCATTTCGTTAATCTTCGTCAGCAACGTCAAGCCATCCATCTCCGGCATGTTGATGTCGGAGAGGATGATGTCGATGTCTGGATGCTTCAGCAGCACCTGCAGCGCCTCCAGTCCGTTGTGGGCAAAGAAGAACTCATACTCTCCCTTGCGGATTTTCCTTCTGAAATATTGGGTCAAGAGCAACTCCAAGTCGGTCTCGTCGTCCACACTAAGTATTTTTACTGCCATTATCTTAGGAATTTATTTTTGATTCGATTTGCAAATATAGATGAAAAATGTGAATCGGCAAACCATCCGCCACAAAAAAGCAAAAAACATTCCCCAAAAAGGAATGATTACCCCCGATTTTTACATTTACCCCACTTCTCCGTGCGCAGCACCATCCCCCACACCCTGTTTCGCCCCCACAACCCCAACCCCGATGGCGGTGAAAAGGATAGACGGAAATGAAAAACGAGAAAAAGCGAATAATCTATCTATTTTTGGAAATAATCCATCTTTTAACTGGGAGAAATGGGCTAACTTTGCCGACGAAATCGTTAAGACTTCATAACAATCTATTGTTTACTACTTATTTTTTATTACTATTTACTACTTAAAACTAACTAAATCTATGGGTAGAAAGTTTAGGCTGGCACAGAGCCGAAAAGAACTACAAAAGACGATGCTGTGCGCATTGTGCTTCATGCTGATGTTGTGTTGCACCACTCAGGTGTGGGCGCAACGACGGAGTGACCATCTGGGACGCGGCTTGGTGGCCGTGAAGACCAGCGGAGGCGTGTTCCTCAGTTGGCGAATTCTGGGTGAAGAATACTACGATGTGACTTACAACGTGTATCGCAACGGTGCCAAGTTGAACAACATCCCGCTGAAGGTGTCGAACTTCACCGACACGGGCGGTTCGGCTGCCAACACCTACACGGTGAGCGCGGTGGTGCGCGGCACAGAACAGGCTCAGTGCAGGGCTGTCTCGGTGTGGAACCCTTACAAGTACAAACTCTACACCACCTGCGAGACGGGCTATTTCGACATTCCGCTGGCCAAAGTGTATGACAACACAGGGAAGGACATCACCAACACCTACATTGCCAATGATGCCGAGGTGGCCGACTTGGATGGTGACGGCGAGATGGAAATCATCTTGAAACGCCGCAGCACGATGGACGATGCCGCCAACTACGTGAGCCGCTCGGACGGTGCCTACGACCGCATCGATGCCTACAAGATGGACGGCACCCTGCTGTGGTGGATTGACGTGGGCCCCAACATGGTGAGCGGCGGCAGCCACGAACTGAACATCATCGCTTACGACTGGGACGGCGACGGCAAGGCCGAGGTGCTGCTGCGTGGTGCCGACGACATGATGATTCACGGTCAGCGCGGCGGTTCGCGTTCTGCCTATCCGCAACGCATCGGCAGGAAAGGTGTGAACACCCGCAACACCATCACCCACACAGCCAACATGACCTACACGAACACCGGCGACGAGTATCTCATCTATATGGATGGCGACCATGGCATCATCTACGATGCCGTGCGCTACATGAGTTATCCCCTCACTCGTGGTGCCGCCTCCGACTGGGGCGATTCCTACGGACACCGCTCCTCAAAGTATTTCATGGGGGCACCTTACTTCGACGGAAAGAACCCCAGCATCTTCTTGGCACGAGGCATTTACACACGCCACAAGATGGTGGCCTACGACGTGAATCCTTCCACCCACTCGCTCACTCAGCGCTGGTATTGGGAGAACAACAGCGGCTGGAACAACCCCTGGTATGGCAACGGCAACCACAACTACTGCATTGCCGACGTTGATTTGGACGGACGCGACGAGATTGTCTATGGCTCGATGGTCATTGACGACAACGGGAAAGGACTCTCCACCACAGGACTGGGACACGGCGACGCGCTGCATTGCTCCGACTTCGACCCCTTCCGTCCCGGACTCGAAATCTTTGCCTGCAACGAAGATGAGCCTGCCTCCAACTATCGCAACGCCACCACCAGCAAAATCTATCACCGAGTGACCAGCAGCAGCGACGACGGACGTGCGCTCTGCGACAACTTCTCCAACGACTATCCCGGTGCCATGGGACGCACCACCCAGACAGGCATGGTGAGTTGTGTAGCCGACAAAGTCATCAGCGAAATAGGCGACTACATCGCTTGGGGCGACCTCAATTTCCGCATCTATTGGGACGGCGACCTCCTCTCCGAGGTGCTCAACAGCCCCGGCACAGAGCGTGAGGCCGCCATTCTCAAGCCTGGCCGAGGCCGACTCTTCACCTCGTCAGGCTGCAAGATGAACAACTGGACCAAGAACCATCCCTGCTTCTCGGGCGACATCCTGGGCGACTGGCGCGAAGAAATCATTGTGCGAGTGGGCGAAGGCCACGACGCCATCCGCATCTACACCTCTGCCATGCCGACCGAGCATGCCATCTACACGCTCTGGCACGACCACCAGTACCGTCAGGCCATGGTGTGGCAGATGCATGCCTACAACCAGCCTCCCCACCTCAGTTACTTCCTCGGCGAGATGGAGGGAATCACCGTGGCTCCCCCACCATTGACCACGACTAACCGCACCTGGATTGGCCATGGTGCCACCATCGGCAGCAACTACAACGGCCAGCACCTGCTCCACAACGAGTATGCCAACACGTCGCTGAACGTGGCCGACGGGGCCGCACCCTACATTCTCACCGTGAATGTGCCCACATGGGTGCAGGGAACAAATAGCACCTCCACCACCAACCCCTACATCATCCGCACCACCTACTCCTGCAACCTCAACGGCGGCAGCCTCACAGGCTCCATGCGCCTCATCAAGCAGGGCGACGGTGTCTTGAACATGGCCAGCGTGACCCACACCTACACAGGCGAGACGAACATCTGGGGCGGCACAGTCAACTTCAACGGCACCCTGCAAAGCAGCCCCGTCTGGATGAACCGCCACACCACGCTCAACAGCGATGGCGGACAGTTCTTGGGCGGCCTGACAATGGAATATGGCTCCACGCTGAACGTGGGCGGAGCCACTCAAGGGCGGCTGAGCAGCGTGACGACAGGTGCACTGACACTGAACTATGGTGCCCGCGTGGTGCTCGACGTGAACGGCAGCGAGGCTTCCGAACATGACTGGCTGAACGCCGCGTCGCTCACCGTCGATGACTCGAAGGCAAGTGCAGCCAACTGGGTGAACTATGGCCCAGCCCACATCGTGCCAGTAGTGGAACTGCGTCTGGGCAATGTGCTGGGCGACGGCCTCTATCCTCTGGGCCACATCGCCTCGGTGAACGGCGACCTGTCGAAAGTGAAACTGGAATGTTCGCGCAACACAGGCAAGGTGGCCCTCGTGCATCAGGACGGAACGCTCTATCTGCAAGTGACAGGTTCGCCAAGCAGCAGCAAAGCCAACATCGACATTGCCGACATGGTGCCCGCAGGCAACTCCTACCTGCCTCTGGTCAACATCAGCAAGAACACCGCCAACGGCCAGACCCCCACGCTGTCAGGCTTCTTCACCAACCTGAACGGCGAAACCTACAGCATCGGCAGCGAAACAACCGAGACACTCTTTGCCCAGAACTACGAAAACGAAACCGCCATAACCGGCTGGACCTCGCTGGGAGCAAACATCAGCCTCGGAACAGGCGACACCACACACGGAAAGTTCTTCCACATCGCACCGAGCCAGACCAACACACGCTATGCCTACCAGCGCATCAACCAGCCACTCGTGAGGGGCGTGAACCAATACACCGTAGAGTTCGACCTCGCCCTGAGTGCAGGCAACACCGATGGCGGCGAGTTCTGCGTGATGGCCCAGAACGGCAAGAACCCATCGAACAGTTGGGACAACTATGCCGCCATCAACAACAAGACCAACATGCTCTTCGACCTGACAGGCAGCAAGCGTTCCACCGTCTATACAGTGAATGGCACCTCCTCCACCACCACCCTCAATGCCGGCACATGGTACCACGTCACCCTCAGCGTGAACCGCAACGCCCGCACCGTGGCGTGGAGCATCTCCAACGGCAGCAGCGGCACCTTCACCATGCCATCCGGCTCCAACACCGAGTTCGGCGGCTTCTACCTTGTGGCCGGACGCTACCAGTCGAGCGTGAAACTGGACAACATCAGCGTGAAGACCACACCCGTCCATCTGGCCACCTACACCTTCAGAGAGCCAGGCACCCTGACCGTGAAATCGACGCTGACAGGCTACGCACCCTCCACCACCTCGCTGACCGTGCCAAACGTTTACGACAAAGTGTATGAAAGTGCCGACTACAGCACCATCACAGCCTCCAACGCTGCATGGGCATTAGGCAGCAACTGGAGCACCAGCACCTACACCTCGCGATGGGCCAACTGGAACAAGAACAACACCTACACCTTCGCCAACAACAACGTGAACAGCAGCACACAACGCATGTACGTAGATGACGACCAGATGCTCTGGGTCGATTTCAAAGGAGCATCCTATCCCCTCGCACTCGTGCAAGGCTATGGAGTGGGACAAAACAAAGCCGCCACCTTCCGAGCCGAAGGACTGGGCAACGAACACACCTACGTCAAACTGCGCTACGACATCAGTTATGGCAACCACACAGCCACCACCGCCATGCGACCCGCCCTCAGCGACGGCACATTTGCCTACACGCTCTCCATGAACGGCGCCCTGCAGCAATGCACCATCTTCATGCCAGCCGGCACCACCTACGCCCCCGCGAGGTCATCGGCCGACGAAGAGACAGTGACCGGCATCGAAGAGACAGCAGAAGCCGAAACACTGAAACCACAACACGTCTATAGCCTTTCGGGAGTGCTCATCCGCAGCAACACCACCAGCCTGGAAGGTCTGCCGCGTGGCATCTACATCGTGGGAGGCAAGCGCGTGATGGTGAAATAATATCAGCCTCAAGTAAATGAACAAAAATAACTTTATTCAAGTTTCGGATGCTTTTTTCAACAACGAATATTTCGAATACGACGAATTTATACAATACACAATGCCCCCAAGGGTGCAACGAATAAAAACGAATGCTGAGTGTAGCCATTCGATTCCATTCGTTGCCGCTTGCGGCATTAGGGAAATACATCTTCTCGCCGCATGGTAAATTAGAAT